>Ga0210406_10002158_pt1 | contig 22885 bp, 19 predicted proteins | sample IncBWC30MmetaG_FD_155454 | JGI IMG/M metagenome (GOLD analysis project Ga0210406, IMG submission 155454) | Forest soil microbial communities from Barre Woods Harvard Forest LTER site, Petersham, Massachusetts, United States - Inc-BW-C-30-M | ecosystem: Environmental > Terrestrial > Soil >...
CAAAAGGACCCGAATGCGAAGCTGTTCGATGAGGGACTGGTGAACATAATTGGGTATGAGCACTTGCAGGAGGGAGACACGAAAGGCGCGATCGCGATTTTGAAGTTGAATGTCAGCGCGTTTCCGAAGTCGGCGAATGTCTACGACAGCCTTTCCGATGCGTATCTTGCGGACGGGCAGAAGGATCTGGCGCGAGAGAATGCGAAGAAGGCGCTGGAGCTTTTGCCGGCGGATAGTTCGCTCTCCGAAGAATATCGCAAGGGGATGAAAGAAAACGCGGAGAACAAGCTGAAGCAGTTGGGAGAGAAGCCGTAGAGAATCGTTTGTTAGGAAGGATGGCCAGAAGGTGGTATTGTTCCGCGCTGCTGAGTAAACTTCGGGATGTCGAGTGCGGAGTGCAGTCAACGGGGTTGAAGCGGAGGCGGCGCGGATGGCGGATCGAGGAGTGATGGTGGAAGGCGCCCCTCTCGGTGCGAGTGATGCGCGAGGGACAGAGCACTTTGATGTGCTGATCGTGGGCGCGGGACTTTCAGGAATTGGCGCGGCGTATCACCTGCAAGCAGATTGTCCGAAGAAAAATTATCGGATCCTGGAAGGCCGGGACGCGATCGGGGGAACGTGGGACCTTTTCCGCTATCCCGGAGTGCGCTCGGACTCCGACATGTACACCCTGGGCTACCGGTTTCGCCCGTGGAAAGAGGCGAAAGCGATTGCGGATGGCCCGTCGATCTTGCGCTATATCAGGGAGACGGCGCAGGAATACGGGATCGATCGAAAGATTCGTTACGGGCATCAAGTGAAAGCAGCTCGGTGGTCGTCAGCGGACGCGGAGTGGACGGTGGAGGCGGCGAAAGCGGACGGCTCGACGGCGCGATTCACTTGCAATTTCCTGTATATGTGCAGCGGCTACTACGACTACGCGGGTGGCTATATGCCAGGCTGGCCGGGGATGGAAACATTTCGCGGGCAGATCGTGCACCCTCAGAAGTGGCCGGAAAATCTCGACTACAAAGATAAACGTGTCGTGGTGATCGGAAGCGGCGCGACGTCAGTAACACTGGTTCCGGCGATGGCAGAGGCGGCCGCGCACGTTGTCATGTTGCAAAGGTCTCCCTCGTACATTCTGGCTCTGCCGTCCCAGGACGCCGTGGCCAACTTGCTTCGCGGCAAAGTGCCGTCGAAATTGGCCTACGCGATCGTCCGCTGGAAAAACGTGCTGGTGGCGATGTACCTCTTTAACCAATCGCGGCAGAAACCGGAAAAAATAAAAAAGTGGCTGCTGGGGCTGGCGCAGAAATCGCTGGGGCCCAATTACGATGTGGCGAAGCATTTCACGCCGCGTTACAAGCCGTGGGACCAGCGGCTGTGCTTCATACCCGATGAGGATTTGTTCCACGCGATCCGGTCGGGGAAGGCGTCAGTGGTGACCGACGAGATAGAGTCGTTTACGGAAAAGGGATTGCATCTACGGTCTGGCCAAGAACTGGAAGCGGACATCATCGTGACCGCGACCGGCCTGAAGGTCCAGTTGATGGGCGGGATGGAAGTCTGGGTGGACGGAGCGCAAGTAACGCTGTCGCGTGCCATGAGCTACAAGGGAATGATGTACAGCGATGTGCCGAACCTGGCCTCGTCGTTCGGGTACACCAACGCTTCGTGGACGCTGAAGTCGGATTTGACCGCGGAGTATGTGTGCCGCCTGCTGAAGCACATGGACGCGGGTGGCTATGCCCGCTGCACGCCGCGCAAGCGGGATGATTCGATTTCGGAGCAACCGGCGATCGACTTCAGTTCCGGTTACATCCAACGGGCGAAGGACGTCCTGCCGAAGCAGGGATCGAAGCGGCCCTGGCGGCTGCATCAGAACTACGCACTGGACATGCTCGAATTCCGGTTTGCGAGCGTCGACGACGGCACGATGGAGTTCGAAAAACGGATTAAGCGCCAGCAATGATGGCTCTGCTCATTGCTGGGATAGCGATAGCGACCGCGATTTTGGGCGGGCTGGTGATTTTCACCGCGGTCACCGCGCACCGCGTGGAAAAGGCCCTGCCGCCGCGAGGGCAATTCATCGAGGTTGCCGGCGCGCGAATTCACTACTTGGATAAAGGTTCTGGCACGGCCATCGTGATTCTCCACGGGCTGGGCGGGCAGATGGGCAATTTCACGTACGCGCTGCTGGAGCGGTTGACGGACGAGTTCCGGGTTATCCTGATGGACAGGCCCGGCTCCGGTTATTCGACGCGTGCACCCGGGGCGACAGGGCGGCTTACAGAGCAGGCGGCAATGGTGGCGGAGTTCATCCGCAAATTGGGACTGGAGCAGCCGCTGCTGGTGGGTCATTCGCTCGGAGGCGCGATTGCGCTGGGCGTGGCGCTCGATCATCCAGAGGTAGTGAAAGGACTTGCTCTCGTCGCGCCGGTTACGCACTTGCCGAAACATGTGCCCGCGCCATTCCGGGCGTTGGACATCAAGTCCAACTTTTTGCGGTGGCTGGTCGCGTGGACCGTAGCGACACCGATCGGCATTCGCCGGGGGAAAGCCATCCTCGACGCGATCTTTAGCCCGGACCCCGCGCCAGCGGATTTTCCGATTCGTGGCGGCGGAATTCTGGGCCTCCGGCCTCGCAGTTTTCACAACACGTCATCCGACATGCGGGCCGTCAATCTCGATTTGGCGAAGCTGGTCGTGCGGTACTCATCCCTGCGAGTGCCGGTGCGAATTTTGTATGGAACAGACGACCGGGTGCTGGATTACAGAATGCATGGGGAACCTATGAAAGCGAAGAGTTCGCTGGTGAGCCTCGATCTGGTGCCCGGCGGCCACATGCTCCCAATCACCGCCCCCGATTTGACCGCGGAGTTTATTAAGGCAGCCGCGCGAAGTGAGAGCGCCATTTCCGCTTGAGACAGCGCATGTGGCACAGCCATTCCTGGCTGTGCTCTTGGGTTGGCCTTTGTAGCGGCCGCCGTCCGCGGCGGGCGCCTTTCCCCAGTTTTCCAATTCCACAAAACACGAATTACTCAAGAAAATTCCTGCAAATGAAGTGAACCAGCCTGGCTGGGCCGCTTGCAAGTGGCCGCTACCTCGCTATTTCAGTCGGCCAGCGGCGGGGCCGGAGACATCGGGCGGCGTGGAAAGCGCGTTGGTGGTGACCATGGTGTCGCGGAACTGGCCGAAGAGGTCGGCGATGGTGCTGGGCGAATGCGGAACGAGCACGGTGTTGGTGCGGTCATTGGCGGCGATTTCTTTGAGCGTGTCGAAATATTGGGTGATCAGTACGAGCTGCATGACGTCGTGAGGCGTGGCGCCCGCCACTGCTTTCGAAAAATCTTCGATAGAATCTTTCAATCCGGCAATGATCGCCCTGCGCTGGTTGGCGATACCTTCTCCTTGCAGGCGTTTTGATTCCGCCTCCGCTTCGGCTTGCTTCACAGCCAGCAGCTTGTTGGTTTCCGCGCGGGAAACCGTGGCTTCGCGTTCGCGAGCCGCCGCGTTGATGTCGTTCATCGCCGCTTTCACCTTGGGGTCGGGGACGATATCGGAGATCAGCACCTTGACGATGTTGTAGCCGTACTCGTGCATGGAACTGTCCAGAGAGTCGCGCAAATCCTTGGCGATGTCAGCCTGGTTGAGAAAAGTGTCGTCGAGCTTCATTTTGGGGACGTGCCCGAGCACGACGTTATATACCATGGACTCGATCTGCTTGACCGGATCGGAAAGCTTGTAGAACGCCGACTCGACGCCTTCGGGCAACACTTTGTACTGTATCGAGACCGGGATTTGCACAAAAACGTTGTCCTGCGTCTTGGTTTCCACCTGCACATCAAACTGCAGCACCTTCATGCTCATCCGCCGCACGACATTTTCGATGAACGGCGTTTTCCAGTTGAGGCCCGGCCCAGCCACACGCGCGAACTTGCCCAAGCGCTGAACGATGGCGACTTCCGCGGTCTGCACCGTAAAGAAGGAGCCGATGATCGCGCCGAGAAACAGCAGAAGAAAAATAACGCCGAAGATCGTGAAAAGCGTGGCGAGAGGTTCCATGCAGGGTCTCCTTGGTGATGGGAAGAGCGTAATCGAAAATCATGCGCAGGTGAGCAGAAGGCGCGGGTGAGTCGTCGAGAAAGTAACACTCTGGGCAGCATGGAGACAATTTGCAATTGGAGCAAAGTGGAATTGCAGGCTGGGGTTAGGCTGAGTTGCAAAAGCGCAAGCTTCGCTTCCGCACTCAAAAGCGCCCGCCGCGGACGGCGTCCGCTACAAGGCGCCGCGGAGGCCCAGAGCATCGGCGTTTTCACGCAGCGCGTTGATGCAGAACGTGATGTGCTCTTCGAGGGGCGCGCCAAGTTCCTCCGCCCCTTTGATCACGTCTTCCCGCGAAACCCCTCGGGCGAAGGCCTTGTCTTTCATCCTCTTTTTCACCGAGCTGGCTTCGAGATCGAGGATGCTCTTCGACGGCCGCACCAGCGTGCACGCGACCAGGAAGCCGGCAAGTTCATCGCAGGCGAAAAGCGTGCGCTCGAGCGCCGACTGGCGCGGCACGCCGGAGTATTCGGCATGGGACAGGATGGCGCGCACGATCTCCTCGGAGTAGCCTCGTTCCCGCAGAATTTTCGCTCCTTCCGCGGGATGCTCGCGGTCGGCGGCGTGGTCGGCGTTCGGCCAGCGCTCGTAGTCAAAGTCATGGAGCAGCGCGGCAAGCCCCCACGTCGTTTCATCGGCGCCTTGCTTGCGCGCATAGGCGCGTACGCAGGTTTCGACCGCCAGCATGTGCTTGCGGAGGCTTTCGGATTGGGTGAATTCACAGACGATCTTCCAGGCGTCTTCGCGCGTGGGCATAGCGGCTCCTGAGGAAAGGGAAATTGTAACGTAGATTGGGGAACGCGGTGGAGATTGGGAAATTTGGGCGGCCGAGCATTCACCACAAAAGCGAAAGTCTTACGTCCACGCTCAAAAATGTTCCGAAATGAAAATAATGTGCGGAATTGAAAAGCCCCTTGAAGAGGGAACGAAAGCACAACCTGTAGTGATGCAGTGTATCGTAAAGCACTACGGGCGGTTGAAACGCACCACGCCCGTCCGGACGAACAGGCGAAAACACGGCGTAAACCGGGGCGATTCCGGGCGTTTCCCACACATTTTCTTGAAAAATACTATTGACAACAATCACGCGCCCGAGTGACACTCCCATCGCGCCAGTAACTGCCTTCCCCCAAGAACGCTCCGACGTTCCTTCCTATCCGCGCGCCGGAAAAAACAAAAGTCAAACGAGGAGTGCCGGTGTCCGCACACATGGATAAAGAGGCAACGATGAACTCATTGGAGATGGACCGCGAAGTCATTCGCTGTAAGACCTGCGGCCTGGTGCAGTACCGCACACGCACCGGCAATTGCCGCAGGTGTGTCCGGGCCCTGCCTCAGCGGATGGAATACCTGATTCCGCAGGAGGCCCCGCAGGAAGAAGTGGTTCCCGAAGCGATCTCTCCGAAGTTTGCGAATCAGGAAACGGTCGAAAACATCGGCCAGCGGATTCGCCAGCTCAGAGAGTCGCGCGCCATGACTCAGAGCCAGCTGCAGTCGAAGTCCAAGGTCAGCCGCTCCTATCTCTCGCGCATCGAGAGCGGGCAGATGACCCCAAGCCTCGGCACGCTGGAGAAGATCTCCGAAGCGCTGAACGTCGGGCTGAACCGGTTCTTCATTCCGGAGTCGGACGGCGAAGCGCTCCTCGAAGATCCTTTCATCCAGGGATTGCGCCCATTCTTGCGCCAACTGGACTGGGAACAGTGGCAGTCCATCCTGAAGAGGTTGCACGCGATCAGTGATCACGTGAACGCAACGCCGATCACTCTCCGCCCTATCGGTAACCCGGCTCGGCTCCCGCAGCCCGCGCCGGCGAATGGCAATGGGCAGCACGGGCACATCGGACATGCCAGCCATTCGAATGGGCTGATCCCCGCGCAAGCCCATGGTCAGCCGCAGGGATATCCGCTGCGGAGGCCAGGTATGCCGGTGTTCCAGCGCCCGCTGGCACGCTAAGAAAATTTCGGGAGAGAAGGCCAGGGTTAAAGCGAACGGCGTCCCGCAGCTGGGACGCCGTTTGTGTTTCCCCGCAATCGAGACAACGCGAATGTCGTATGCTCACGTTCGCGGAGCTTTCCCTTCGACATGACATCCGAGTCCTGCATTATGCCTGGACAAATACGGGGGCCAGGTCACGTAGTCTGACTTTGCGCCAACTCACGGACCGTCCCGTCGTAGTTGCACTTCCTTGGATCGTAAACTTAAGGCTTTGCGTTCTCGTTGCCATACCCGACCCAATGAGAGCCATCGCATCCTCGCTTTAGAATCTCCGACAATCGCGTCTCAGTATCAACATCCTTGTCTTTGAGAAAGACTACATCATTGATTACGAAACGCCCATCTTCACGTATCACGATGGCTGCAACTTCCCAAGTCCACGGTTTCTCAGGGGGAATTCCCTCCGTAAGTCGAACCTGCACCCGGATGGAGCTATCCTCCTGTGATTTCGCTTTCCCAATCTGGAAAGTGTGTGGACCGGATCGGTCGTTTGCACCCGAAAAAAGGCCGAATTCCAACCACGCCAATGGCGCCTTAATGTCGTTCTGCGGGTGTAGCCGAAACCAGTCATCACCACAGGCACGCGCTTGGGTAATCCTGTTCAGCAACGAGTCGCTGAGATAAGGAGACAGTGATTTCATTCTCTCAATTGTCGGAATGCCCCCAATAGGTCGAGACACAAGGTGTTGATAAAGCCTCCGGACGGAAAGTTCAGCCTGGTTCGATAAATCGACTTGGTGATCCTCTTGCGGGGCTTGGCTATGACCGAACAACGGCACCAAGAACAGGACAGCAACGCAGCGCAGGATACTCATTTTCCATCTCCTCAACTCGTTTCACGGGCGGGTGGCCCGGGTTTGATGATATGGAATTTGTTGACATGGAAGCAGCAGAGAGGATATCACTCCAACAATTTCCGTGGAAGTATAGAGGCGGGGTGCCCCAGGTTCCGGTTTTTGGTACCTGGGTCTTGGGGTGGACTTTCATTCCGCGGAGACTGGCGGGTGGAATACAACCGGATACGAATCATTCAGGGATTCCGACGCGGCGGATCAAATCCATGAATCGCGGATCCGAGTGCAATCCGTATAATACCGGCTCAACTTTCAGATTGATCATCAAATCGTCTCTTTCTTCGAATCCCTTTTCCAGCCATTCAAACGCGCACTCCTTGTCACCAACCCGCACGCACGCTTCGGCCACAAGAACAGGGGGTACATAACCTGACTTCGCCGACTCATTGTAATTCTCCAGCGTCTGTCTCCAATAGCCTTGTGCTCCAGACTTGGCCATCGCCCGCCTGAGCTGCGCAATCCTCCTGGTATCCGCCCCAAACAATTCGTCGCACTTTAAGTATTCTTTAGCCGCCTCCTCCAACTGCCCCTGCTGTTCATAAACCAGAGCCATCGCGAAATGCGCCCACACCCAGTCCGGCGCGACTTCAATCAACGCTTTGGCCCGGTCATTCGCCAGGTCATAGCGGCGTGCGAGTACAAAGACCCATATGGGGTAATCCCAGCTCAACGGCGAAGGACTAAGGGCAAGGGTTCGTTTGGCCTCTGCGACCCCTTCTTCCGTGCTTCCCCTTGCGACCAGTCCACGGGAATGCCATCCGTAGACACCGAAATAATTGGGGTTCAACGCTACCGTCTGTTTGTATTCTTCTTCGGCAGCGGCCCAGTCCCAATCGTAAAGAAGTTCAACCATGCCCAGGACACAGTGGGCTTGTGCAAGCGTATTATCCAGGGACAGTGCCTTCCGCGCGAATTCTTTGGCCTTCGGTATAAGTTCCCGGGGAGTATGAGTCATACCGGGTAACCAGACCGAGTAAGTGTGAGCTAAAGCGGCATAAGCCGCCGCGTAGTTCGGGTCCTTCTCGATTGCCTGTTGAAAATACTTGATGGCTTTGTCTGAAGACTCCGCACTTTCACTGCCGCGCACGATATAGAGGCCTCTCAGATATAGATCTTGGGCTTCTGGATTGACTGGCCGGGCGGCCGCAAGAAGGTCTTGCTCCTGTTGCGTCAACTTGACCTGGATTTCTCGTGTGAGCGCCTGCGCAATCCGCCCTTGTATCGTAAAGGCATCCCCAACTTCACTCTCGTAGCTTTCGGCCCACAGATGCTTTTCGGGTGACGCCTGGATAAGATTCGCGGTGATGCGAACGTGTCTGCCTGATCGCGCCACAGTCCCTTCCACCACCGCGTCCACCTTTAGCTCGCGCGCAATCTCACTCAATTGCTTCTTGGATCCTTTGTACTGCATGGCCGAAGTTCTGGAGATCACTCGCAGAGCGCTGACTTTTCCCAGATCTGTTGTCAGCTCGTCCGTCATTCCATCCACAAAGAAGTCCTGGCCCGGATCACCAGATAGGTTCGTCAGGGGGAGAACCGCCAGTGACCGGATGGCAACCGGCGGCGCGTTACCACGCGCCAAGCGCTGCAATTCGAGCTTGGACAACGGCCACGCGAGCAGCAGTGTTGCTGCAAGGCCTATCCCGAGGAACCGGCGGCGCGTTTGTCCGCCTGGAGACGCTATGGATTTTTCCACATCCACGCGGGATTGTGCTGGCTCAGTTGAAACTGTGGGCGCAGGTACACCGTTCAACACACCAATGAATCGATATCCGATGCCAGGAAGGGTCTCGATGTACAGCGGGGAGTCAGAGGAATCTCCGAGGGCTTCCCTCAATTTGACCATAGCCTTATTCAGGCTTCGGTCGAAATCCACATTCACTTCAGCAGGCCAGAGCCGCTGACGCAACTCTTCTCGCTTCACAACTTTACCCGGAGGATCCAGAAGGATGGACAACAATATAAATGGCTGCCGCTGGAGCTTTACTCGCGAACCCTTCTTGCGCAGCTCGCACGCATTCACATCCACTTCGAAAACCCCGAAGCGAATGTCCCGTGAAGGTGAGCTGGTATCAGCCATCAGGCAGCTTTCTGGACGGGGGGAGTATACATCACGCCGTTCGGTGAAGGCTAGATTCACGAGGCAAGGAATATTCGTCGTTAATTCTTAGCTAAACAAAGACTTATTGGAGCATGAAGAGATACCACTCAGGTGCATTGCATCGGCTTGGCTCCCTGGAGTCGAATACCTCCCAAGACCCCCACGGAGCCGCTCGAGAGAGCCCCGCCTCGACCGCAACTCCGCGTCGGATAAGTTCAGATAGGAGCTAATCATGAATCGGACGGAGTCAAAGGATTTTCGAATCTTTCACAGCATTCTGTTTCGCAATGCCTGCGTTGCATTGGTTGTGTTGGTGACGTTACTCGGAGCATCGAACGCGAAAGCCGGTTGCGGTGACCCAACGAAAGCAGCGTCGTCTCCCTCAACAGCTTGGTTGAATCTTCCCGGCAGAGCGCAAGCGCATGACGATGAAGAAAAAACCTCCCCGACGATCGTCGGTTTGTGGCATCTCAAATACACCGCTTCCGACGGTTCGCCATTCGTCGAGTCGTTCAAGATGTGGCATTCTGATGGAACGGAGTTTGAGAACGCCTTTTTGCCTCCAATCGGCGGAAACGTCTGCTTTGGTGTTTGGAAGCCCGTCGGCCATCTGACCGTAAAACTGCACCACGTCGGCCTGATGTTCAATCCGGACGGCAGCATTAGAGCGACGTTCACAGTGGACGAAGTGGATACCGTGGCGGCAGACAACAAGACGTATAGCGGCACGTTCGATTTCAAAGTCTTTGACCCCAACGGAAACCAGGTAGCAGAGGTGAAAGGTACAACCGCTGGAACGCGAATTACGGTGGACTGAACACGTAAGATCCCCTTTCTCGGTGAAGCCTAAAATACAAAACGGCCCACGCTCTTGCGCTGGATGAGCGTGGGCCGAGGAGTCTTTGCATAACCAGGAATGGGCTTACCTGCCCAAATTTTCCGCCGTGGACTCAACTTCTGGCATGCGACTGGTCTATCTAAGCGCACTAACCGGCTAAGTGGAGTGCTGCGGATTCCTTGAGCAGCAATGGGAGCAGGTAAGCCTATTCGCGGACGACGGCTACTTTGGCCGAGGGGACTACCGAGCCGCCACGGGCGAAAACCCTCTTTGCAATGTATTCCTCAACATTACGATCGGGCAGTAGAGCCCTGCCTAGGTCGCCGCGCGTTCGTCGGCCTGCGCTTGCGCCACATCCTTCAATGCCTGCTCCAGTTGATCCTGCAATCTCCCTCGGGCCGCGATAATTCGCTGGCGCATGCCGTTCAGTTCGGATGGGCCTTTGGACAAAAGCGATTCAATCTCCACTCTCCGCTTGGCAATTTCGTGATCCACCCGTTGAATGTCGGCCGGGTCGATTCCTCGGCTGGGATCGAATTTAAATCTGGCCTCCAGGGATTGCCGCCAGATGATGAGCTGCATGATCAGGAAAGACCCGAACCCGGGAACGGCTTCAAGCGCGGTCGTCGTCACGTCCGCGGCATTGTCTATGCCGTAGGAATAGAGCATCACCCTGCGGCCGTCTTTGATGTGAGGAATTTCGGCTGAAGCGATGTCGAATTGCTCCAGAAAGTGCTGCAGCTGGGTTTGATACAACGCGCGTTCCAGTTCCCGAACCTTCTGCTTCCTGCGTTCGGGCAGTTTTCGATACTCTTCGGTAAGGGTCCTCAGGTCCTCCAATTCAGCATTGAACGGTTCGGGCGAGGCTTCGCACTGCCAGTAGTGCTGAAGATTTCGAAGCCGGGCTTCGGCCGCCCTCGCGGCTCGTCCAAACTCTGTCGGGGCGTCACCTTTAAAAAGTTTTGCCAGGATTGTTCCTCCCAGCATGAGGAGATACACGATGTATGCGAATCCATCCGGAGATGTCAGGGCAAACCCGAAAAACACGAGCAACACTATAACAATTATGGTGATTTTGGCGCGGCGCTTCCACGCCGCGGCCTTGGCCCGCGAGGATGGCTCAACACCGGAAATATAGCTGAGGAGCGAAGGCGGATTCCCCGCGCCGGGACTCGGAATCGCGAGTATACGAGCCCACACCAGTTCGATGCTGAACCCGGTGGACGTATCCACGATTGTGTAGTCGACAAATAAGAGAACTCCGGACGACTCGATCGAGCACCATGGGCAAGCGGAGAGCCCATTGAAATAGAGATGTGCCTTGTTGCGGGAACACACTATCAGCCGGCTGGCCAGCGCATCCAATTCTGCAATCCAACGCCTGCCGTCGGGCCGGACGCTCCCCGCACCATCCGAGCCGAACGCGCTCATGAATAGCTCACCGATCTCTTCAGGCAAATGCGCGAGTGTGATACAGGCCGGAGGAGGCAGCATTTGCGTGAGTTGTGTGTCCCTGGCGAAAGCGAACCGTTGTTCGGCAATCGCTTTTTCGATGGGCATTTCGCCCCGGCCAAGGAACTTCCCGGCAAATGGGTGACGCCCCATGAACAGCAGGTGAAAAATTAGGACAGCCAGCCCAAAGTTATCGTGATTTGGCGTTCGCACCACTTCCCTGAATTCCGTATCCTGCAATTCCGGGGGAGTGTACAAAGGCACGCCAACTTCACAAGGATAAACCTTTCCGCTCGCGGAGATTTGAAAGCTATCGCAATCGACAAGGTTCACGATGGCCGTTTCCGGGGAAACCCGGACGTTGCTCTGGTTGACGTCACCAATCACGTGCCCGCAATTATGAACCGCGGCGAAAGCTCTGGCCACGTTCGAAGCCGTGTGAATCAAAAATCGCCAGTTGGCTCTTGCGGGGAATTCACGAGTCCGGCTTTTCGGATTGTAGAGAAGGTGAATGTCTTTGTACCGGCTGACGTTTTTCATTAGAAAGCCGGCCATGGACCTTCTGCCGGCCAGGAATAGAGTTCCGACTGGCCACGCGGAGAGAGCCAGCAAACGCTCGCTCTGGAGTTTGACCATTTCCGAGAGCTTCTCCGCTTTTTCCGCGCCGGGCGGTTGGTGATAGATTTTCGCGACCAGCTCGGGTTGGCCCTCGACGGAATACACAGCTGCTTCGCCGCCGCGGCCGAGTTCCGGGCCCAGGCTGATACGTCTGCCCTGCTCGTCAAAGAGTGCTCTCGGTAGCATTGCTTAGACTGCCGGTATGGCTATATCTGAGGCGGTGCGACTGGCAAGCACCAGCGTCTTGTCGTCGTCCGTTTTCTCATTTACCCGCGGCGAACTGAGAAACGCCGCAAGAGACTCCGAAAGTTCGCGAGAGCAGCCTTCCTCCGCCGTTCGCAACGGTGTGAACAATCCTCTGAAGAAAGGCTCGTGGGCACTTCGTTGCTGATAGTTGAGCGCAATGTTCTGCAATCCGTCGGTAAGCAGCGCCGCTTCCACTACCCGCCGCTTGACGGAATCAAACTGAAGATGCTCGATGGCATCCTCTTCTGTCACGAAATGCGTGGTGTTGGCATACTCACCCCGATCCGGCCAGAACACATGTCCGTACGCTTGCTCTTCCGAATCGGCGAGCACAATCACTCCGTCTCCGACCTGAAGGCAGGCGGCACAAGACTCACCGACGATGAGACCCAGGATTGTACAAGCGAAATCCCGGCGTTCGCGCGACACCGCCCGGGCTTCTTCTTCCAGAAGATTCTGAATAGTGGTCATCCACCACCTGGCCGTGTCTTGGGTAATTTCTTCGACTGTCCTGCCTGAATCCAAGTGGGCATCCATCAACCCGAGCAACGCGCGACACGCCTTTGCAGCTCCCTCACCGCCGCAAACAGCGCTCCCGGCTCCGTCAGCCACAGCTGCAGTCAGGATTTTTTCTCCCGCAAGTGGCGCGTAGATCTGGCAACCATTCGCGTCCTGGCAGGTACCGCCTGCTTTTTCGTGAGAAGTTCCGATCACGGAGGCGGCAACATAGCGCCAGCCTCCCATGCTCATACGGCGGCCCATCCTTCAGGCGTGGTGGGATTCTGCAACGGCACCTGTTCGTCCACGTTGGAGCGCGAAACCGCGCTCAGTGAGTTGGAAAGCCAGATGAACAGATCGCGGAAGCGCAGTTCCTTGAGCTTTAACGGTTTGCGAACGGCAATCTGTTCCAGCGTTTCAAAATTGGCGCCTTCCACTCCGACCGCGAAGAAAGAGAGTGCCTTAGCCTCTTCTCCGGCGTGTACCTTCTTGGCAGCTTCCTTCCATGCGTCCGTCGGCGCACCATCCGTAACAAGGAATATCCACGGGCGATAATAGGAGATTCCATTCGATTTATAGGCTTGCTTGCGCTGTTCCAGGATGGCCAACGCCTGTAGTATGGCCGCCCCCATGGGTGTGTCGCCCGTAGTCTCAAGGTGTGGGGGCTTGAACAGGTCGGCGGTTTGAAAGTCAGAGTGGACCTGAACGGGTCCGAACGTGATGAGCGCTACCTCAACGCGTTTCTGCGCGAGTGCGTCGGCCGAGAGCTCATCTTTGAATGTGACCAACCCCTCGTTAAGTTGGGCCATCGGCTCTCCCTTCATGGAGCCAGACGTATCTAAAAGCAAGATGCACGGGCACCGGGGTTCAGGGTTTTCCGCAAACTCGGCGCCTCCAAAGGGCACTTGATCCAGGGTGTTTGCCAAAGCAGCCTCCATAAGTACAGTGCGGATAACGTGTAGTAGTTACCACGGAAGAAATGGAAGAGGCAAGTATAAGGGCAAATCGAAGAGTCGAACAGATCTGCCGTCATAAATGTGCATTTGCGCGAAGCGTGTTCTGCCTGGCCGGTGGAATAACAGCAGGTGGCAGGGGGCTATTCGCGGACGACGGCTACTTTGGCCGAGGGGACTTCGAGGCGGATGAGTTTGTGAGCGGAGTCGAGGTAAAGAAGGATTTCGATGTCGGAAGTGGTGGCTTTTAGGCCTTCGTAGGATTTCCCGCCGGCGGAGGCTGTGCCGGTGAATTCGACAGAGATGGCGCCGGGAGTCAGTTCCTGCGGGATGAGGACCGGAAATGTTTGCGCACCCTTTTTACTCCAATCGTAGATGTGCGCGAGCAGTTCAAACTGATGGTAGAGGTTGTTGTCGAGGACGGCGATCAGCGGCGAGCTAAACGAGTTGTCCTGATTGTAGGGAGCCGCACCCTGCATCTGCAACGTGGTCTTGGCGACGCCGTTGACGAAAAGTATGTGTGCGGAATTGTTTTTGTCGGTCTGCGCAGCCCAGTCGTAGCTGAGCGGCGCGCCATCGGGCAGCAGGGTGAGCGTGCCGGTGACTTTGGAGGATTTTCCGTCAGGCGTTTTCATCGAAGTGGAGCCCTTCGCGATCCAGGTGGCGCCGGAGGATTCGATTTCAAACTCTTCGCGGCCGATGGAAACGCCATCCAGCAGGATGTTGAATTTTCCCTTGTCGGCGACAAAGACGGAGCCGGGCGCGGCTTTTTTGTCGACGGCATAGGCGGAGATGCCAAGCGCGACGGCGAGGGCCATCACCGTTGCCAGCGCGACAAACGAATTTCGCCGGAATTCATCACTTCGCATTAAGCCCCCTCAGGATTTCGGTTTTTCCAGCTCCAGATGCGCTTCGATATCCGCAGCCGGAACCCCGGCAATGCCGCGGCGGAGAATCTCGGCGACAACGACGGCGGCATCGCCGGAACTGTCCACGCGAAAATCGGCGAGCTGGTAAGAAGCAATGCGCTGCGCGTGAAGCGCGCGGAAACTGGCTTCATCGCGGAACAATGGGCGCCCGGTCATGGTCAGGCAGCGGGAAAGCAGCACTTCGATGCGCGCATCCAGCCAGATGACAGGCACGCCGGCGTTCCGGAGAAATTCTGGCGCGCCAGATTGCGCGTAGGTGCCTCCTCCAAGAGCCAGCACGGTTGGTTCTTTTTGTTCGACGGCGCGGCCGAGCGCGGCACGCAGTTCATCGGCTTCGAGTTGTCGGAACGCGGGTTCGCCATGGCGTTCGAAAAATTGCGGAATAGTGATGCCGGAGGAAGCTTCGATGCGCTCGTCCAGATCCACAAAGCGCCAGCCGAGTTGGCTGGCCAGACGCGCGCCAACGGTGCTTTTTCCGGAGCCCATGAACCCGGCGAGGCAAACAATCGGAATGCGCGAGAGAGGCCCGCGAGATGGAAGAGTCTGGTTCACGATGGCGTCGAACACGGAATTGATTTCATAACTCTAGATAGAGAATACAGCGGCAGCGCGCAGAGCCAAAGTCGAAGATTGGTGAGTTGGTGAAAACGGTAATGTGGACAGTGAGAGCTCTTTGGAGATACTAGACACCGAAGGTCCCAATACAACTACACAGAGCGGCCAAGCGGCTCGTCTTGCCTTTGTAGCGGCCGCCGTTCTCCCTTTTGTAGGGCTTGCCTTCTGAGGCAGGCCACTCTCTTCTTTTTTGGAGTGCGAAAGCGAAGCTTTCGCTTTCATAAACGCAACTGCGCCCGCCGCTGCGAGTTAGTCGCGCTTCAGTATCCGGATCGTGCCGCTGTAAGTGGAGATTTCCACCTTCGCGAACCCGAGACCGACCGTGCGGTTCAGAACGCGCGTGAATTTATTGCCGTGCCGGTTGGTGTGCTGCTCGGGCTGCATGAACTGCGCCGCTTGATTGTCCACGGTCCCGGAATACGTCTTGGCCTGCAGGTCGAATGAATCATTGCCGGAGAAACGCACTTCCACCAAGCCCTTCCCGCTCTTCATCGTGTAAATCCCGGTGCGAATAAAATCCCCATCATAAAGAATGTTGCCGGAGGTGGTCATCAGATTCACATTCGTGAACGACGGCTGCAGGAGCTGCGCACTGCCGCTTACCGATGTGAATTCCAGCTTTCCCGCGCACAAAGTGCAGACGAACGAGCCACCGGTGGTCTTCACGATGATGTACCCGGAGACTTCCTTCAGGTGCACATCGCCGGCAATACTCTCCAGCTTCATATCGCCGGTAACCTGCTCAACGTAAATCAGTCCGGTCTGCGTTCTCAGCTGCAGCTCAGTATGTTCCGGAACCGTCAATTGAAAATTGGCTTCGACCTCGTGCGGCTGGCCGGAGGCGACGGTGGAGGTGGCGGCGATGTCAATGCGGTCCCCGACCTGCTCCATGTCGATCGCGACCTTGTCCTTGGCCGCGGTGCTGGAAACGACGACCTCGGAATTCTTCCAGGACTTCACCTCGATGCGGCCGTTCACAACGTTCTGCAGCACCACGACAGGGCGCCCCTGAACCGTGAAATGCCGCTCTTGATGCTCGGGCGCAGCGGCAAAGGTGGTGGAGGCGGCGAAGAGAAATAGTCCGGCTCCCCACACACTGAGCGATTGGCGAGACCTGATCGAAGGCTGCATTTTAGTTATCACCCCTCCCGCTTTCCATCATCGCGGCCAGTAAATCGGCTTTTTGCTGATAAGCGGTATAAAGATATTCGCGCGCCAGCTCATCCTGCGGATTCTGCTTCAGGCGCAATTCGCACTCGGCGATGAAGGCATTCAAGGTGCGCAAATTCTGGCGGAGCGAAGCATCCACCTGGGAATTTCCAGCGAGCTGCATGTTGGGCACGTCGAGCTCCGCCTGGTTCAGCGTGAAAGAGGCGGATTCCGAAGGCGAGGGAGCCAGTTCTTTCGTCTTCGCAGGGACCGATCCCTGAGCGGGCGCAGCGTTCGCGGGAAGCACGCTAACCGGCGGAACCGCCGCCACCTGAGTTTGTGCCGGGCGCGAGTTTTCGACCGGCGTCTGCTTCTTCGCGGAGTCCGAGCCGCCGTTCTGCGGCACGCGCTTTACGTAAACAGCCGCAGCCAGCACAAGCGCGGCAGCGGTAACAGCCGCAAAGGTACGAGGCATCCATGCTGCAACGAAGGATTCCCACCAGGAAGTTTTCTCGGAAACTCCCACCGACTCCTTGATCAAGCCTTCCGCTTCCAGTTGTGCGCGCAGCGAAATCCAGATACGATCCGGCGGATTCACCTCCGCGGGAAGAGTCTTTGCGGCCGCGGTGATGGAATTGAGATCGGCGAGCAATCCCTGGCACTCGCCGCAAGTGGCAACGTGCAGGCGAGTATCTTTCGAAAGTTGCCCCAGCCCTTCGACTTCGAGAACGGATTCCAACTCTTTACAGTGCATACAAGGAACTCCCGAGGGCGAAGCACTGGGCCCCTGTCCCTGGAAACCTATCCCACGAATTCTCTGCACCGGATGACTGGAGTGTTTTTTTCATTCTAACCTAATCCAAAGAACCTGTCGGACTTTTTGCGGCCTTGCGTTCCTCGCGAGCCTGCTGCCGGAGTTCCTCCTGCAGCAACTCCCGAAGCCGGGTGCGCGCCTTGTGCAACTGCGACTTCGAATTTCCCACGGAGCATCCCATGATGCCCGCAATCTCGTTGTGTTCGTAGCCCTGCACGTCGTGTAGAACGAACACCGTCCGGTAGCCTGGCGGCAGCTTTTCGATGCAACGCTCCAGGTTGACGCGGTCAACGGCACCGGTAAGCCGCAGATCAGGCGCGCCTACATCCCGCTTGGGGGCGCTGTTTTCGGCGTCGGGTTCCAGGGTCTCTTCCAGCGAATCGGTCGGGAGCGATTTCTTCCGCAAACGCATCAGAACGACGTTGACGGTCATGCGATGCAACCAGGTGGAAAAGGCCGATTCGCCGCGAAACGTCCCAATCTTGCGGAAAAGCTGCAGGAACGCCTCCTGCATCAGGTCTTCCGCATCGGCGGGATTCCCCACCATCCTCAGGCACAGGGCATAAACCCTTCGGCCATGGAGCTGGTACAGGAACTCAAAAGCAGCCGCATTCCCCGCCTGAGCCAGACGGATAGCCTCTGCTTCGGTCAACGCTACCGGTTGTGCTGGTCTTTGACGGGCCAACTGTCCAGTTGCGGCGCCACTACTAATAGGACGGATGCGCCGAGTCGCTCCTAAAGTTGTCCCTGGGATGACGGACGCGGCGCACATATGCACCTATAGAAGGTAAATGCGCTCCATAGGTTGCATGGGCCCAAAAAGGCATCCCCTGGGGGTAAAGGTTTATTGTCCCTTGAGCAGGGTCATCCGTCTATGGGCAAGATGCCGCTTCGGGACAAGCAGCGGGGAAGACGAGGGGATGGGAGCGCCACTAAGGGCGGCGCTGAACTCCAACAATTGCTCCTCCGGCAGCGCCAGCAGGAAGCACTTCAGCAGGACGATCGACTCGCGAAGGCAGGTGTTGAGGTCGTAGTGCGACGCGTCGAGCATGTCCCATTCGCGCTCCGGCTGAAGCGACGATGGGTCGTTCAGTTCTTCCGCGGCGCCGCAGAAAGATTCGTTAAGATTCTCGACCAACTCCACCAGGGTCGAGATCTTGTGCAGGAATTGCGAACGCTGGCTGAGAAAGATTCGGCTGCAAATTCCATTGAAGCTGGCGGCGCGGCGGCTCTTGGCCTGTTGAAAATTTTCAGGGTCGAGCGGGCTGAGATTGGGAACGATACGAAAGTATTTTGCATGGCCGAGCATCGCGCGCAGCAGTGCCAGGAGCGGGACAGCGAGTCGCTGGCAAAGTGCGGGAGTTACCGACAGCGCTTGATGGGCCTTCCCGAATCGGCCATTGCGACGAAGACCGATGGCCTCATCCAGATTGACACTGAACATCGCGTAGGATGTTTCAAGATCGCGCAGCGTGTCCAGATACGTTTGCGATTTATGAGCGGAGAGCGGAGAGCGCCAATCTTGAGACACCGAGCCCGCACGAAGAGGGGTGAAAGTGAGTCGCACTATTAACCTCCGGGGGACAAGTTGAAGAGTTGGGGGAGTATAACAAAACTTTCAAAAATCGATAACATATTATTTTGTGTACCAAAACGGGAACAGCTCGTTCGAACGGAATCCTCGGCGTTCCTTGCCGTAGCCCGCCAGCCGCCTTTATACTCCTCTTGCAGCCACTGGGAAAGGGTATTTCCACTTGCAATTCGAGCCGCGTGACCAGTTTGAGCAACGCCAGAAAAAGCTAGAGCAGATACAAGCTCTTGGATTTGAAGCATTTCCGCGTGAATTTCGCTGGAGCCACACAGCCGCGGAATTGGCAAGGGACTACGCGTCGGCTCAGGCTCAGGAATTGGAAGCGGATAAAAAAGTGGTTCGCGTCGCTGGGCGTATCGTTTCCTACCGCCTGATGGGGAAGGCTGGGTTCGCGCACTTGCAGGGCGGCGGCAAGCGAATTCAGATTTACGTGAAGAAAGATGTGGTGGGCGAGCGCGGATTTCAGTTATTTCAATTGCTGGATCTGGGCGACCACGTCGGCGTCCGCGGTCACATGTTCCGCACCAAAACCGGCGAACTTTCCGTTTGGGTGGAAGAACTATTCTTCCTGTCCAAGGCATTGTTGCCGTTGCCGGAAAAGTGGCACGGCCTCTCGGATATCGAACTGCGCTACCGCATGCGGTATCTGGATCTGATCGCGACGGAAAGGTCGCGGGAGATTTTTGAAACCCGGGCGCGCATTGTCCGGGAGTTGCGCAAGTTCTTTGACGCCCGCGGGTACATCGAGGTGGAAACGCCCATGATGCACCCGATCGCAGGCGGAGCGGCGGCCCGGCCGTTCGTTACCCATCACAACACACTCGACATCGACCTTTATTTAAGGATCGCCCCGGAGCTCTACCTGAAGCGCCTCACCGTGGGCGGTTTCGACCGCGTGTACGAGATCAACCGCAACTTTCGCAACGAAGGCATTTCCACCCAACACAATCCGGAATTCACGATGCTGGAGTTTTACGAGGCGTACAGCAATTACCGTGACTTAATGGACCTGAACCAGCAGCTCTTCGCCCAGATCGCCCAGGCGATTACCGGTTCGCCAAAAGTGAAGTATGGCGAAGTGGAGCTGGATTTCGGCAACATGCAACGCCTTACCATGCGCGAGGCGATTGTGAAGTATTGGCCAGAGGGAGCGGGCGCCGCGCCACATGTCGATGAGTTTAAATCCGTGGATGCCTTGCGCGCCCGGCTGAGAGGGGCTGTACAGCAGCTTTCGGAAGGCCATCGGGAGAAACCTCCATGGGATGATCCCGACAAGCAACAAGCCATGAGGGTTTTAAAGGCTACATTCCAGGCGATTCTCAGGGGCTCTGAGGAGAAAGGCGAGCCAATCGGCAAGACCATCGGGGATATCTTCGAAGCTGTGGCCGAAGACAAGTTGATCCAGCCCACAATCCTCTACGATTTCCCCACCGAGATTTCACCGCTCTCCAAGCAAAAGCCGGAGGATCCAAGCCTCACCGAGCGATTTGAAATTTATGTGGCGGGGATGGAAATCGCCAATGGCTTTTCCGAATTAAACGATCCCGCGGAGCAGGAGCGGCGCTTCTTGGCGCAAATTGCCCAAGGCGGCGACGAAGTGCCCAAGCAGCTCGACGTCGACTACGTCCGGGCCTTGGCTCATGGGATGCCGCCCACTGCCGGCGAAGGCATCGGCATCGATCGCCTGACGATGCTGCTGACCGATTCGCATTCCATCCGTGACGTCATTTTATTCCCCCTCCTTCGCCCCGAAGGAAACTCCGAAGATGAGCCGCCGGCGCAGGCCGCCGGGAAGGCGTAGAGGATACCGCGCGCCATGAGCTTCGAATGGTTTGTGGCGCGGCGTTACTTGAGGTCGCCGCATCGTCCCGCCATCCTTCGATTGATTACCCTGTTTTCCGTGATCGGCGTGGCGGCAGGCGTGGCCACGCTGGTGATCGCCCTTTCCATGAACAGCGGCTTCCGCGAAACTCTCCAGGACCGCCTGTTAGGGGTGACCGCGCATATTTCCCTCACCCGGCCGGGCTCCGGCGGAATCTCAAACTACATAGCGTTATCGGAGAAACTGCAGCAGATGCCCGGAGTTCGTTCGGTTACACCCGCGATTTACGAAACGGTGTTGCTTTCGTTTAACGGGCAGGCGCGTGGCGTTGTCACCAAGGGAGTCGACCTTGCCCTCGAAAAGAAAAGCGACCAGGCATTGCAAAAGCTGACCTCTGGCCAACTGGATTTTTCGGCCGACGCGGACGGAATCGATGGATTGATCGTCGGCAAACAGCTCTCGGACGAATGGCAATTGCGCCCGGGAGATTACGTCACCCTCACAAGCCCGCAGGGCCGCTTGACTCCATTCGGATTGCTGCCGCGGACCCGAAGATTCCGTGTGGCGGGCGTATTCGAATCGGGATTCTACGACTACGACGAAAACTGGTGCTTCGTCTCCTTGCTGGCCGCCCAGTCGCTGGCGGGCGCGGGGGACATTGTAAACGTGCTGGAATTTCGCCTGGCGAGGCCGGAGTTGGCGGCGCAGATCGCGCCCGAGGTCGAGCACGCTGCCGGGCAGGGATATTCCGCCGCAACCTGGATGGAAGAGAATAAGGCGCTGTTCCGCGCCCTGAAGCTGGAAAAGCTGGTGACGGCAATCTTCATCGGTCTGATCACGTTCGTGGCTGGGCTGAACATTCTGGTCGTGCTTTCCATGACCGTGACGGACAAAGCCCGCGACATTGCCGTCTTGCTTTCGATGGGAGCGCGCCGCGAGCAGATTCGTCGAATATTTTTGTTACAGGGAATTGCGATTGGAGCATCTGGCACGCTGCTCGGACTGGTCGCCGGCTATGCATTCGCATGGATCGCCGGTACCTACCAGCTGATTCCCCTCGATCCGCAGGTCTATGCGGTTTCCTACGTGCCGTTTCATCCCAATTTCTTGGATGGACTCTGGATTGGCCTTGTGGCCATGAGCATTGCAATCGTGGCGACCCTGCTGCCGGCCCGGGAAGCAGCGCGCTTGCTCCCGGTGGAAATCCTACGGTTCGAGTGAATTGGTAGAGGCGGTTGTGGGAATGCACCAGGTCAGGATATGGCGCTCGATTTGCTCCTAGTAAAGCCAATACTTGGGAGGCTGGTCCAGCCGCAATGCCGGAGCTCTGTTCCGGATGCCAAAGCCTACCGTAAAGTATTGAAACATCGACAATTAGAATTGTTCCAATTTCGAACAGTTTCTCGGTCTACCGGCAGGGGTAGCTTGGGGGAAGGAAATGGGAAAACTGTTGGGCAAGCCAGTGCAAACAAGTGACAATTTGCAGAAGCGTTCCCTGGCCCTTCTTACGCATCTTATGTATATGCCCGAGCGCTTGTGGTGTGACGGAAAACCTTGCCGCAGCCCACACCGGGGCGGAGTATGCCTCTGATGAGTTCGCCACGCACTGCCGAAGCGGATTTGCGGGGCGAAATCGTGCTGGAATCGCGCGGTCTTCGAAAGAATTTCGGCTCCGGCGAGAAAAAACTGGAAGTTCTGACCGACGCGAACCTGGAATTGCGCGAAGGAGAGATGGTCGCCATCGTTGCGCCGTCAGGAGCGGGAAAAAGTACGTTGCTGCATCTGCTCGGTGCGCTAGACACTCCAACGAGCGGTACAGTATACTTTGCGAATAAAGCGATTGAAACGAATCAAGACGCGGCTCTGGCGGAATTTCGCAATCGAGCCGTGGGGTTTCTCTGGCAAAGGCACCAACTGCTGCCGGATTTTACGGCGGCAGAGAACGTAGCGATGCCCTTGCTGGTGCGAGGAGAACCACAGCCAGTCGCGCTGGAAACGGCGCGGAAATGGTTGGCGGAGGTTGGCCTGCAGGACCGGGCCGAACACCGTGCGGGAGAACTTTCGGGCGGGGAACAGCAGCGTGTTGCGATTGCCCGGGCGCTCGTCACAGGGCCGCGCGTGCTGCTGGCGGATGAACCGACCGGAGATCTGGACGAGCAGAATGCTTGGGCCGTGTTCGAGTTGCTGGAACGGTTGCATCGCACGCATCGCCTGACGTCGCTCATCGCGACGCACAACCTGGCGCTGGCGGCAAAATGCGACCGTGTGGTGGGACTGGAACATGGCGTTCTGCGGACTCGCTCGGTGAGAGCCGAAGCGACGGG
>Ga0210406_10002159_pt1 | contig 22879 bp, 18 predicted proteins | sample IncBWC30MmetaG_FD_155454 | JGI IMG/M metagenome (GOLD analysis project Ga0210406, IMG submission 155454) | Forest soil microbial communities from Barre Woods Harvard Forest LTER site, Petersham, Massachusetts, United States - Inc-BW-C-30-M | ecosystem: Environmental > Terrestrial > Soil >...
AGTCTTGCGCCAAGCCAGCAAAGGGCCGAGTGCGGTCAACAACAAGAGCAGCAAGGCGACGGGGATGTTTACGCGATTGAAAAATGGCGGGCCAACGGTGACTTTGGTCCCCTGCACCCACTCCGAAAGTACCGGAAACAGTGTGCCCCATAAAACTGTGAAACAGGCGACCAACAAGAGAAGATTGTTGAACAGGAAACTCGATTCGCGCGAGACCAGCGATTCCAGTTTGTGCTCGCTGAGCAGATGCGAACGGTTCTTCCAGTAGGAGAAGAGGCAGGTTACAAAAATGACGCCCAGGAACGCCACGAACCAGTCCCCGATCGAAGACTGCGCAAAGGCGTGTACCGAGCTGACGACGCCACTGCGGGTGAGAAAGGTTCCGAAGATCGACAACATGAATGTGGAAAAGATCAGCCACATGTTCCAGGTCTTCAACATGCCCCGCTTTTCCTGCATCATTACGGAGTGGAGGAAGGCGGTGCCGGTGAGCCAGGGGAGGAAGGATGCGTTCTCGACCGGATCCCACCCCCAATATCCGCCCCAGCCGAGGACCGAGTAAGCCCAATGCATTCCGAGGAAAATGCCACAGGTTAGCAGCCCCCAGGTCACCATCGTCCAGCGGCGGGTGATGTGAATCCACTTTTCACCGGGATAGCGCATGATCAGCGCCGCCAGCGCGAAAGCGAAAGGAACGGTGAAACCAACATAGCCCAAATACAACATGGGCGGGTGGATCACCATCTCGGGATACTGCAACAGCGGGTTGAGGCCACTGCCGTCGGCGGGCAGCGAACCCTGCATGATCGCAAATGGATGCGCGGCGAAATTCAACAATAACAGGAAGAACACTTGCACCGCCGCAATGATCACCGAGGCGTGGGCGAACAAACGCGGGTCGGTTTTGTACCGGAGCCGCAGCACCAGCCCATAGGCAGAAAGCAATAGCGACCAAAACAGCAAAGACCCTTCCTGCCCCGACCACAGGACAGCGAACTTGTACGGTGCAGGCAGATCGCGATTGCTGTGATGAAAAATGTACGCGATGGAGAAGTCATCCTGGAACGCGGCAGTGACCAGCACCGTCGCCGCCAGGAAGACGATGGCAAAGGAGGCAATGCCGGCTCGGCGAGCGGTCTCGCTCAGGCGGGCCGAACTCGGCCCTTCGCGCGCCAGCGCCAGTATTCCAGCCAGAAAGGAGTAGGCGCTTAGAGCCAGTGCCAGAAGAAGGGCGAAACTGCCGATTAGGGGCATAGGGGAGCCTCCGCCATTTTTTCAGAAACGGCCCACCGGGGCAACTGGATTAGCCAGAAGCCCCGGGGTTTTCCTGTTCTGGACGGAGGGTCAGCCGGAGGATAATCACCGGCCTAGGCGCTTTGTCGTTGATTCCGACGGGCCAGCACTTCACGTTCGGCCTGGAGCCAGTCTTCGTTTTCCTGGCCGGGAGTACATCCCCGTTCCTGATATAGCTCGTAAGCGCGCTGCCGGACCTGGCTTTCAAGGTCGGTGGTAGTGGAACTCGCCGAGAAGGAGGTCTTCCGGACTGGGGTCGTAGAAGTGGCTTCCGGCATGGTGAGGACTTGTTTGTTGGGTGGTGGAGTGGTGCGTGGTGTTTTTGCCTTTGGCATGTGTGAACTCCTTTACGAATACAGATAATGAAATATGGTTACCCGAAAACACAGCGACCACGACTAGGTTTGGCCCACAAGATGTATGACGAGTAGGAATTAATGATAAACTACTTCGCGGCGGATGTGTACGGGATGGAGAGAAATTAATCGCAATGAAACATGGTTAAAGTGCGGTGCGTGGCTCAATGGAAATCATGTGACGAGGTTTCGGCGCGAGTAATGTCGAGGGACGACACGCGTTGCGCTTTCACTGAAATAACGTTGTCCTCATTTTGCAGAATTCCTTCTACCATTAGAAATTGCCCGGAACTCAACAAGAGACGGTTCTGCCGAAATAAATCAGGATTGACGATAGCGTTGGCAACTCCGGTTTCATCCTCCAGGCTCAAGAAGACGAATCCTTTCGCGGTGCCCGGCCGCTGGCGGGCGATCACGCATCCGCCGATGCGCAAGCGGCGTCCGCTGGGAATTTGTTTGAGGTCGATAGCTTGATGTATCCCGAGAGCTTTCATTCGTGCGCGATGGTACGCCATGGGATGCGGACCCACGGTCATGCCGGTGCCGCGGAAGTCGGCCACCAAACGCTCCTCGGCATTCATGGGACGCAGCGGAGATTTCGCGTCGGGCTCAGGAAGGATGTCAAGCAATGGGCCGGAATTGCGGACAGCGCGTTCGACTTGCCAGAGGGCATCGCGGCGATGGAGTTTTCCGCTCAGTCGTTGGTCATTGGTCGTCGGTCGTTGGTCCAAGTGCACCGGGAACGGGAGGTAGGAAATTGAATTGAGGGCGCCGATTTCAGCCAGCGTATTCAGTTCATCTTTGCGCAGCTCCGGCACGCGATGAATGAGATCGCGGATGGAAGTAAAAGCAGCAAGGCCGTGCTGTCGCACCAGGGCCTGTCCGGCTACTTCCCGCAATCCGCGGACATAGCGCAGGCCGAGACGGAGGGCGATGGACGAGTTTCCAGTTTCGTGTTTCTGGTTTCTAATTGTTTGGCCAACGACGAACGACCGACGGCCAACGACCGAATTTGCTGAATGCTGAATGCTAAGTGCTGATTGCTCCAGTGTGCAGTTCCACTCTGACTTCATTACATCAATTGGCAGGATTTTCAATCCATGGCGCTGGGCGTCTTTTACCAGTGTCGCCGGACGATAAAATCCCATGGGCTGATTGTTGAGCAGGGCCGCTGTGAATGCGGCCAGGTAATGACATTTCAGATAAGCGCTGGCATAAGCGATCAGCGCGAAGCTGGCAGCGTGGGACTCGGGAAATCCATAGAGAGCGAACGAGGAAATAGAGAGAACGATCTGCTCTTGCGCTTCCTGTGAAATGCCGTTTTCGGTCATGCCCGTCCGCAGCCTGGCTTCAATCTCCTTCATACGCGCCTGAGAGCGTTTGAAACCCATGGCGCGGCGCAGTTCTTCAGCTTCGCCTCCGCTGAAATTGGCGGCCACCATGGCGATACGCAACAACTGTTCCTGGAAAAGCGGCACACCCAGCGTCCGCGCCAGCACGGGTTCGAGCGAGGAGTGCGGATAAGTGACGGCCTCGCGTCCCTGGCGGCGCTGCAAATAAGGATTCACCATCTGGCCAACGATGGGGCCGGGGCGGATGATCGCGACCTGCACCACGATGTCGTAAAAGCGCTGTGGTCTCAGACGCGGCAGGCATGACATCTGCGCCCGGCTCTCAATCTGGAACATGCCAATGGTGTCAGCCTTTTGCAGCGTGGAGTAAACCGCTTGATCGTCGGCGGGCAGGTGAGCGAGGCTTACCTCTTCATGATAATGCCTGCGAATGAGTTGGAGAGAATCTTCGAGCGCGGCCATCATTCCCAACCCGAGCAAATCGACTTTAATTATGCCGAGATCGGCGCAGTCCTCCTTGTCCCACTGCACCACCACGCGGCCGGGCATGGAAGCAGGCTCGAGTGGGACCACGGAATCGAGCTCGCCCTGGCAAATCACCATGCCGCCGGAATGCTGGCCGAGATGACGCGGCAAATCCTGCACTGCAACGCACAGCTCGAAATATTTTCGCAGCCGGGGATGATTGAGGTCGAGGCCGGCGTCGCGGAAGCGATGATCCAGAGTGTCATGCTGGTCGCGATATTCCCAGTTGGAAACGGCAGCCGAAACTTTGTCGAGAGTTTCGGGATCAAAACCCAGTGCCTTGCCCATCTCGCGCCCCGCCATACGGTTGCGGTAGGTGATGACGTTGGCGGTCATGGCTGCGCCACGCGCTCCATAGCGGGTGTACAAGTATTGAATGACACGCTCGCGCTGATCGCCGCTCGGGAGGTCAAGATCAATATCAGGCCATTCGCCGCGTTCTTCGGAAAGAAAACGCTCGAACAGCAGTTCCATGCCGACAGCATCGACGGCTGTAATTCCAAGCGAATAACAGACAGCGCTGTTTGCAGCTGAGCCGCGTCCCTGCACCAGAATGTTCTCTTGGCGACAGAAGCGGACCAGGTCCCAAACAATGAGAAAGTAGCCGGCCAGAGCGAGCTTTCCGATGAGCTTCAGTTCACCCTCAATCTGGCGCCGGGCACGGTTTTGCAGGCTGGCCGAGGCGCGCCCGTAACGCTCGTTAAACCCCTCCCAGGTGCGCTTTTCCAGAAACGATGTCATGCTCTCGCTTGCGGGCACGGGAAATTTGGGAAATTCATACCCCAGATCTTTGAAAGTGAACGCGAGGCGGGAAGACAGTTCCACGGTATTTGCAATGGCCTCAGGAAGATCAGCAAACAGGGCCTGCATTTCCTGCGGCGATTTCAGATGGCGTTCGGAGTTGCGCTCCAGCAGGCGTCCGGCGGAGGCCAGGGTACGGTGATGGCGAAGTGCGGTGAAAACGTCGCACAGTTCGCGCTCGCGAGCGGTGGCATAACTGACGCCATTGGTCGCAAGTAAAGGCAGCCGGAATGAGCGGGCTATTTCCATGGCAGCGCGATTGCGATCTTCCTGTTCGCGGTGAAAATGACGCTGCAGTTCGATGTAAACATTGTTGCGGCCAAAGATTTCAGTCAGACCAGCGATGCACCTGCGCGCGGCATCCATCCCTCCATTTTTCAGAGCAAAAGCCAGCGGGCCATCATGGTCGCCAGTGAGGCAAATCAGGCCTTCTGCACGTTCCTGCAATTCTTTTTCATCGACTGCGCCTTCGCCTTTGGCTGCGCGCAGCTTCATTTTGGTGATCATGCGGCAGAGGTTCTGATAGCCGATGCGGGAAGAGACGAGCAGGGGAAGACGGAATTCACCATGGAGACACGGAGGCAGGGACGGATTTTTGTTATTGAATTGATCTGTGTGAACCCGTGTAAATCCGTGACCAAGAAGTTGCGCCGTCACCTCCGCTCCAATATGGGCTTTGAGCCCGATCTTTTTCGCCGCCATGTGAAAACGCGGAGAGCCGTAGACGCCATCACGGTCGAGCAACGCCATAGCCGGCATCTTCAGGTTGGCACAGGTGGCAATCAGGGTTTCGGGCAGGGAAGCGCCTTCGAGAAAACTAAAAGCGGAACGGGCGTGGAGTTCGATGTACATGCCAGCACTCAGCAATCAGCACTCAGCCGATCAACTGAGTGCTGAATTCAAACAGCACTTGCAAAACCTTACGACGCCAAGGGCGGAGAAGCGAAAATAACGCGGCCACCCTACGCAGCGCGACTTCCGCGCTAGTTATTCGTTTGACGCTCTAGAATCGACCTCAGGGATGTTAATGCTGCGATCGCGTCAACGCTGTGCGCCGAGTATGCGATGTAGCCATCCGGCCGGACAAGAGTTATGTTGTGGCTAGGCAGAAATCGCAGCTCAATGATATCGCTAAATGATCCAGCGAGCTGTTTCGCGGCCTCTTTGCTCGATGGGTCCGCGTCGTCATCGAACATGAGCAGGAAGCGGCTGCGAATGCCATCTCCGCCGCGCAGCGAATCATCGAAGTACCGCTCTCCGGCTCCTTCAACAATCGGGCTCCCGCGATAGGCGATCCCGAGCTCGGAAAGTCTTTGCACGAATGCATGTTGAAAAGGAGCCAGACGCGACACCATAGGTATGAAGGTGTCACGGAGAATCTGCGCAAGTTTGCTCGGAGTGCCCATCGCCTTGGTCAGCAAGTCCGTGGTCTCGATCACATGCTTGATCACAGGGCGGCGTTCCGCGCTATAGCTGTTGAGCAATTCTTCATTACCACGGCCGTGCAGGACAAGGTCAAGCTTCCAGACCAGATTCCAAACGTCATGCAAGCCTGTGTTCATCCCCTGCCCGCCAAAGGGACTGTGAATGTGAGCGGCATCACCAGCGATGAATATACGTCCCACGCGCAGCTGTGCGACTTGGCGGTGATGGATTCGAAAGTAGGTGCTCCAGTGTAGAGCGCGGGCCTCTAATCCACTGGGTGCGCGTTGACCCAGGACCTTGCGCACGAGGTCAAGCGAGGGAGCGTCTTCTTCTGTCGTCTCGACTGTCGCTATGATGCGGCGGCGAGAGGCGCTCATCGGGAATATAGCAACCGGTCCTAATTCACTGGGGCATAGCTGCAGCTCGTCAGCGGGAAGGGTTTCGTTGGTCTCGACATCAGCCAATAAAAACGAAGCGTTGTATTGTGCTCCCTCAAAAGGCAGTTTCAGCAGGTGCCGAACGGAGCTGTGCGCGCCATCACAACCGACGACAAAAGACGCCGTCAGCTTGATTGATTCCCCCTTCCGGTCCAGCATTACACTCACACAGTCGTCCCGCTGAGCCGCCGAAACGAATGTGGTTTCGTATTCCACAGCTCCGCCTTTACGGCCTAGCGCCTCGACCAGCATTCTCTCGGTCACGTCCTGGGGAACCATGGCGACAAATCGATATGGGCTCTCTTCAGGTGTGAAGCGCATGTGGGCAAGCGTGCGCCCATGTGTGATTACAGCGACCGAGGTGACGCGGTTCGCCATTTCGAGAAAAGGACCGACCAGTCCGGCCATGTCGAGGATCTCAAGCGTGCGGGGAAAGATCGCAAGCGCTTTAGAGTGTTCCGATTGCGAAGAGCGCGTCTCAACGAGTCTCGATCTCAGGCCTCGGCGAGCACACTCGTTCGCCAAAAACAGGCCGACCGGCCCAGCGCCCACGATTAAAACATCGGTGTCGATTGCGGCGTTAGACATCGTGTCTATAGAACTGCTTACCACGCCCCCAATGCCTTTGGATGCGTCGACTCGCCACCGCGGTTATCGTGATCGCTGCAGTCAGATCTTCGCGCGAGAAAGCCGGAATCTAAACGAGGAAATCTAAAAAGACTCTCCCACAAGCTCTTCACTTTTCTTCCAGAGCGCCTCGGCAGCTTTTGGATCGATCGCGTAACCGCGTACACCTTCGTTTATGGCGACGGACAGACCGTCCGGCACGATGTTGCCGACGTGACAATCCTCGCAGTACTGGCCGCCGATCTCGTCGGCGGAGGCGACCACAGCAGCCCACACCGAAGTTGCAGCTCCTTGTGGAATCGTCTTCCACTCGAAGGGGCCTTTGCCCTGCGTTGCGCGTTGCTGATTTATCTGGTAGACCATCTTTTCTATTCGGCCAGGATCCTGGTAGCGACCGAGTTCGGTCTGAATGCCTCCCGGATGCACCGCCGCTGCACGCACGCCCCTGTCCCGGTGGCGTTTGTCGAATGCGATCGCGAAGAGAATATTCGCTGTCTTCGATCGGCCATAAGCAACCATGGGGTCATAGGGTGTTCGTTCAAAGTTGGGATCGACAAGATCGACGTTGGAATAGCGATGACCGGCGGAGGACACGTTGATCAGGCGTCCTCCCGCGCGCATCAGCGCCGCAATCCGGTTGACCAGGACAAAGTGTCCCAAGTGATTCGTCCCAAACTGGGTTTCGAAGCCGTCGGTTGTGTGCCCGAAAGGTGTGGCCATCACTCCGGCATTGGCAATGACCACGTCGAACGGTTTTCCCTTTGCCAGCAGCCCGTCGGCGCACGCGCGCACGCTCTTCAGATTGGCGAGATCGAGTTGAATCAGTTCGAAGCTTCCGGCATTGGCAGCAGCGTCTTTTCGTACCTGCTCGGTTGCAACGTTGGCCTTATTCAAGTCCCGTGCCGCGCCAACCACGTGAGCGCCGTGGGCGACAAGAGAACGTGCAGTTTCAACTCCAAGCCCCGCCGAAACGCCCGTGATCAAAATGCGTTTGCCGGTCAAGTTGACGCCAGACAACACGTCATCTGTCGTCGAGGTTGCTCCAAATAAAGTTGTCGGGGTTGCTTCAGATATACTCGGCATGCTTTTCTCCCTTCAATGATGCAATGGGTTTGAGCCGCATCTAGCGCTGCAAAACCGCCGCGTCTCCTGAATGTTCGAAATAGTGCTCTGCATTCAGATCAGCAATAAGCCCAGGCTGAACCGATCGCCATCCCAGGCGTTTCCGCGTCAGCGCGCTGGAAGCAGGGCTGTCGATACCAAAGAAGTGCGCCATCCAGCCAAAATGGTCGGCTGCTTCGTCGCGAGATTTGCTGACAACCGGTACCTTCAATTGCCGGCCAATAACCTCAGCGATCTCTCGAGTCGGTACGCCCTCGTCGCCCACACCGTGATACCGTGCTCCGCTGGAGCTTTTCTCAAGCGCGAGTCTATAGAGATGAGCAGCATCGAGCCGGTGCACTGCGGGCCAACGGTTGAGGCCGTCGCCTATATACGCAGAAACGCCCTTCTCGCGTGCGATGCTGATCAGGTGTGGCACAAAGCCGTGATCACCGTTGCCGTGAACCGAAGGGGCAAGTCGCAGCACAGATACGCGAACTCCGCGTGCCGCTAGCGCGAGCGCTGCATCCTCCGACTTGCGCGGGAAGCTGGGATTGGGCGCATCCTCTTCTGTTGCGAGCGGACCGTGGCGTTGAGCGAGCAAGGTCCCGGAAGTCACGATCAGCGGGCGATCAGAGTCCGCCAGCGCACCGCCAAGCGTCTCGATGGCACGCCCGTCTGCCTCGGCGGCAGGTCCATAGTTTGAGAAATCGTGGATAAAAGCGGCGTGGATCACTCCGTCGGCCGCCGCAGCGCCGCTGCGAAGGCTTTCGAGATCTTCGAGCGAGCCGCGATGTGGGTCGACTCCCGCGGCGACAAGGGACTTGCCTGCCGCGTCGGAGCGCGCAAGACCGACCACCTGATGACCAGCGTCGATCAATTCTCGGACGACTGTCGTACCAATGAAGCCTGTAGCACCAGTAACAAAAACGCGCATATGCTTTTCCTCCTACACACTTGTGAGTTCGGTCGATAGCGACGAAGCGCTCACCCGACTCGCGAGCCGAGTTGAGGCCTTCACAGTGATCGATCGCCATTCGCGGGTTGAAGCAGGCAGACCGTCGATCTCGATCAATTCCTGCAGCCAGTCTTCTACTGAGAGTTCCGCCTGTTCTGGCCCGAACAACTGGCTTATGGCATTGAAGAATACCGACAACTCTCGCTCCGCCATTGTGATGAGGTCGGCGCAACGAGGGTTGGAATTTCTTGACAGTTTGTAATGAGCGAGTGAATTCATATTTTTTACCTATGGAAGCCGGAGACTTCGGGGACCGCTATTGACAGGCCGCCCGGTTCCGACTAAAACGGAGAGTGTCTCCGAATCAATAGATAAGATAACCGGAGGGTGTCTCCGGTTGCAACTTTTTTATATGCCCACCAAGAGTCAGACAATTCCCTCGCGAAAACCGCGCACCGACGCGCAGCGGAACCGCGACCGCATTCTGGAGGTGGCGAAGGAGGCGTTTACGCGCTCCGGCACCAACGCCAGCCTCGATGACATCGCCAAAGAGGCAGATGTAGGAGCGGGGACTCTGTATCGCCACTTCCCTACCAGGGACGCACTGATCGAAGCGGTCTACCGGATTGAGGTGGAAAAACTGGCTGCCGCTGAAAAGAAGTTCTCCGAAAACCGTCCTCCGATCGACGCGTTGCGGGCATGGATGCTGCTCTTCGTTGACTACATCGCGACCAAGCAGATCATCGGCCCCGCACTGAATGCATACGTCGGAGGCCCCTCCAAGCTGTATGAAGGCTCACGCGCTCAGATTCAAGGGGCGATTGATTCGCTGGTGAAGCGCGCAATCAAGAGCGGCGATATTCGTGATGATCTGGAGCCATTCGATCTGCTCCGCGCGCTCATCGGCGTCTCCAACGTGGCCTCCGGTCCCGACTGGCAGCAGAGCGCCAGAAGACTGGTGGACATCCTCATCACCGGTTCGCGGCCCATCAGATAGGCGCCAACCCAAGGTTCCCGCGCCACGGCGGACGAAATTGAACTTGTCGTCCCGGAGACATCGTTTTCCGGTAAGCGACGGCCGTTCACCGGAGGCTGTTCGCAAAGATCACAGTCGTTCGCGCGCGGATCGGCCGCATGTCCAAGCGAAGTGATCCGGTTCCCATTTGACCGGCAGGCCTCAGCAACGGCAATTCGACATCGATTCGAAGCTAAATCCGTCCAAGTGGAATACTTTCGAATGAAGCATTGCTCTCGTTTTCATCGAACCTTTCGATCTGTTCAAGGACTCTCTGCCGCTCGCCTCGTTCGCCGGCGCGTCTTACAGCGTCCATGAGACGGGCATTGTGAAGCGCGTGTTCAAAGCCGGGTGTACTGTAGGTGCCCGCATACAAATCGCGAACAAGATGAGCGTAGACCTCTCCCACGTTGATGGCCGCACCCATGAACCCACCGGAGGCCGCGGCCCCGTCGGGTGCCGCGAATGGAACGTTCGACGTGAGCTTGATGTCCCCAGCTTGGCAGCCGTAGGGGTGAGCGCTGGTCAGGCTGAGCCATCCCACTGATCCCCTGATTTCGAAGCTGAAGCGGGCGTCCTCCGGCGCTACGCCACCGCTGATATCGGCTGTGAATATTGCCCCAGAACGCGTCTTCCCAAGGATGTCGACGTGATCGGCGGTCTCACGCACACTATTCTCGTCGGTATCCGTCAGTTGGACAGCGGGCCAGAGAATCTCAGTTCGGGCATCAACTTCGACGATCTCTCCAAGGACCGCCTCCACCAAATCGAGCGTATGCCCACCGGGGATCGTCAATAGGTTCGCGCCGGAAGATATTCTATTGAAATAGTCATACGTGGACAGCAACGCCGGTCCGAAGCTGCCAACGCTGGTGACAATTCTCGCGTTGAGTGGCCGTCCAATCTTGCCAGAAGAAAGCAGCTGGGCTGCACGGCGTACGGCCGGATTCAAACGTCCCTGCAACCCGATCGCTGTATGAAGTGAACTAGCTGCCCTCGCCATCTCTTCATTCTCGGCGACCGTGCATCCGAGAGGCGCCTCGCAGTACACTGCTTTGCCGGCATCCAGCGCCGCAAGAACGAAATCGCGGTGTGCGGGCACCTTGACGGCGATGGTGATGATATCGATTCGCTCATCCTTGATCAGCGCGAACGGATCGGAGAACCAACGCTCAGCGCCAAAGGCTTGAGCTGCTTCCCTTGCACTCTGCTCGTTGCGTGTTGCCACGGCGGCGAGTTTCAAGCCAGGCAGACTGTTGATTGCCGGAACGTGCGAGATCTTCGCCCAGCCGTTGTTTGCGTTTGCACCGATAATTCCGACACAAATTTCCTTCATTGCTGAACTCCCAATGTGAAAGTAATCGCACAGCTATTTGCGATCCAATGGAACTACGGCCTGCTTTTGTTCGAGATGGCTAAGTTTCTCTTGCTGTCCGATACCAACATGTTTGTAGATTCTGGATTACATGCGAGCGTTCGCGAGAGCGGAGACCTTGCGGTCGTGCTTCTGCGAGTGCATTGAGCGCGTAACGCTTGTCCCACGAGACCCCATGCTAGGGTGACTAGCGCAATAGTCGCGATCCACAAGTCGAACCTTGCACGCTCGATCCAGAACTCGAGGAGCGCGGCGAAGAGGATTGAAAGAGACGTTATTCGTCTCATAATGCAGGTCCGCATTTCGGAGATCCGTCGAACGCAACCAGAATTCTTCCGAACATCTTTTGTCCCTCCCTATTGTTGCCATCCGCCTCCCAGCGCCTGGTAAAGCTGAACGAGCGCTAAACGCTCGTTCAGCTGGGCTTGCACCAGGTTGAGTTCCGCTGAGAAGTAATTTGTTTCGCTGGTCAGCACCTGGAGGTAGCTCGCACCGCCGTTCTTATAAAGCACTTCGGAAAATTGGTTGGTCCGCTGCGCTGCGTTCGTAAGCAACTCCTGCTGCTCGCGAAACTCCCGATTCTTTTGAGAAGCGACGAGTGAATTCGAAACCTGTTCCAGGGCGTTCTGAACGGTTTGCTGGTACGAGAACACCGCTTCCTGCCAGTTGGCACGGGCGAGTCTGAGTCCCGAGCGGAGCGCTCCGCCCTGGAATACCGGCTGGCTGACGTTCAAGGCCCCGTACCAGGTCTCCGAGGGCTGGCTGATGAACTGGTGCAAGGCGTTGCTCTCGAGCCCTCCCAGTCCGGTGAGCGACAGGCTGGGAAAGAAAGAGGCTTTGGCGACGCCGATCTGTGCATTAGCGGCAACCATGATCTGTTCCGCCTGCCGAATGTCCGGTCGCCGCTCCAGCAATTCTGAAGGGAGTCCTGAGGGAACGCCCTCCGGTACGGCCTGTTCTGTAAGCGCGCGGCCACGCGGAACGGATTGGGGATTTTCGCCGAGCAGAACGCTCAGCACGTTCTCTTGTTGCTGAATTTGCCGTTCGAGATCCGGAATCGTTTCCGAGGCGGTATACACAAGTTGCTCGGCTTGACTCACGTCGAGCCCGGAGCCTGAGCCATGGCTCTCAAGCACCTGCGTCAACTTCAGGGATTGTTGCCGTGATGCCAGCGTGTGCTGCGAGATCTCAAGCTGGCTATCGAGCGCGCGGAGCTGGAAATAAGCCGTCGCCACATTAGCCACCAGCGAAGAAAGTACCGCTCGCTGTCCCCACTCGGTCGCGAGTAACTGGGCGCGAGCCGCCTCGGTTTGCCGCCGATATTTTCCCCAGAAGTCGAGATTCCAAATCACCGACAGGTTCAGCTCGCCGCCATTGACCTGGTAAGCAGGAAAGAGGTTTGTAACTTTGGCGTTTTGCTGGCTGAAAACATCCGCGCCGACGTTCGCCGAGGGTAGCTGGTTGGCGCGGGTGATGCCGACTTGCGCCTGCGCTTCGAGCACGCGGGCGGCGGCGATGCGCACATCATAATTTTGCGCAATGGCGGTGTGGATCAGCTGTGTGAGCACCGGGTCCTGATACACCTGCCACCATTCTTCGTTGCCTAGCGACGCGGGGGCGGCAGGTTGTTGCGGAGCCGGCGCACGATATTCTTGCGGGACATCCACAGTCGGCCGCTTGTATTTCGGCCCCATCAAGCAGCCGGCTTCCAGAACCAGGACGGCTAGAATTCCCAAGAGTGCAGTTTTCGTCATAACTTAGTCCCCCTGACCGGGCGCTTCGGCGGGCATGAGTGGTAGTGCTCTTCGTGGCTCAGCGCCTGAGATCTTCTCAACCACATAAAAAATCGCGGGAACAAAGAATCTGCCGATAAACGTCTCCGCCACCATGCCGCCAATTACTGCCGTGCCCATAATTTGGCGCGCTACAGAGCCTGCTCCGGAAGCCGTCCAGAGCGGCACGCAGCCGAGAATAAAGGCGAGTGCGGTCATCATGAGGGGCCGGAAGCGAAGCCTCGCCGCGGAGAGCGCTGCATCGGCGATGGACATGCCGCGTTCGTAGTCCTCTTTGGCAAACGCGACGATCAGAATCGAGTTTTTCGCCGCCAGGCCGATGAGCATTACCAGGCCAATCTGGGCGTAGACATCGTTCTCGATCTGAACCATGTACTGAGGAAGGTAAAGGCCGATTACGAGGCGACGCAGCCACAGCGCAGCGAGCGCGCCGAATACGGCGACTGGTGTACTGAGCAGCACGCTGAAAGGCACTGTCCAACTTTCATAGAGAGCCGCCAGAATCAGGAAAACGAAGAGCAGCGAAAATCCGAAGATGACCGACGACGGCACTCCCTGGCGCGCCTTTTGCTCCTGGTAGGACATGCCGATGTAGTCGAAGCCCATTTCGCGGGGCATGGTTTGCTTGAAAACGTCTTCCAGGGCTGCAGTTGCCTGATCGGAACTGTAACCGGGGGCCGCGCTAACATTAATCTGTGCGGACCGGTATTCGTTGTAGCGCATTGTGAACTCAGGGCCGTAACGGGTCTCAAACTGTGCCAGCGCGGTAAGAGGCACCGTCTGGCCTTGGCCGTTACGGACATAGAATTGTCCGAGATCGTCGGTCGTTGCCCGGTAAGGCGCTTCGGCCTCTACATACACCTGCCAGGTACGGCCGAAGTCGTTGTAGTAGTTGACGAACAGGCCGCCCATGTACGCTTGGATGGTGTTGTAGACGTCGGTTAAATTGACCCCCTGCTTCAACACCTTGTCCTTATCCACATTTATGAACTTTTGCGGCACGCTCGGGATAAACGTGGTGGAGATCAAGCCAATCTCAGGGCGCTTGCGAGCGGCCGCCATGAACTTGGTCAGGTTATCCGCAAGAAACTTGACATCCTTGCCGGCGCGGTCCTCCAAGGCGAACGTCACTCCGCCAGCGGTCCCGACCCCGGGGATTGCAGGTGGTGAGAAACCAAAAACTGTGCCTTGTGGAAACTGCCTGAGTTCCTGATTCAAATGCGCCTTTATGGCCTGATATTGTTCGGCTTGGGTTTTGCGATCCTCCCAGGGATTCAGGGTTACAAAGAAGAAGGCGTTATACGAAGTCCGGACGTAGCTGAGCAAACTGAAACCAATGACGCTTGTGGTGTACTGCACTCCCGGCGTCTTTGCGAGAACTTCCTCCACTTGTTTCGCAGCTTCGCTGGTCCGCTCCATGGACGCCGAATTGGGGAGCTGCATGTTGATATAGAGGTAGCCTTGATCTTCATCCGGCAGAAAACTGGTGGGCAGATGTCTGCTAAAGAACCACGCTGCAACGCCGGCGACTACAAGCAGCAGCATCACCACTGCAGCTTTCCTGATCAGATCGCCCGACAGCCGCACAAAACTGTCGGTAGAGCGATCGAAATAGGCATTGAACCAGTCAAAGAATTTTCCCAGCGGGCCGCGGGTCTGCTTTTTTGGCTGCAGTAGTAGTCCCGCGAGCGCCGGGCTGAGGCTGAGAGCGTTAAACGCGGAAAGCATGACGGAGATGGCGATCGTCAAGGCGAACTGCTGATACAGCCTGCCAGTAATGCCGGGAATGAAGGCAGTTGGCACGAACACGGAGGCCAAGACCAGGGCTATGCCAACCACCGGGCCCGAGAGTTCTTTCATGGCTTTTTGGGCCGCATCCTTGGGAGCCAAGCCTTCCTCAATGTGGTGCTGTACTCCTTCGACGACCACGATGGCGTCGTCGACTACAAGTCCGATGGCGAGCACCAAACCGAACATCGAAAGCGTGTTGATTGAGAAACCGAACAAGGGGAAGATAACGAACGTTCCCACCAGGGAGACGGGCACGGCCAGCATAGGAATCAGCGTGGCGCGCCAGTCTTGCAGGAATAGATAGACAACAAAAATAACCAGCACAATCGCAATCACGAGAGTCCAAAGGATCTCTTTCATGCCCTCCGTCACCGGAAGTGTCTGGTCGAGAGAGACGGTGTAATCGATGTCTTGAGGGAACCGTTGCTTCATCTGCGCCATGAGCTTCCGGACGCCTTCCACCGTTTGAACCGCGTTGGTTCCAGGTAATTGGTAGACGGCAATGATGGCGCTGGGCTTACCATTCAGACGAGCCATCAAACTGTAGTCCTGTGTGCCCAGCTCGACTCGGGCCACGTCCTTGACGCGAACGGTCCCGCCATTCGGTGCTTCGCGCACGATGACGTTGCCGAACTGCTCCGGCGAAGTCAGGCGGCCTTGAGCCAGCACAGCATAAGTGAATTGCTGATTGCCTTGAGCCGGCTCGCCACCGACCTGGCCAGCCGGATTCACAGTGTTCTGGGCTTGAAGTGCGTTCGCTATGTCCGTAACGGTGATGCCAAGTTTGGCCATTTGATCAGGCTTCACCCAGAGCCTCATGGCATATTGCCCGGAGCCGAACACCTGGGTTTGGCCAACGCCGTACAACCGTGCGATGGGATCGTTGAGGTTGATATAGGCGTAATTAGCCAGATAGTTCGAGTCATGGGTGCCGTGCGGCGCATAGAGCGCGATCAGCATGAGTGGAGCTGTGGTTGACTTCTTCAACGTGATTCCGTAATTGTTGACCTCCGGCGGCAACTGACCGTTGGCCAACTGCTGGCGCGACTGAGTCAGGATCAGATCCATGTTCGGATCAGTCTTGAGATCGAAATCCACGAGCAAGGTTGTTTGCTGATTTGCGGTCGCGTTCAGCGAGTACATATAGTTCATGTTGTCCACGCCGCTGACTTGCTGCTCGATGGGAGTGGCGACAGCTTGCTCGAGGGTCTGCGCGTCCGCACCGGGATAGGTGGCCTGCAACCTGATCTCGGGTGGGGCAATGCTTGGGAACTGCGCTACTGGCAGAGTCGCGATGCTGATCGCACCGACGATGACGGTAAGAATCGCAATCACGATCGCGACGATCGGTCGTCGAATGAAAAAGTTCGCCATGACTTAGCGACCCTCCGTTTCTTTATATGGTGTGGGGTTCACCAGCCCACCCTCCTTGACTTTGTCCGCCCCAACGGCGACCACGCGTTCTCCGGGCTTCAGGCCCGAGGCGATCACCCAGAGCGTGCCCACTGTCGGTCCGACTTGTACGGAGCGTAGTTGCGCCCGATTGTCGGTGCCAATGACCGTCACTTGATTGGTTCCTTGCTGCTGGCTCACCGCCGCCTGCGGCACCAGCAGCGCTCCCGCGATGCTTCCGGTTGGCGCCTGAATGCGCGCGTACTGGCCGGGCCGCAACAGATTCTTGGAGTTGGGGAACTCGCCTACAATTTGAATGGTTCCGGTCTGTGTGTTTACCTGGCGGTCCGCGAAGATGATTCTGCCGGGATGTGGGTAGGTACTCCCATCAGCCAGGGTCAACTGCAACGGGATTCGTGACGCGTGCGTGGTAAAGTCCACGCTCCCCGGACTTCCGCCGTCCGCCAACCGCAGGTATTCCTGTTCGCTGATGGGAAAATAAACTTTAATCGGACTTACTTGCGACACCGCAGTAAGGACAGTGGATGGTCCCACCAGGTTGCCTACCTGCACTGTGTTGATGCCGGCGATTCCATCGATTAACGAGACGACTCTGGTGTAGCCCAGGTTTATGGAGGCCTGCTCTACGGCTGCCTGGTCAGCCTCGACGGAGGCCTTCGCTGCACGCAGCGCCTGCGTGTCAGTGTCCAGCTGGCTCTGAGGAATGGCATGAGCTTCCGCTTCTGGAATGTCGCGCTTCACGTTCAGCTCGGCGTTCGCCATCTGCGCCTCAGCTTGCGCCAATTGTCCCTTGGCTTGATCAAGCACGGCTTGAAATGGACGCGGATCGATCTCGAAGAGAAGCTGACCCTTTCTGACCAAAGCGCCTTCGTGATAATCCTGGCGAATCAGGTAACCGCTCACCTGAGGTTGAATCTGTGCATTGACGAATCCTTCGAGTGTTCCGATCCACTCGCCCTGAACCGGGACATCCTTTTGGACGACCGGCGCGACCTCGACCACGGGTGGCGGAGGCGGACCGGCGGCTCGCACCTTGCCGCTGCAACCGAGGGCATTCACCAACAAAACCGCTGCTACTAAACCTACAAATATCCGTCTCATGTGATAGTTCCACCCTCAATCAGGCGACTGAGCAGCCGCTGAATTTCTTGTTTTCTGGGCCGGCGAATGGCGTAAACCGTGCCCATCCGCGCGACTCTCTACCCATTGTGTAACGCAATGCGGATGCCAAACCCATGCGCCTCTAAAGCCGTGAAATTTCAACACCGCGTGGAAGGCAGCAACGCTACGCGTCGAGAGTGTCGAAACAAGTCCGACAGTTCGAGCGTGGAATGAAGGGGGCCTTCATGACCCCAACCGGCAATGTTGTGAATGTTGACAGTGTCGAGACCACGCCGACCATTGACAACCCGGAGGACCATTCAATGGCCTGCGGGCAGTTCGGTCTAAGCGCCTGAGGAGACTCAGGAAGAGTGTAGTCCCGTCCTCTTAGCGAGTCTGGCAATGTAGGTGCCTCAAGTTGGGTTGAAGGCATCGGACGTTGAGCCGAGGGTCGTCTCGCGCTCCGCAACGCCCGACCGAAGGAATGGCCGCTTATGGTATATGAACAGTACGATTTTGCTCGCAATCCAATCGTTGAGAATCAGGTATTTTTCTTCGAATCAAAATGCATTCGTTGCGGATCTTCAATTCTGGCGAGTTCGCTCGAAGAACTTCTGGAAGAGGAAGAGTGCCATCGGGCGCAATGCACGCTGATGCGCGCCACGTCATAACGACGCCGCGGCAAAGTTCTGCCCGCTAGAGAGTCCGCTCACAAGAATACCCCGTCGGTCCCTGTTTCTTTGGTTGGTCCAGGTGTTCGCACTGGAGGCTGGGTCGCCGCTAATTGAGCCGAGGATGGCCGCCAGCGTCGAAAATACTTGCTGGGTCCGGAGATTCACCGATCGATCCCATTTTCAGAAGGTTCCCAGCGACCAGTGTCATCTCAAATACAGCCAGAAGACTGCTAAACAACCTAACACCGCGATGTATAAACAGACGCAGATTACGGTGCCGCTATCGTCATTCTCCCTGGCTGCGGCGTTGCCGCTCGATCCCACTCTCTGGTTACTTGCACTTCTTGGGTCGGGTTCAAGGTAGCGAATCGCAGCATAGATTTCGTCATCATTCAGTTCTTCGATATTCCGAGTCGCATATGGATCTGGCTGGTTTCTGCGATCTTGATTGCGGACCGGCTCTCTCATTTCTCCGCCTTCCCAGGATTGCCGTTTGCGCGGCGGGCTACCTGCTTCAAAACATGTTTTGTGAACACACCACGGCCACGAAACTTGACGCCCTTCCGAATCAATTCAAACAGCACGTTCTCACCTTCCTGACTAATTGCCGTTATATGCTGCATATCGATAACGAGCTTGCGCCCGAAAACATCTGTATTCGCCTTTTCACACGCACTCCTTAGCTCTGCCGCCCAGGGTCCAACTAGCTTGCCCTCCACAATCAACCGCCGTTGAGTGTGGCCGTCAATGATTGAGATCTTCAGCATGGATCCTTTCCGTAACGTAGGGATGCAGGCAAGGAGCATGCCAAACCTTTCGCACTCTAAATGCAGGCGTCGACTCGGCTGCCTGCGGGTTTTGTCCCTTGGAATCCTGAAGAAGATTGTGAATGCTCAGATCGATGCGATCTGCTAATAGCTCCGCTCTGGTTACGGTGCTCATGCGATCCAGCGAATAGGGCAACTCTCTGCCGCAGTCGAGGCACGCGACGTAGTTGAACCCGGTCTGGTGCCGGCGCGGCCAGGTGGTGTGTGGATGGATGCAATCAAACAAGTAAGCTAGAGTCCAACTCAGCCAGCGCATGGTTTTTCTCCTAGGCCAGCGCAGGCTCCTCGAGAAATTTGCCGCCTGAAACCTGCCCCTCGGAGCGAAACGACGCCAATCGCAGGTAGGCTCTTCGCAACTGCGCCCGATATTCTGTCTCGTCCATCTGCGCCTTCGCTGCCGCTTCCCCGAGCTTGTACCCGAGCACGTGGTGCAGAACGAAGGCTATGCGGGAAGTGGAATCGAGAAGCAGAATGGGGTTGCCGCTCAGGTCCTTGAGCGATTGAAATATGGGTGAGTTGATCGTTCCGGAATGTCCGTAAAGGACAGTATCGAGGGCTGATGACCCAACATCCCCTTTGTTTCTGGACTGGCAGCGCAACTGTTCTAGCGCGAGTTGAACCGTTCGTTCGACCAAATCTCGCCTGGTGGTGATTTCGTCGAGAGATCCATCAATCGCCGCCATCACGACTGAAACGGCCAATTCGGAGTCGAGTGTCAGCAGATAGGCGGAATAAGTAAGCCGATCGAGCTCGTCCTCGATATGCTTGTCTGACGTTTGGCTGATTTCTGGAGTCATTGCTCTGTACCTCCGACCACCTACCGAAGGGCAATCGACTTGCCAAGAGGGAGTTGAAGGCTACGGAGTCGTAATTTGCTGGAAACACAGGACAACCGAGATAGATGGGCTGGGCGTTTCGTGTTGACGGGTTGAAAGTGTCGAAGGTGTTGACATCCCGTCACAGCAATGGCTTTCGATTTCGAATCAGCGACGGAGATTAGGATGGACCCGACTGGCGTCACCACATACGAAGGACACGATGGGTGAATGAATAGCGGATAGATTATGGCTTGCCAGCCGTTGGGTGCTCAATTCATCTGAACACAAGCGAGATTGCCAGGTATTCCCTTCAAGTCATCGCTGGCTCAGGCTGTATTCTTGGGTGCTCAAAAGGCATGTTGGCACTCCAGCCTGCGTTGAGCTGATTTGATCCGCTCGCTACTGACTTTCTATTGCGACGGATGATCCCTGCGTGCGTTCGAGATCACCGAGTTTCTTTTGCTGGTCCGGAGTGAGAATTCCGTAGATTTTGGACTGCATGCGAGCGTTGGCTACGATCAGTTTCGCCAGTAGTGCCGCCTCGGCCTGGGCAAAGCTTTTGATCTCTTTTTCGTTCATACGATCACTGCCGATCGCCAGCAGCTTTTCCCTTGTGATGCGCAGTTGTGTCATTAGGGGCTGTAGACTCTGTCGTTCGCGCACCATGACCTGCTGCACCGCTGCAACCTGTGACGGCGTTAAGTTCAGATATTGTGAGAGGGAAGGATTCAACTGAAGAGACGAGAATGGGAGAGCCACCATCACGATTTCGTTGTCCTGTGTCGGAGCAGGCTCTGCTGGAACCTCGGGGGTTCGCGCCACGTCTACCTGTTCGATTTGGCGCCACAGGCTCAGCAATTCAAATTGCATTTGTGTCAGCTGATATTGCTCGGAGCTCATTTCCTTCGCCTGTTCGCTGCTGATTTTTCCTTCTTGCACGGCCCCGGCAATTGTTGCGAGTGTGGCTGAGAACTTTTGGGTGATTGCCATCATCGCCCCCTCGTAATCCTCGGGCTTTTCCTCCTGCTCGCTCGTGCTAACAACCGGAGTCGTTGAGTGGATTATCAGATTCGGATTCGGATTCTCAGAGTCAGAAATAGGCAACCGAGAAACCTTAATTTGATCATTCGCCTTCGCGTCGTCGGTAGCAGACAGCGCGACGGATGGGATAACGATGCATAAGGCCACGATGATAGCCAGCTTGTTTTTCATTTCAACCGCCTTTCCTCTGCAGATCGCTGAATTCGGCAACCAAGGTCCTGAGAATGCCCTTCTTCTTCGTCCGTTGTAACGCAATGGCCGTGCCAAACTCACGAGTTGTAAGTCAATGAGTTTTCAACCTGGGTAGTGGAAGTCCGGTGTTGAGTGTCGACGCTGTCGAAAACACGTTTGACAGTTTTCTGACGGGTTTATCGGAGAGAAGCTCTCCGATCGAGGACTCGGTCAAGCATACTGACCTGGGTCGATGCCGAATTTCTTCATGCGTGACAGAAGCGTGGTGCGATTGACGCCCATGCGTACAGCAGCTCCGTCGGCACCGCCAACGCGACCCTTGCTTTCGCCGAGTGCGCGCACAATTTCCTCGCGTTGTTTCTGAGCCCTTTCATCGCCGGCAGCCTTGTTCCCATTGAGAACATGGAGGGTCTCTTTCACGATTCGTGCAATGTCTTCCTTGCCGGAACCCTGCATCGTAACATCGGGTTCCTGAGTCTTGTATCTGCGAAGTTCCGCCAGCGGCGCTTCAAGCGATTTGCTGCGGGTCAGGATTACGGCACGCTCGATGAAATTTTCGAGCTCACGGATGTTACCCGGCCAATCCCACGATGTCAGCCCTCTCATGACAGGCGTTGAAATGCCTTCGATTTTCTTCTGCATTTGCTTCGCAAACTTTTGTACAAAGTAGCTCACCAGCACGGGAATATCTTCCTTGCGTTCGCGCAAGGGCGGTATGCGGATCGGAAATACGTTGAGGCGATAGTACAGATCACTGCGGAATTCCTTTTTGGCAATCATCTCTTCCAGATCGCGATTGGTCGCGGCCACCAATCGTATGTTCACTTTGCGGGTATGCGTGCTGCCCAGACGCTCGAATTCTCGTTCCTGCAGAGCGCGCAGTAATTTTGGTTGCATCTCGATCGGGATGTCCCCCACTTCATCCAGGAAGAGGGTTCCCTGATCGGCCAACTCCAGCCGCCCGACTTTCTGCGCGATGGCGCCGGTGAACGCCCCTTTTTCATGCCCGAATAGTTCGCTTTCCAGCAGCCCCGTTGGAATGGCAGCACAGTTCATCTTTACAAACGTGCGATCCTCGCGTCGGCTGCGGTCGTGGATGGCGCGAGCGATCAATTCCTTTCCGGTCCCGGTCTCGCCCAGCAACAGCACTGTGGAATCGTTCGGAGCGACCGTTTCCACCAGTTCCAGAACATGCTTCAACGCTGGGCTGTTGCCAACGATGTTCTCAAAGTTCATCTCGCTGCGGATTTCTTCTTCGAGATACAACTTCTCCTGGGCGAGCTTGTCCTTGAGTTCTGAAATCTCGTGGTATGCCAATGCATTTTCGATAGCGATTGCTATCTGTCCCGCAGCTTGTGTCAGAAATTCGACGTCGTATGGGGAGAAAGGAATTTCGGTAGTCCGTGCAATGGTCAGGATTCCTAGTGCCCGGCCCCGATTAATCAGCGGAAACAGACAGGTGCTTTTCAAGCCTTCGGCGACCACTTCGTTGTAGATCTCGGCGGAAAGCTCGGAAGGATCGGCGCTGTTCAGAACTGCTGGCTTCAACGTCTCCAGAACGCGCTTGGCAGCGCCGGCTATTGTGAGGACCCGTTCCTCCTTAATAAAGCCTTTGCCCTGAGGAAAATCCAGGACATACAACTTGGACGTGCCCGAAGCCGAATCTACGAGCGAAACCGCAACTGCATCACACTGCATGACCTCTCGGATGTTGGCGGCGACGGCACGTAACAGTTCCCGAAGCCGAAGACTCGATGTAATTCGATTGGTCAGGTTCAGAAGCAATTGGAGGCGCTCGTTTTGACTTTGCAGGCACGCATGCGCACTCTGCGCGCGCCTCAGATTCAAGCCGTCATCGAGCGCGAAGGCGACGACACGCCCCACCAGCCGGAGGAAGCATATGTCTTCCCCACTGAATGGATTCACGGTGTCGCGGCTGATTCCGAAAACACCCAGTCGTCGAT
>Ga0210406_10002161_pt1 | contig 22870 bp, 17 predicted proteins | sample IncBWC30MmetaG_FD_155454 | JGI IMG/M metagenome (GOLD analysis project Ga0210406, IMG submission 155454) | Forest soil microbial communities from Barre Woods Harvard Forest LTER site, Petersham, Massachusetts, United States - Inc-BW-C-30-M | ecosystem: Environmental > Terrestrial > Soil >...
TGGAATTGGATCGGTCGAGGGCACTACCGCAGTGGTCGGGACATGCCCGGGGAGCGCGTTGCCAACGGTATACTTCTGGACTTCAACAGCGCCAAACCAGAAAAGTTTGTCAGGGATAATGCGGCCACCCGCGCTACCCCCATACTGTTCCAGTTCAAGAGGCTGTTTTGGGCTACCCACCGGATTAAAATAGTTGCGCGCATCAAACGAGTCTGAGCGGCCAAAAGCATAAGCGGAACCATGAATCGTATTCGTGCCGGTCTTGATGGCCACGCTGGTAATGGCTCCCGGTTTCCAGCCAAACTCCGCCCTCGGATTGACCTGTGTGTTGAACTCCTGAATCGCATCGATGGGCAGGAGCGTGGCTGCATCGCCCAAAACGGCCGCGGCGTTGGTTACGCTGAGTCCCATGAACGCTTCATCGTTCGTTACGCCGTCAACGATGTAGCTAGTGTCTTCCGGCCGGATGCCGTTGGTTGTTTGCGTCCACGGGCCACCGCCCGGGTAAACGGAAGTGCCAGGGCGAAGCGAAATCAGGTTCTGGTAGTTGCGGCCGTTCAGCGGCAAGTCGTTGATAATTTCGTTGCTGATGGTGCCGCCCAGGGTCGTGCTGGTTGCGTCAATCATCGGTGCCGCTTCCGTTATCGTGATCGTTTCCGTCGCCGCACCCGGCTGCAGCACCGCATCAACTCGCACGTCCTTGCCAACCTCGAGCAAAATATTCTTACGCTCGAAGACCTTGAAGCCCTTCACTTCGACCCTGAGCGTGTAGGTCCCAGGCAGGAGGTTGATGGCGATGTAAGCGCCGTCCGAGTCCGTCTTGAGCGTTTGCGATACGCCGCGTTGTACGTCCGTGATCGTGACCATCGCTCCGGCGATGTAAGTGCCCGACTGGTCGGATACGCCGCCGAGAATGCGGCCGGTATTTCCCTGCGGGAAGGCCGGAAGGGAAAGCAGAAGCACGGCTGAAATCAGGGCCAAAAGGCCAAAGGACTTCCTGAAATGGACACAATTCAACATTCCACACCCCTGTAAAATCCCCTGCTCGGGAGCAGACCCCGCACAATAGGTATAGCCGCTGTACCATCATACGAAGCAGGTTGTCAACCATTTCCTTTCTTGGGCTCAGCAAAATTATTCATGCTCCGGGGGTTCACGAATTACAGTTCGAATGGAGCGGCGCCTTAAATTATTAGAAATACAGCATGTTAGTGTGGGGGTTGACTGCGCAAGAGGTGCAGCGCCCGCAATTTTGCGCGGAGAGATTGCCTGCTGACAACGCTGCCGCACGTGCCGTCGGCGAGCGGTTGAAATTGGTCCAGATAACAGACCTCTCCGGGCTTGTCGCGCTGGGAGAGGTGGCTCCCGTGGAACGTAATCTCCCGGGATAATTTTTGGTGAATTTATTCGCGAAGATTTCAGTCCTGGACGGTGTAAATCCAGATCTCGGCTCCGTGATCGGCGCGCGGCGGCACTCCCAGGAAAAAACGGTCGAAGCCTTTGTGGCCTTTTCCGAAATAGCCGGCCGTGCGCGCTCCCAGCGTGGAGGGAACTTTTGCCAGCAACTGATAGTGATCGGGATCGGTCTGCTGAAACACGCTGATGTAGCCTTCGCCGCCGGGAACGTAAATTCTTTTTCGTCCCGCATCGTAATAAACGTCATCGGCATCCTGCACACAGGGGAACTCCGCAACCGCGTGGCCGGTGTTTGTATCAAAAACGGCGAGGCGCGCCGGCTCGTGCGTGGCCACAAAGAGGCGGTGATCCGCTTCGTCCAGCGCCATCGGGAAATTGTGCTCCAGCGTCAGCGGCCAGCGGGCGATCGCGCCCGTCTTGCGATTGATCACGGCGATCTGCTTTAAATCCGGGAGATTTACGTAAATGTTGGGCCCCGCGGTTTCCAGCTGAAACGATTCGGGATGGGCGCCCAGCTTGTATTCTTCGGGGAGGCGCTCGTTGGTGGCGGCATCCACCATGCCGATGGCGCCGGTTTCGTCTTCTCCAAATCCAACGTAGATCCGGTGGGTCGCGGCGTCGTAACGCAAATTGTCAACGTCGCCGTGAAAATCAATTTCTTTCACCAGATCGAAATTTTCGCCGGCGTAAATCCGCAATTTGCCTTTGCTGCTGGCCACAAAAAGTTTTTTCGCGTCTGGAGCATAGGCCACTCCCTGGGGATTGGGAATGCCCGTGATCGTGTGCGAGCGCACGCGGGCGCTGATGTCGATCACTTCCACGGTGTTGTTTCCAAGCGCGGCGACGAAGAGCTGGTTCTTGCCGTCGAAACCGAAATGATCGAAGCGACCCTGCACGCCGGGCGTGGCAATTGCCTCGGTCAAAACCAGCGGGCGGGGGGCGTCAGGAGCCGCGGTCCCTTGAGCACACAGCAAAAGAGAGTTCGAAAAGGCCAGTAAAGCACAACCGATAAATGGACGGAATAAGTTCAAGGCGCCTCCAGAAAAACAAAAGATTCGATCCGGACCGAGATGCTGGGGAAGGAGGGTACACCAAAAAGAGTTGACGTGGCAAAAGGTCAGGTGGTAGAACCACAATCCGCAGTACGATGTTTGCCAGACCAGCCACTCGCACCAAACTTGGAACCGAGGTGAAGGATGCGTATTCCGTTAAAGACTGTGCTGTTCGGGCTCGGGCTTATGCTAGCCGCGCCGGTATTTCTTCCGTTAGGTAAGGTCAGTGCCCGCGCACAACTTGCCACCGGCCGGGAGGCCGCCGAAGCGATCCCTTCCCACGGTTATGTGGTCGCGACGAAGGCAATCAAGGGGTCCGACATCTCCGGGGACTATACATTTGTGCTGACTAGAGACGAAATTTATGTGCCCATCCTTGTCCGCAAGCCCAAGGGTAATGGACCCTTTCCTGCCATCACCATGGGCTGGGGAGAAGGACGCGAAGGGATGAAGAAAGTGGAGCAACTGACCGAGCGACTGACGCAGATGCAGGACCGGATGATTGCGCGCGGGTACGTGGTGGTCACGGTGAATTATCGCAACGAAATTCCTTATGCGTACGAGAATTCCAAGCCGCCGCAGAATCTTCCCGACAGCATCAGCGGCGACCGGCGGATGTTGAAATCAGGCCCCACGCTGGACCACGAAGACCTGATTGCCATCATAAAATATTTGCAAACGCTGCCGTATGTGGACAAAAAAGCGGTCGGCGCGATGGGCGTGAGCCACAGCGGCGAGATGATCATGAAGGCTTCCAGCGAGTACGATTTCGCGGCCGGTGTGTGCATCGAACCCGCGGACCACGAATTCCTGACCGTCAACACCGGCCCGACCGCGCCAAGGAAAGATAATGAGATCCAGTACAACGACATCGAAGTGGCGCGCAAGAACGCCAACAAGCCGGAAGCTATGGAGCGCATCCAGCGCATCCATACGCCGATCCTGATTTTTGGCCGCGACACCGACCACCAGCAGGGAATTTTCAAGTTGACTTACGAATGGATGAAAGAAGCCGGCAAAGACGTACAATGGGCCAGCTTCAATCACCCCGTGCACGGCTACGTTTTCATCATGAATCAGCCGGACGGCTCGTATCGGCCGGATGAAATCCAGCAGAAGACCTTTCAGATCTTCATGGATTATTTCGACAGGCACCTGAAACACTAGCGCCGGGCGGGGGATTCGAAGCGGCCGGAGCAAGTAGCGAACTGGGGGTGTGCCGTGAAACTTGGATTTATCGGCCTTGGCGACATGGGCCAGGCGATCGTGCCGCGCTTGCTCGCCGCTGGCCACCAGGTGGCGGGTTGGAATCGCACGAAGGAAAAAGCCGAGCCGCTTTTCAAGCTGGGCATGGGCTGGGCTGATTCGCCGAAGCAACTTGCGGCCGAATCCGAAATCGTGTTCACCATCGTCACGAATTCCGACGCGGTGCAATCCATCGCCCTCGGTGAAAACGGAATCCTCTCCGGCCTGCGCAAAGGCTCGATCTATCTGGACATGAGCACGATCGATCCTGACGCCAGCCGAAGCGTCGGGGCCGCCTTCAGCAAAGTCGGGCTGATCATGATGGACGCGCCGATTTCCGGCACCACGCTGACCATCGGCAAAGGCAACGCTTCGGTAATGGTCGGCGGCGATAAAGCCGCATACGATCGCGTGCAACCGGTGCTGCTGGCAATCGGGCCGAAAGTGACTTATATCGGCGCGCAGGGGCTTGCCGTGCAGCTTAAAGTCGCTCTTAACATGACGCTGGTGATCGAAGTGATCGGCTTCTGTGAAGGCGTCGCGCTGGCGGAAAAAGGCGGCGTGCCGCGCGAAGTCGCCGTTGATGCGATGCTGAAGAGCGTCGTGGCCTCGCCGGTGCTCGCCTACCGCGCGCCGCTGATTCTTGAGGGCCACATCTCTGACGCCACCTACGGCGACGTCAATCTCCAGCAAAAAGACATGCTGCTCGCGCTCGACCTCGGCAGAAAGATGGGCGTCCCTGTTCCCCTCGGCGCGGCCGCAAACGAAATGCTCAACGCTTGCCGCGGAATGGGCCTTGCCGAGCACGACTTCGTGACTGTCTATGAGGTCTATCGCCGCCTGGGAGGAATGTCCAAATGAAACCGTACCGCACCAATCTGCGCGACGTTCCCAAAGTCGGTGGCCTGACCGAGGAAGACGGCTGGATCAATATGCAGGTGCAGTTTCTGATCGATCAGAAAAGCGCGGGGTCCGACAAACTCCTGATCGGCTGGACCGTGCTTCCACCCGGCGCGCGCCACGACAAACACCGCCACCCGAACTGCGACGAATTTTTCGTGGTGATTAATGGCAGCGGCCATGTCTACACCGACACCGGCCGCGAGCCTTCGGCCAAAGGCGACGTTATCTTCACTCCGCGCGGCCACTGGCACGGGTTCGACAACACCGGCAAGGAAGACGTCGTCCTCGTCTGGGGTTGGAGCGGCGCGGGATCGCTCGAAGCTGCCGGTTACGAAATTCCTCCGGAAGGCTACTGACCGTGGAACGGGTTCGCTGAATGCAGGCTGCCTGGGAAGACCCGCGCATCGAAAGCGGGATGCAGCAGCAACTTCGCTGGCGCCGTGAATTAATGGCCGCGGGTAAAAAGCCGCTCGGCTGGAAGCTGGCCTTCGGCGGCCCCGCGGCGATGGAGCGATTGCGCATCAACGCGCCTCTCGTCGGCTTTTTAATGGCCGACGCGGTGGTCGCCTCCGGTTCGACGATATCTTTCGCCGGATGGAAAAAACCTGCCGCAGAACCCGAACTCACCGTTTATATGGGTAAAGATTTGGCTTCCGGCGATGACCGCAAAGCAACGATGGACGCCATCGCGGGCCTCGGCCCTGCGATCGAACTCGCCGATGTAGACCATCCCTCCGACGACGTCGAAGGCACACTGGCACGAAACATCTATCAGCGCCATGTGGTTCTCGGCGTGTGTGACACGAAGCACGCTGGTGGGTCTTTGTCGAGACTGAACGCCCACGTCTTTCGCAGCGGCGCGGAGTTGGCAAACACTTCCGACTTCGAAGCGCTGACCGGAGAACTCATCTCCATCGTCGGCCACGTCGCAAATCTACTCGCGCATTTTGGAGAAACCCTTCGCGCAGGTCAGATCGTCATTGCCGGCTCCATCACCCCGCCTATCCGGGTTGAAGCCGGTGAAACCATCGGCTTTCATCTTGAACCGCAGCAACCCATCTTCATTAATTTTGCCGCCGTGCACTGATGATTGCGAACCCAATGCTATGCGGCAACTTGCGTGGAGAAATCTCCAAGCGTATAGTGCGTCAAAATCCAAAATGGAATGGAGGAGAACGAACTAATGCTCAAGGTTAAAGTCAATTCGAGCACGAAACGTTTTCTAATCAGCGCCGGCGCGTTTTTTTTCCTCTCTTCCTTCGTCGTTGCTGGACAGAACAATCCCGCAAAAGCCGGGGCCTGGTCCGGCGTGCTGGTTACCAGCGCGTGCAATGCCGACGAAGCGTTCAACGAATCTGCCGAATGTCTGAAAAATGTTCCCGGGGCAAAGATCGCTCTCTACGACGACACCAATCGTGTGATGTACTCGCTTGAGCCGCAGGAAAAAATCACTGCCCATCTCGGCGACACCGTTACCGTCCGCGGTACCCTCGACGAAGATACGATTCAAATAATTTCCACCGAACCGATGTCCATTGGTCTTGCCGTCGGCCAGAAAGCCCCCAATTTTGCCGCACGCGACGAATTCGGCAACGTGCAATCGCTCGAATCCCTGAAGGGTCCGAACGGCACGGTCCTCCTGTTCTTCCGTTCCGCCGACTGGTGACCCTTCTGCAAAGGGCAGCTGGTCCAGCTGCAAAGCGCGTATCCGAGGTTTGAAAAGCAGGGTGTGAAGCTCGCGGCAATCAGCTACGATTCCGAAGAGATTCTGAAATTCTTTGCCGACCGCCACAAAATCGAGTATCCCATGCTCGCGGATCCCGATTCCAAAATCATCAAGGCTTATGGCGTCTTCAATCACGAAGCCACAGGTATGCAGAAAGGTTTTGCACGACCCGGCTATTTCTTCATTGATTCGAATGGCGTCATCAAGGAAAAATTCTTTGAAGCGAAATATCGCGAACGCCTCACCGGCAACAGCATCATCGCGAAACTTTTTCCCGAACTGGGCCAGGAAGTCGCTGAAACCGTCGAAGCCCCGCATCTCCAGCTTGCACTCGAACAATCCGATCGCACCGGCGTTCCCGGCACGCGCATCACAATTTCCGCTGAACTGCGCCTTCCCGCCGACGTTCACGTCTACGCCCCCGGCACGCAAGGCTACAAGCCCGTCAAGCTGGTGATTGATCCCATCCCTGATGTCGAGTTGAGTTCAGTCGTCTACCCCGCCTCAGAAACTCTCTATCTGCCAGCCATCAAGGAAAAAGTGCCCGTCTACGAAGGCACCTTCCGCATCAGTCAGGACGTCAAGGTCAGCTCCAGTTCCCAATTCTGGGGCTCGCTCGGCAAAGACGGAAAAACTTTCACGCTCACCGGCAAGCTCGAGTACCAAGCCTGCGACAAAACCATGTGCTACGTGCCAACCTCCGTCCCGGTCAAGTGGGAACTCCAGGTCTTTCCGCTCGATCGCACCCGCGCCCCGATCGACATCCGCCACAAATAAGCAAAGCGACGTTGGAACTATTTGAGGAGGACGGAATAATCTGAAAAATCTTTAACCGCAAATTCCTCCGTTTGCGTTAGTCTCGTCGAACCATGACCCCTAACCATCGTTTCTGGTTTGTCTGCATTTTGCTCGTGGCCGCTTCAGCGTTGCCCTCCTGCGGGGCGAGTTCCTCCGATCAGCCGCTTTTCACTTCAAATCACGCGGCGCTTGTACTGGATGTTCCCGCCCAGTTTCGATTCGTCGCTTTTGGCGATACGCGGTTTCACGATCCCGCGGACACGGAAGCAGCCAATGCGGTTGTGCGGCAACCCTGGTGAAGGCTATTGACGAAGAGAAGCCGGCCTTCGTATCCATCGGTGGCGACATTGTCTATTCTGGAGACAATCCGAAGGATTGGCAGGTTTGGGAGAAGGAGACTTCCCTTTGGCAAGCTCATAAAATTGTCGTTTATCCCGCGCTGGGAAATCACGATCTCCACGGCGACCAAAAGATAACGCTGGGAAACTATTTTGCGCGTTTCCCCGAGATCAAAGAGAGCCGCTTCTATTCCGTACACATCGGAAATTCTCTGCTGTTGGTTCTCGACAGCGCGCTCGATGAACTTACCGGGCCGCAGGGTGAATGGTTGCGTGGCCAGTTCGACAATCTCGCTTCGAATGTTGATTTCGTATTCTTTGTATTTCACCACCCCCCGTACACGAGTTCGACCGATGAGAAAACCTACGGCGGCGGGCACTCGGCGCGAGATAAAGAAATGGGTCTTGCCGCATTCCTGGAAGAGAAACAGAAGCAAGTGCGGGCCCGCTTTGTCGTCTTCAACGGACACGTCCACAACTACGAGCGGCATGAGCACAACGGCGTAATTTATTTAGTAACCGGAGGCGGGGGAGCCCACGCTTATCCCATCACGCGAAAGGCCGACGACCCCTACAAGGATACGGGAATCAACTACCACTACTTGCTGGTGGCAGTGGACAGGAACCAGGTGCGAATTACGATGAAGAAATTGGAGTTCAAGGACGGCAAACCAGTGTGGACCCAGCCGGACGAAACGGTGATCCCGGCGACCCTCGCGAAGGCTGCGATCGCCAGGTAAACACCGGCGTTTGGTTAGTCATGGTGGAAATAGAAGAGGTTCCCGTCCAGATCCTCCACGGTGAATTGCCGCAATCCCCATGGCTTTTTTTCCAGAGGATCCACGATGTTCGCACCTGACGACTTCAGTTCCTGGTACGTCGCATCGATATCTTCGGCGAATACCCAGTGAACGGCAGGTTCGAACGGCGGCTTCCGCTTCCGAAAGAATATGGCCACATTACCTCGCGACACGGCCCCAATTTCGTTGCCTGGGTAAAGCCATCCAATCTCAAAACCAAGTGCATCTCTGTAATGCTGTTGCGCGCGTTCAACATCAGCGACCGGCAACTCTGGAACTGGCCCGCCAATTGAAGTCATTTTCTCTTTTGCGCCCACAGGGTTCTCCTTTTTGAAACACCCTCCACGCAACAAATTAGGACACCGCCGCAAAATACGCCACTGGTTTGTCTGGTCAAGATTTGCCGTATGATACGGGCATGCGACTTCTCCTCGTCGAAGACGACGCGCGCATCGCACGATTCGTGGCCAAAGGCTTGCGCGAAGAGTCCTACGCCGTGGATACCGTCGAAAACGGAAACGACGCCGTCTATCAGACGGAAATCAACGATTACGATTTGATCGTCCTGGACGTTTTGATTCCCGGCATGGACGGTTTCGCTGTCTGCAAAGCCATCCGCGCCGGCGGCAAGCGCACTCCGATCCTGATGCTCACCGCGAAAGACGGCGTCGACGACCGCATCAAAGGCCTCGACTCCGGCGCCGACGATTACCTCACCAAGCCTTTTGAGTTCCGCGAACTGCTTGCCCGCCTCCGCGCCCTGCTTCGGCGTCCCAACGAGCTTCGCCCCCCGCGCATTGTCGTCGGCGACCTCGAACTGGACACCGCCTCGCAAACCGCCAAATGCGGCCCCCGCTCCATCCCCCTTACCGCCAAGGAATACGCCCTCCTCGAATATTTCGCCCGCAACGCCGGCCGCGTTATTGGCCGCTCCGAAATCGCCGAACATGTCTGGGACGAAACCTTTGATCCCTTTTCCAACCTCATTGAGGTTTACGTAAACCGCCTTCGCCGCAAACTCGGCGAAGAAGCCGGCAAGCCGCTGCTGCAAACCCGCCGCGGCAGCGGTTACGTTCTCTGTGACAATGAAGCCCCTGGCAAAAAGCACGCCGCACAAAATCCCACCGCACCGAAAAAATCCCATGCTTGATTCCGTCCGCTCCCGCATAACGCTCTGGTACAGCGGCCTCCTCGGCCTGTTCCTGGTTTTGCTCGCGGGCCTCACCTATTTTCTCTACTGGCACAACAGCCTGCTAAGCACCGACAGCAATCTCCTCGAACTGAGCGAAACCTACGTCACTACCTTCAACGCCGAGATGAAGGACGCCGCGGGAGAGGACCCGAGAAAAGAGGCTGCCCGAGTGGCCATGATCGAGCATCGCTTTCGCGACGTCGTCTTTGCGCTCGTGGACGGCCACGGCCAGGTGATTCTCAGCTCCCTGGATTTGCCTGCAATTCGCGGCGGCCACGAACTCATCACGCCAGATATTTTTTCCTCCAAAGAATTTCTCGCCCTGGCGCACGCCCCCGCAACCGCCGGCACCGGCACTTTTCAAAATGTCCCCGGTGGCAAAAACGGCTTCCGAGGCTATTCGCGCCTCCTGGAGCCCGAGGATCTCACCGTCTCTCTTGTGATTTTGCAATCCCTCCATCCGCAAAAAGAAATCATGGAGGACATTCGCCACACGTTTTATTGGATCATCCCGATCGCCTTGCTCCTCGCCAGCGCCGGCGGCTATTTCCTCGCTAGAAAAAGCCTCGCACCTGTCACCCACATGGCCACGCAAGCCCGCGGCATGGGCGCCGCGCGCCTCAGCGAACGCCTCGAAGTCTCCAATCCCCGCGACGAACTCGGCACGCTCGCCCTTTCCTTCAACGAATTGCTCGACCGCCTCGAAAAATCCTTCGAACAGCAGCGCCGTTTCGTAGCCGACGCCTCGCACGAACTCCGCACCCCTGTAGCCATCTTGCAGGGCGAAACCGAAGTCACTCTCTCCCGCCCCGATCGCCCGCCCGAGGAATACCGCGAAACTCTCGCGATCTTGCGCGACGAATCGCATCGCCTCGCCCACATCATCGAAGACCTCTTCACGCTCACTCGCGCCGATGCCGGCCAGTATCCGCTGAAACTCCGCGATCTCTACCTCGATGAACTGGCCACTGACGTCCTCCGCCGCACGCGTTCCCTCGCCATCGCCAAAGGCGTCACGCTCACCTCCTCGATCCAGCCGGAGCTTCCTCTCTACGCCGACGAAGACCTCCTCCGCCGCATGTTGCTCAACCTCCTCGACAACGCCATCAAGTACACGCCCGCTGGGGGAATGATCAACGTAGACTGCCGTCTCGATGTAAATTCCTACGTTCTCCGCGTTTCCAACACCGGTCCTGGTATTCCCATCGAACTCCAGCCGCGCATCTTCGAACGGTTTTTCCGCGCCGACAAGGCCCGCTCGCGCGCCGAAGGCGACACCGGCGGCGCCGGACTTGGCCTCTCCATCGCCCGCTGGATTGCCGAAGCCCACCACGGCCGCCTGGAACTGACGCAATCCGACAGCTCCGGAACCACCTTTACCGCCTATCTCCCCGCGGCGGTTCGCAGCGCGAGTTCTGGTTAATCCTGTGTTTATCTCCCGCTCGATAGCTTGGACACAGGTACAGCGGCTAAGTTCCTTCCCCGGACAAGCGCTATTTTGATTGGACGCTGGAGGCAGCGATGAAGAAAATCTTGACTCGAATGATGGTAGCCGGACTCCTGATGATCGGCCTGTGCGCCGCAGCAGGAGCACAAACGCCAACCCCCAAGAAATCCAAAATTCCCGCAGCCCTAAAAAAAGACGCCAAAATTTCCATTGAAGACGCCCGCGTCACCGCCCTAAAAAAAGTCCCCGGCGAGATCCAGGAAGAAGAACTGGAAAAGGAAAACGGCAAATTGGTCTATTCTTTCGACATTCGCGCAACCGGCCAGAAGGACATAACCGAAGTGCAAGTGAGCGCGATCGACGGCTCGATCGTGAGCGTCGAAAAGGAAAACGCTGCCAGCGAAGCCAAGGAAAAAAAGCAGGATTCAGGAAAACCCTGACAACAGGCTAGGCGCCACAACGTCATGCAAAAGAGCAATCAAGTTTTTGAGGGAAGCAATTTGCAACGCAAACTCCGCTTCGGATTAATCGCACTCTCGTTGACCAGCGTAACGCTGGCCGCGCAACTCTGCGCCGCCCAGCAACCCGACGCGCCCGCACCACAGCCCCAGGCAGTTGCCAAACCGAATCAAGCGCCCGCTCCAAGCGCGCCAACTCCCGGATCCCCGCTCCGCCTCACCTTGCAGGACGCCCTCGCCCTTGCCCGCAAGAACGAGCCGACCTACCAATCCGTCGTCACCGCAGCCGGTGTCGCCGGTGAAACCCGGGCCCAGACGCGCGACGCACTCCTCCCCAGCGTAAATTTCAATACCTCGGCTCTGTACACCCAGAGTAATCCGAATGGTGTGAAATTCATTGCCAACAACGCACCTCACGAATACATCAGCCAAGGAAATGTCCATCAGCAGTTGGACCTCGCATCTTGGGAGACCTATCGCAGCTCGGCAGCGCTAGCGGCAGCAGCGAAGGCGAAAGCCGAGGTTGCTGCGCGCGGTTTGGTCGTGACTGTGGTGCAGAACTATTTTGCCACCGCGGCCGCTGAGAAAAAACTCGAGTCCGCGAGTCGCACCGCGGATGCAGGCGAGAAGTTTCTGCAGCTGACACAAGCCCTCGAAAAGGGCGGGGAAGTGGCCCATTCCGACGTCATCAAAGCGGACCTGCAAGCCCAGGAGCGCCGACGCCAGCTCCAGGAAGCAAAGCTCGAACTCCTGAACGCGCGGCTCGACCTCGCCGTCCTCCTGTTCCCCGATTTCAACGACCACTTTGAAATCGGCGACGACTTGCACGGAAATGTAGCGCTGCCTCCACACGCGGAATTCGAGGCTCAGGCCGCCCAGGAAAACCCGGAGATCCGCGCAGCCCTAGCCGCCACGCAAGCCGCGGCCCACGACGTCAACGCCGCCCGGGCGGGCTATCTGCCGTCAATCAGCCTGGATTATTTTTACGGTATTGACGCGCCGCAATACGCAGTGAACGGCTTCGCTCCTGATAAAAGCAAAATTTCCAATCTCGGTTCCTCCGCCATCGCCTCGCTAAACCTGCCGATTTGGAATTGGGGTGCCACGCAAAGCCGCGTCCGCTCGGCGGAGCTGCAGCGCACGCAGGCCAAGCGCGAGCTTTCGTTCGCCCAGCGCAAACTGCTCGCGGAAATGCGCTCGCTGTATTCGGAAGCCGAGACCGCGCTTAACGAACTCGCTGGTCTACAACGCTCCGCGGAACTCTCCGAAGAAAGTTTGCGGCTGACGACAATGAGGTATCAGGGCGGAGAAGCCACCGTGCTCGAAGTCGTCGACGCGCAAACCACCTTCGCGCTGGCGAATGCCGCGTATCAGGACGGCGCTGTCCGCTATCGCGTCTCGCTCGCGAATCTCCAGACATTGACAGGGGTGCTGACAACTCCATGAACCACGTAGAACGCAAAGTTAGCGTAGCAAAATCGCGGGTGCTGGCTCGGAGCGTGCTGCTCCTTGCCGGCGCGATCATTCTGCACGGATGCAGCTCGTCGGAGAAAGAACCCACGCCGCTGGTCACCGTGCAGGTCACGCCCGCGAAACGGGGACCCATCGAACTCGAAGTCACATCCGACGCGGTTGTCTATCCGCTGCAACAGGCGATTCTCACACCGAAAATAACTTCGACCATCGCCAAGTTTTATGTCCAGCGCGGCAGCCGCGTGAAGCAAGGCCAGTTGCTCGCGTTGCTCGAAAACCGCGATCTCGCCGGCGCCGCCGAACAAAGCAAGGGCGAATTTGAGCAAGCCGAAGCGAGCTACGCCACTACCGTCGGCGCCAGCCTTCCGCAGCAGATTCAGAAAGCCGAACTCGACGCCCGTGCCGCGAAACTGGGCTTTGACGCGCAGCAAAAAGTCTACGACGCGAGAAAACAGTTGTATGAACAGGGCGCGCTCCCCCGCCGCGATTTCGACATGGCCGATGTCGCCCTCGCGCAGGCCCGCAGCGCCAACGAACAGGCGCAGAAACAGTTGGCGGACCTGCAGCGCCTTGGCAAGGAGCAGGCCCTGAAATCCGCGGGCGGGCAGCGATCCGCGGCGGAAGGCAAATACCGGAATGCGCAGGCGCAGCTGAGCTACTCCGAAATTCGCAGCCCGATCGATGGCGTCGTCACCGACCGCCCGCAATATCAGGGCGAACTTGCCACCGCGAATCAGCCGCTGCTGACGGTGATGAACACTTCGCGCCTGATTGCGAAAGCGCACATCTCGCAAAGCGAAGCGGTTCTGCTGAAAGTTGGAAACAAAGCCGAAATCGAGCTGCCCGGTCTTGATGAACCCATTAAGGCGAAAGTCACTCTGGTCAGCCCCGCGCTCGATCCCGGTAGCACCACCATCGAGGTATGGGTCGAATCCACCAAGCCGAATTCCGCTCTGAAGCCCGGCATGAGCGCGCGCGTCAACGTAATCGCCAAGAGTGAGGAAGACGCGCTGGTCGTTCCTGCTTCCTCCGTTTACAAGTCGGAAGAAGCCGGGGATTACGTCATGCTCGCCGGCTCCGACAAAAAAGCGCATCTCACGAAAATCAAAGTTGGCATCAAGACCAAAGAACTGGCGCAAATCGAATCCGGGATAAAGGAAAACGATTCGGTGATTACCGTTGGCGGCTACGCGTTGCCCGACGGGACGCAAATCCAGATTGAGGCCACGCCCGCGCCCGAGCCTGAAAAAGGTGGCGCCGCGGATGACAAGGGCGGCAAGAACAAGGATGACGAAAAACCCGCCGCGCCAGCAAAACCCGCGAAGGGCAAGGAGTAGCGGCGCATGGCTCCCGGCTCCGGCGATTCGCAAACAAATCCAGGCACCCGGCCGCAAGAAGCGGCGGAGTTGCCCTGGTTCAAGAAACTTTCGAGCCCTATTCTGTTTCTGCTGATCAGCCTGGCACTGGTCGGAATTTTCCTGGCGATCAAGATTCCGGTGGCGGTTTTTCCGAGCACCGATTTTCCCCGCATCGTGATCGGGGTTGACAACGGAGTCATGCCGATCGACCAGATGCTGGTTACGGTCACCAAGCCGATCGAAGAAGCCGTCAACAGCGTCCCCGGGCTAAGCAAAGTGCAATCCATCACCAGCCGCGGCTCCGCCGAAGTCGATTTGTTCTTCGACTGGAAGTCGGACATGATCCTCACGCTGCAGCGTGTGGACGCGGTCGTCGCCCGGCTGCAACCTGAACTCCCCGCCGGCGCGAAAATCGAAACTCACCGGCTGACGTTCGCCACTTTTCCGATTCTTGGTTACAGCTTAACTTCCGATACCATTCCGCAGAGCAAACTCTGGGAAATCGCCACCTACGACCTGAAGCCGCGCATCAACCGCCTCGACGGCGTGGCCTTTGTTCTCGTCCAGGGCGGCCGCGTTCCGGAGTTCCAGGTCACCCCGGATCCCGCGCGCCTCCACGCCGCCGGAATCACGGTCACCGACATCCTCGACGCAATTCGCAAAACCAATCTCATCGATTCCCCCGGCCTTCTCGAACATGAACACCAGTTGGTGCTCGGCCTAGTCAGCGGTCAGGTTCGAACGCCCGAAGAAATCGCTCAAATCGTCGTTAAAACTTCCGCCGCCGGAATCCCCATCCGCATCGGCGACATCGCCAAGGTCGGTCCGTCCGAAGCGCCGGTCTATACCATTGTCACCGCCAACGGAAAGCCCGCCGTGCTCATCGGCATCAACCGGCAACCCGACAGCAACACACTGGACGTAGCGAAGTTGGTGCACGCCAAAATCGCCGAACTGCAGCCCACGCTGCCGCCCGGCGTTCATCTCGAAGTCTTTTACGATCAATCCACCATCGTTCGGGAGTCCATCTCCAGTGTCCGCGACGCTGTGCTTCTCGGCATCATTCTCTCCGCCGCCATTCTCGTTCTCTTCCTGCAGGACTGGGGTTCCTCGTTCGTCGCCGCGCTCGTCATTCCGGTCACGCTTGCCCTCACCCTCATCGTTTTATGGATGACCGGCCAAAGTTTCAACCTGATGACGCTTGGCGGACTTGCCGCCGCCGTCGGCTTGGTCATCGACGACGCCATCGTGGTCCTCGAAAACATCGTGCTGCACCGCGACGCGGGGGAGTCGCGTTTTAAAGCCATCCAAAGCGCGCTGAAAGAAATCACCGTCCCGCTCGTCGGCTCCACGATCACTCCGATTGTCGTTTTTCTCCCGCTGATCTCCGTCACAGGCGTCACCGGAAGCTTCTTCCGCGCCCTGGCCATCACCATGACGGTCTCGCTGCTTAGCTCTCTGTTACTCGCGCTGACGTGGACGCCAACGCTTAGCCAGTACTTCGTCCGCCGCAAGGACGCACCAGCCGCAACGGGCGCTCCTCAAGGCGAACACGACGCAGCCGCCCTACTGGCCGCCGAAGAAGCCCATCTCTCCGGCTTCTTCGGCCGCATCGTAAATTTCTACGCCCGCGCCATGCAAAGCATCCTCAAGAAGCCGGTGCTGCTGCTGGTTTCTTCCGTCGTCATCGTCGTCCTCTCCTACGTCTGCTACAACTTCCTCGGCTCCGACCTCCTTCCCGCGATGGACGAAGGCGGCTTCATTCTCGACTACTACACGCCCCCCGGCAGCTCGCTCGCCGAATCCAATCGCATTCTGCTGCACATGGAAGAGATCATCCGCTCGCAACCCGAAGTCGAAAACACTTCGCGCCGCACCGGCATGCAGCTGGGTCTCGCCGCCGTCACCGAAGCGAATCGCGGTGATTTCACCGTCAAGCTCAAGCGCGCCCGCAAGCGCGACATCGAAGAGATTATTTCTGACATCCGCGCCGAAATTAAAAAGACCGAGCCAGCAGCCGACGTCGAATTCATTCAAGTCCTCCAGGATATGATCGGCGACCTCACCAGCCAGCCGGAACCCGTGGTCATCAAGCTCTTCTCGCCGGACGGCAAGTTGTTGAACAGCACAGCTCCCAAAGTCGCCGAAGCCATCCAGAAAATTCCTCACGTCGTCGACGTTCTCGACGGGATCGAAAATTCCATCAGCGGTCCGGCCGTAACCTACCAGGTGAATCCCGCGGTTGCCGCTCGCTCCGGTTTCTCTCTCGACGAAGTGGCCATCGACGCCGCGGCCGTCCTCGAAGGCGAGCCCGCTGCCACTCCCGTCGTCCTGAACGACCGCCTCTACACCATTCGCGTTCGCTTCCCCGAACAAAGCCGCGCTTCGCTCGACCGCATGGGCAACACCCTGCTGACCAGCGCCACCGGCAAAACTGCGACTCTCGGAAGCCTGGCCACCATTTCCACCGATCCCGGCCAAACCGAAATCCGCCGCGAAAATCTCCAGCGCCTCGTGGAAGTCACCGCCCGGTTCGAAGGCGTCGACCTCGGTTCGGGTATGGCTTCGATCCAGAAAGCCGTGGCCAACATGCACCTGCCCTCCTCCATCCGCGTCGAATACGGCGGCTTGTACGAGGAGCAGCAGAAATCGTTCCACGATCTGCTGATGGTTTTCCTGCTCGCGCTGGTGCTGGTGTTTGTCGTGCTGCTTTTCGAATTCCGCACCTTCTCCGCGCCGCTTGCCATTCTCGGCTCGGCGTTGCTCTCGACCTTCGGTGGCTTCCTCGCGCTCCTGGTAACGAAGACCACGTTCAACGTCGCCTCGTTCATGGGCATGATCATGGTCATCGGAATCGTCGCCAAAAACGGCATTCTGTTGCTCGACGCCGACCAGCGCTTCCGTCAACTCGGCTTCTCCCCGGAAGAAGCCATGATCCAGGCCGGCCGCCGGCGTCTCCGCCCCATTGCCATGACCGCCCTCGCCACCATCGCCGGCATGCTCCCCCTCGCCCTGGCCATCGGCGCCGGCTCGCAGATGCTGCAGCCGCTTGCCATCGCCGTCATCGGCGGATTGCTCAGCTCCATCGTTCTCTCACTTGTGTTCACGCCAACCATCAATTTCTATCTCGACCGCTTGCGCCCGAACCGAGCAAAACAATCTGTGGAAGCTTGAAGGATTCCGCTCACAGTTGTAACGCTCTCTTAACCGGCCATTCATAAAAAGCCGCCTACTATCTCCTCTCTCGGAATCCACAATGCACATCCTAATCGTCGAAGACGAATCGGAGATGGCCGGACTTTTGACTCGGGGCCTCGAAGAAGAGTCCTGCCAAGTCAGCGTCGCCCGTGATGGGCGCGCGGCGCTGGAACTTTCGTCCGCGCAAGCCTTCGACGTTATATTGCTCGACGTGATGCTGCCCAAGATGGACGGACTGGAAGTGGCCAGGGAGTTGCGCCGCCGCGAAGCAGAAACGCCGGTGCTCATGCTTACCGCGCGCGATGCCCTGGGCGACATCGTCAAAGGCCTCGACGCGGGCGCCGACGATTACCTCACCAAACCTTTTTCCTTTGTCGAACTTCTGGCGCGCATGCGCGCGCTGGTGCGCCGCCAGCAGTTCCGCCGGAAAAATGTGTTGGAGGTGGAGGACCTGGTCCTGGATTTGACTTCTCATCGCAGTTTTCGGGCGGGCAAGGAAATTTATTTGTCGCTAACGGAATTCCGCCTGATGGAAATTCTCGCCAGGAACGCCGGGCGCATCGTCTCCCGTCGCGAAATCCTCGCCAACGTCTGGGGTCCGGGACGCGAGGTCAGCGAAAATACGCTCGACGCGTTTGTCCGTTTGTTGCGCAAGAAAGTGGATGAGGACGCGGAACTAAAGCTGATCCACACGCACCGCGGTTTCGGCTACTCCCTGGGAAGCGTGGTCCGCGCATGAGCTTCACGATTCGCGCGCGGCTGACCGTGCTCTACTTCCTGGTGCTGGCGGGTTCGTTCACGGCGTTTTTCTGGATTTGCGATTACGGGTTTCAAAAAAGCATCAATACTACGGTGAACGACGCCTCGAAACGCAATCTGGATACGGTGCGAGGCGTGCTGGAGCGCCACATTTCACAGGGCAGCCCGGTTCTCACCCAGGAACTGACCCGCCTCTCCGGCCTCTGGGAAAGCGGAGCGATTTTCGAAGTCGCCGGGCCGGACGGGCAGTGGCTCTACCGCTCGCCGCGCTTCTTGTCCGCGCTTCCTGCGTTGCAGCCCCCGGCCCGCGAAGGAACTTCGTTTCAAACCACGAATCTGGAGGCGCTGCAGTATCGCGTCGCGCGCCGGCATATCAGCGTGGATGGAAATGTCTACCTGATCGACGCTGCCGTTCCCACCGAACCCTTCGATCAGGCGCTGGACAACTTCCGGCTGATGGAAAAGCGTTTCCTGCCGCCGCTCGTCCTCCTCGCTTCGCTCCTCGGGTATTGGTTGAGCGGCCGCGCCCTCGCTCCCGTTAATCGAATCATCGAAAGCGCCGAACGGATAGGCGTCCGCAATTTGTCCCGGCGACTGGAAGTTCCCCGCGCGAAAGACGAGTTGCGCCGCCTCACCGAACAGGTCAACGCCATGCTCGACCGCATCGAAGCCTCCGTAAAGCGCATCACGCAATTCACGGCCGATGCTTCGCATGATTTGCGAACTCCCCTCGCCCTAATCCGCACCAATGCGGAGCTCGCCCTGCGCCGGCCTAGAAGCGATTCCGAATACCGTGAAGCGCTGGCGCGCATTCTCGTTACGTCCGAAGAAATCAGCGAACTGATCGAGCAGCTTCTGCTGCTGGCGCGCGCGGACGCGAACGTAGCCCAGCTGAAACTGGAGCCAACAATGTTGTCTCCCGTTCTGCAAACCGTGGCGCAAAAAGCGGCTGTCCTTGCCGCTGGCAAAGGGCTGACGTTTTCGTACTCCGGCGTTCCCTCCAGCTCCGCACTTTTTGCGAACCACACCGCGCTCGAGCGGCTGTTCCTGACCGTACTCGACAACGCCATCAAGTACACGCCGTCCGAAGGCCACGTGTCGCTCCGCGTGCGTGTGGAAAATTCGGAAGCCAACATCGAAATCGCCGACACGGGAATCGGGATCAGCGAAAAAGACCTGCCGCACGTTTTCGAAAGATTTTATCGCGCCGACCAGGCCCGCTCGCGCGAAACCCGCGGCTCCGGCCTGGGATTATCCATCGCCAAATGGATCGCCGAAATCCACCACGGTTCGATCGATCTGCAGAGCCAGGCGGGGCAGGGAACGAGGGTAACGATTCGGCTGCCGCTGGCAACGGAGCTGGGTGCCAACGCTCCGGAACTGTCCAGCCTCCAGGAAGCATCTTTCAACCTGGCCGGCCCTCGGCGAATCTGAAAGTTCTTTCACCCCCTGTTTAACCAACCATTAACCTACATTCATCTTTGGTTCTTCCATAAGACGGTACCTTACGCCTGGGGTTGTGCTGCATCGGACGAGTGTCGCTCTCCATGTGTTCCACTGATCGACCACCCTGGTTGAAAGACAAATTCTCGCTTGACGGCACCCGCGAGCGACGTGCCCTAAAGGAGTTTGAAATGGTTAAGCATTTGAGACTGAAATTCGCAGCCGCATTGTTATTGCAAATGGCAATTACGTTTGCGGCATTTGCGCAGGTGGATCGCGCGACGTTGGAAGGAACGGTCACGGACCCCAGCGGTGCGGTCGTGGGCGGTGCCACGGTCAAGATTTCCGCTGTCGAAACCGGCTTGACCCAGGAGCGGACCACCAATCCCAATGGCTACTACCGCTTTCCCGGAATTGCCATCGGCAACTATACGGTTTTTGTCTCCTACAAAGGTTTCAAAACCAAATCCATCGAAGACGTAAAAGTTCAAGTAGGGCAAACCCGCACTCTCGACGTCGCTCTGGAAGTCGGCGACGCTGGAGAAAAAATCGTTGTTGAGGTCCAATTGACTCCGGGTGAGCGCAGTTCCGCCGAGAGCAGCGCCGTGATCGGCACCGATCAGATCGAAAATCTTCCCCTGAACGGCAGAAACTGGGCCAACTTGACCAGGCTAGCCCCATGGGCTCAGGACGACGGCGGCGGCGACCAGCGCACGATTCGTTTCGCCGGCCGGGGACGCGACGACAACAACTTTTCGTTTGACGGCGTGGACGCCACGGGTATTCAAGAACAGGCGCAAAAGGCAGAGGTGCGTCTGCAAGTTTCGCCCGACGCCATTGCGGAATACCGCGTAAGCTCCGCACTCTATGACGCGGAGTACGGTTCCCAGGCCGGCGGACAAATCGACATCGTAACCAAATCCGGCACCAATGATTATCACGGGTCGGTGTATGGATATTTCCGCAACTCCGTCTTCGATGCCCGCAATTTCAATGATCCCCTGACCGGAATCCCGCCCTTCCGCATGGGTCAGTACGGCATGACTCTTGGTGGCCCAATCGTTAAAAACAAGGCTTTCTTGTTCGTAAATTACGAAGGCCTTCGTCAGTACCAGGAAGTCACGGCAGTGGCGGCGGTTCCCGACCTGGCTGTGCAGCAGGCGGCTCTCCTCAATAATCCCCAATCCGCCAATCTCTGCCCGATTTTTCAGTCTTATCCATGGCGGCAATCTTCCGTGGCCGCGCTGCAGGGTTCGGGCTGCACGCCGCACTTCGTTTTTGCGAATGCGGCGTTTACTCCTGGCGTTTGCAATCCAGGCCCCTGCGATCTCACCAATTCCTTTGATAATTTCTCTCACGGCGGGAAAAGCGTAATTCACGAGGATACCTGGCTTGCGCGTTTTGACTACAAATTCTCCGAGGCCACAACCCTCTACGCCCGTGCCCAGCGCGACGTCGCCTTCGCACGCTCGCCAAATGGAAATCTCTTCGACCAGAACGATACCAATAATCACCCCGCAAATTACCTTGTGGCCCTGCAGCACTTGTTCGGTGCCAACCTGCTCAACGAATTCAAGTTTGGTGTGAACCGCGCTCCGTTCCACAACCCGGTGCTCCCGGGATTCATTGATATCAGTCTTTCGACGACAAATTTCGAGTCCCTCAACAACAGCCAGGCGGACAATGAAGTCGGAACGACCTACTCTTACTTAGACAATTTGACTTGGACCAAGGGCCGCCACACGATAAAGGCTGGTATCGAGGTTAGGCGGATCCAGTTGAACCAGGGAAAAACCGCCTCGGTCGCAATCAATATTCAGGGCGGAACGAACGACAACCTTTCCCTCATCAACAATAATGTGAATTTCATCGATTACACTACTTCCTGGGACGGCCACGCTCTGCGGCGCACCTTTGTGATGCCCTACATCCAGGACGAATGGAAAGTTACACCGACCCTCACCGTGAATGCCGGACTCCGGTGGGACTACTATGCTCCGATAACTGAAGCCCACGACCGCGTGAAGATTTTCGACCTCGCTGCCTGTCACGGGTTCTGTCCCCCAACCGACCCGCTCGAGTACCCCAACTACAAAAACTTTGATCCCCGCTTCAGCGTTGCATGGGCACCCGAGCGATTCCACGCCAAGACCGTGGTCCGTGCCGGTTTCGGGATCTACCACGGCGCAGCCCAGAATGACGACCGCAACGCTGCTCTCGAAAGCGACCGTACCGAGAATCAGTTCGTGCTCAACCAGGGAGGCCTGACTCAGAACGATCTATTCTTCCAGCCAGGCTACTTGCAGAAGCCTCCTGATTTTAATATCTCGTCAGGCGCTCAGCCGCAGCTCATCGCGCGGGCTTTGATTCGCCACCATCCCGACCTCTACGTCGAGACTTGGGGACTTTCCATCCAGCAGGCCTTACCGCAAAATTTCCTTTTCACCGTTTCTTATCTGGGATCCCACGGTGTGCATATCTTCACGCGTAACTTCCAGAACTTGTGCGATCCCGCCCAGCTTCATCCGAGCCCGGGGGTGATCGGACCCTGCGTCCGCCCCCTGGACAATTTCCCGGATCCCAGCACCGGGCAGACTTTTGGGACCATTGACTTTAAGACCAACGCGGGGACCAGCACCTACAACGGCCTGCTGCTGGCGCTGGATCGCCAGATTACCCGGGGCTGGTCCTTCAACACCAAGTACACCTTTTCGCATTCCATCAACGTGGGCACCATTGGCGGCGGCGAAGCCATCGCCCCCCAGAATGCGGCTTGCCTGGCTTGTGAGAAAGGGCCAAGCATTTACGACGTCCGGCACAACATCATCCTCGCCAGCGTCTACGAGCTGCCGCTTGGGAAGGGCAAGAAGTACCTTTCGGATGGTCTTGCGAGCCGACTCTTGGGGAATTGGACGACCAGTGTTCTGTGGAACTGGCACACAGGCCATCCACTGAACGTGTTTATGAATGTCAGCGACCCCAATTTGCTTGCCGACGGCAACGACGGAACTGCCAGTTCTCAGCGGCCAGATCTGATTCCAGGAGTATCCATAACTCCGAACGGCCAGAACTCCAACAATTGGGTAAATCCCGCCGCGTTTGCTCCGCCGCCCTACGACCCCGTTACGGGCGCGCTGCTGCGCTATGGGAACGCCGGCAACGGAATCGTTCGCTCACCCAATGTCTGGCAGGTCGATTTCACTGTGGAAAAGGGCTTCGTTATCACCGAACACCTGACTGCCCAGTTCGGCGCTCAATTCTTCA
>Ga0210406_10002162_pt1 | contig 22869 bp, 21 predicted proteins | sample IncBWC30MmetaG_FD_155454 | JGI IMG/M metagenome (GOLD analysis project Ga0210406, IMG submission 155454) | Forest soil microbial communities from Barre Woods Harvard Forest LTER site, Petersham, Massachusetts, United States - Inc-BW-C-30-M | ecosystem: Environmental > Terrestrial > Soil >...
CGCCACCCAACTTTCGATGTCGCTCCGCCCCACCGAGACCTGGAGATTGGCGCTGGAAGGAAAGCGTTATCAGAATCCGTTCTGTGCCCTGCTAGCTAAGTCCAACCGAACCTGTGCCGCTTGCCTACAAGTGCAAAAGGAAATGCAAGACATGCCGGGATCAGGAGCGAAAACTGCGACCTGTTTTGCTGGTCTATGTGACACGGCCGTTCCGGTCAGAGTTGGAGAGAAGGTCATTGGCTACCTGCAGACTGGACAGGTCGCGTTGCGGAAACCGAATGAGATTCAGTTTGGGCGTATTACCCAACAACTTGTCGACTGGGGCGTGAGCGTTGATCTAACCCAACTTAAAGACGCCTACTATCATTCCAGGACACTCGCCCCTCAGCAGTATACTGCGATGGTAAAACTGCTGGAAATCTTCGCGACTCACATTTCGACTCTGGCCAATGAAATCATGGTTCAAGAGGATGAGGCCGAGTCTCCCATGATCCGGCGGGCGCGCGCCTATATTTTAGCGAATCAGGCTGACCCTATCGACCTCGATAAAGTGGCTCAGGCGATGCATGTCAGCTCGTTTTACTTCTGCAAGATGTTCAAAAAAGCGACGGGCTTGACGTTTACCGATTACCTAAGCCGGGTCCGGGTGGAAAAGGCGAAGACGCTTCTACTCAATCCCCATCTCAGAATTAGTGAGATCGCTTATGATGTGGGCTTTCAATCCCTGACTCACTTCAATCGGATGTTCCGAAAAATCGTCGGTGAATCCCCAACCGCCTACCGCGACTCAAAGTCAGTGCGGCAATTATTGAACTAAACGCGTCGGGTCATTTTCAATGGGAGCGGCCAATATCAACTGCCGATACGCGATGTCGAACCGATTTTCGAGCTACAACGCTCAGATTGCAGCCCGGCTAACCACTTGCTTGAACGACAGCGGGGCACGGTACGAAATTTTGCACGAACCGTCAGGGCCCTCGATAGACAACGAAAGGCTTCCCGCACCCGCGGGTCTCGTTCGAACTGCTGTGGTTCGAGCCGGGAAGCAGCGTGTATTGGTAGTGTTCCCCTCTCAATACCGTGTCGATTTGAAAAGATTTGCCCGGCTTATTGGCATGCCGGTCAGTTTAGAGGTTACAGACGATATTAAATGGCTATTTCCCGACTGCGCGCTCGGTGCAATCCCGCCGTTTGGCAATCTGTACGGCTTACCTACCTACGTTGATCTAAGTGTGGCTAGAATTGAGGAGATTGTTTTCTCTGCCGGCACATCTACTGACTCTATCCGGCTAGCCTATCTTACCTATACAGAGATCGTAAAACCCTTTTTTGGTCTGTTCTCAGTCAGAGCACAAAGGGCTCAGCTCAGTGATGTGGGCCGGCGTCTTTCGGGTGGCAAAGCTTGAAACTTTTAATCGTGGTCTAACAAGATGAAAATTGGCGTAGTAGGTTGTGGAATGGTTGGCTCGACTGCAGCCTTTGCCCTGGTAATGAGGGGTATTGGCCGGGAAATTATTCTGGTCGACGTCAATCATGCGCGGGCCGAGGCAGAGGCTAATGATATTTGTCACGCAGTGCCTTTTGCTCAACCGTTGCAGGTTCGTTGCGGAGAATTTGCAGATTTGGCGGCCTGCAGAGTGGTGGTAATTGCTGCAGGTGTCGCACAGAAACCTGGTGAAACTCGACTGGCTTTACTCCAAAGAAACGCCGCTGTATTCGCCGATGTGGTGCCGTCGATTGTAAAACACGCGCCAGCAGCAGTTCTAGTGGTTGTTTCTAATCCGGTAGACATCATGACTCACCTGGCCGCGCATTTCGCAGCGCCGGCTGGCGTCCCAAGCAGCCGGGTAATTGGTTCAGGAACCATGCTGGATACAGCACGATTTCGGTCGTTACTTGGGCAGCGTTTTGCTGTGGATCCGCAGTATGTACATGCCTACGTGATCGGCGAACACGGGGACTCAGAAGTGTTAACCTGGTCGCTGGTGTCTATCGCTGGCTCAAACTTAGCGGACTTTGCGATTCTGCACGGAGAGAATCCGTTGACCGAGAAGGAGAGACAAGTGATCGATGAAAAGGTGCGTCGCGCTGCATACCATATAATCGCTGGTAAGGCCGCCACGTACTATGGTATCGCCAGCGCGGTATCGCGTCTTGTGAATGTTCTACTGCATGATCAGCGGGCCGTCCTGACCATCTGTAAGCGCATCGAACGGGTTTCGGGATGCGACGGTGTGACTTTGGGCCTTCCGCACATTGTCGGGGCTCAAGGTGCCATTAGCACGATTCCGCTAAAACTCGATGTCGACGAAGAGAAGGACTTCCAGCGGAGCGCATCGATCCTGCATGACGCGATCGAGTCCCTGAAGCTCTAGAGACTGCAGAATAGCGCTACTCGAACGAAGAACAAATCGCGTTCGAAGTTCGACAACCAGAGTAAAGCGGGCGTCTGCCGTCCGGCCTACCATTCGTCATATAGACGGAAAGTAGGCACCATGAACTTAGTACCGGGACCTGGCATCACCAACCGTAGGACGTTGAAGGCGCAACGCTTAGCCCAGCAGCGTAACAAATTGTTACGGGCTCGCGCAGCCTTAGTACAAAAAATTAAGCGTCTGATGCAGGATGCCTCTGAAGACGTTCCAGAATATAGCGTTCACCCGGCTGATGCTGGCACCGATAGTTTTGACCGCGACCTCAATCTCGGTCTGGCAGTGGTTATGATCTGATCGACTCCGAACAGCGAAACCAAAGACACGCTCTCATTAGCCTGACCGACCGTGTCTCGAAGATATATCCTTTCTGCACCCAAGCCCTTCTAGTGGGCGACACGTCAGAGAGAGTGGCAACGTATGCACAAGAGATTGAAGCGGATCTAATTATCGTAGGGAGTCACAACCCCGGTTTTCTTACGACTGTATTGCACCTCGACCAAGCATCAAGACTGGCACATTCAGCCAGCTGCTCCGTCCTGGTGTACCACGGCTAAAAGAACGACGGGGGGCAGCGATGAAGCAACAACCGATAAAAGCAACCCTACTCCCCGAGCCGTTACCGGAGAATGACCGCATCTATATTGCAATCGTGATTGGCGGAGTTGCTTCCTATTGATGATTCTTTTCGAGATGAAATTCTTTGGAACTTGATCGTTTCTCCGGTAGGGATGAGCTCCTGCTCATCCGGAGCGGCGAAAATGCGTGGGGTCGAACTCGGATGAGCAGGAGCTCGTCCCTACCGAAATCCCCCACTCAGCTGGTTTCTGTTGGCCGTGTCACGGGAAAGGACGATGCTATTTCTTCTACTCGTTCCCCTCGTGATAGACCAGAACCGGACATTGCGCCCGATGTAAGATCCTTGGCGCTTGATCGGTACCGAACAGCCGGCTCAAAAAATCTGGATGATGACTAGCGGTAACAATTAGGTCGGCGTTCAGATCTTTGGCGATAAGGTTCACCTGTTCCGCCGGATCTCCTACGCGGAACTCGGTATCGCAATCCGGGTAAGTTTTGCGAACAGCCGCGGCCAACTTGTCCAAGTCTCGCGCGGTATCTTGCATTTCCGACTCATAGCGTTCATGAATTTCCTCAGTAGTAAATTCCGTAATCCGCTCTGGTGCGAACGCATGCACAAGAGTTAATGATGCGCCGAAACTCTTAGCAAACTGTGCGGCGTATGCAGCGGTCTTCCGGGAATGAGCAGATAAGTCGACCGCTACTACGATTTTTTTGATACTAACGTTGCTTAAATTGGTTTCTGGTTTCTCTAGCGTCTGGTTCATGATTTTCTTCAGGTCTTTTACTGTCTTAGATTAAACAGGCAGGCGGAACGATGCTGACCATGCGTTGACTAAAGTCAGGCGTAGGTTGCTACCCCACGAAAAGCCCCCTCGGTTTCTGTTTCGAGCCGCTCTCTCATTTCAGGCCACAGACTCGCGAGGAAGCCTTCGAAACTAGACGTCTGGCGAGTGTCGCCAAGACGTAGCAATCCCCCGGACGTATTGAGCCCGTTCAAAGGCCTCCGGAGTCGAGCATTTCCATTGACTCAAACATCCCTTGAGTTGTTCGACAGAATCGTATTCATGCTCTTCGAGCCACTCTGCTAGTTCGCCCTCGATGAGACTAATACAAGGTATTCCTCTCCTGAACAGAGCAGAGCATAGTCACGTCTGCTCCTGCCATTAGCATCTTAATCGCGTCTCGTCCGTTATGAATTCCACTAGTTACAGCCAAATTAGCTTTAACGCGGCCGTAAAGGAGAGCGATCCAACGCAGTGGCAAGCGCATCGCACCCTGCGAGCTCAGGTGTATACTTGGATTAATATCTAACGACTCCAAATCGATATCCGGTTGATAGAACCGATTGAATAGGACAAGCCCTTTGGCGCCTGCCTCCACCAACTGTTTCGCCATGTTGGCAAAACTGCTGAAAAATGGACTCAATTTTACCGCGACCGGAATCGAAACCACTCGCTTCACGTGAGAAACGATTTCGACGTACCGCCTCTCAACTTCCTGGCCGATTAACTGGAGGTCGGTTGGAATCCAATAAATATTGAGTTCCAGGGCATCCGCGCCGGCTTCTTCAATTTGTCGGGCGTAGTTCTGTCCACCCACCTACGCTGGAGCCGTTCAAACTAGCGATGATGGGGATGGAAACGGCCGCCTTTGCTGCCATAATCTCATAGAGGTAGCTTTCAGGGCCCACCGGTAACTGATGCATCTCCGGGCAGTACGCTCGCGCTTCGGCGTAAGCGTCTGCCTCCCCAATTAAATAATGGTGAAATTGGTGACGCTCGAAAGACAGATGTTCTTCGAACAAAGAGTGCATGACGACCGCAGCGGCGCCAGCGTCTTCCATTCGTTTGATATTGTCTAAGCGCTCGCTTAGAGGAGAAGCGGAGGGTACCAACGGGGTCCGTAAAGTAAGCCCCAGATAGTTCGTCTTCAGGTTCATAGCTTCCGAACAAAGTTTATAGCACCAGCGGATCCGGGCTCGTCCTGGGTTGGCAAAATAGGCTCATCTTTTGCGCCAATGCCGCATAACCCGGCGGGTGAAGCGGCGCGGTTTTTCACGCCAGATCCTCCGACCAAGCGGCACGATCCCCTTCCGCAGTTCTTGGATTTTGCTATCCAAACAACCGACAACTCGCTCGACTGTTTCACTGTCGCCGAAGTTCTCCGGTGTTTTCTTTAACCATGCCCGCAGAACCGCAGCGTCGTGATCAAGACCAATCTCATCCTGCAATTTCGAAAGGCGCGAAATCAGGCGGTGGAATCGGCCGGGCCAAATTGATTCCAGAAACTCTAGCTCGTAGTACAGGTTCTTCGCCCGGATCCGCCAGCGATGAAATGCGTTATCTTGCCCAAGCTCGATGGCGGCTTTCATTCGTTTGCGGCCTTGACGATATACGGTCCCCAGACCTGTCGCGAGGACGTCTCGTTCAGGCCAGCGAAACTGCAACCGATGAAGATCCCTTCTCGTTTGCTCAACCCTTCGTTTCACCTCAGCGAGGTTGTCGTCAAGATCCACCGGAACTTCGACTCGGCTCTCGAAACCGGCGAGAACAGCCTGTACTGCGTCTCGATCTGTTTCGGCCGAGACAGGCAGTGTTTTCAAGGTCTGACGGGCGACTTCTGTGTCGCGCGCAAAAGACAAAAGTTGAGCGGCGGCTCTTAGCCGTGCGTTCTCACGATTGAAAAAGGCTGGACCGACAGCGGGTCGGACTAAACGTAGCAAAGCTCGTAGGCGTTTGATGGTCGTGCGAATTCCGTGAATGTCTGGTACGCCGTTCCGAGGCGGATGGGTCAAGTTGTCTGATACGGAGTCGGTAAGCTCGTCGACGGCTCGCAGAAAACCGTCTCTCAAGGGCTCGTGCCTGTGGAGGGAATAGTTTGGCTGGTCCATGGTTAAGACAGGCTACCCGGTTAGCTTAAGCTCAGCTCGCATCGCGCCGTTAACCCGATCATATGCGATCTCGAATCCGGCCTTTCGAAACACTCGTTGCATCACGTGGTTCTCGGGTAGTATCAGAGCCGTAATCCGGTTAATTTTTTCTAGCCGACCAATGCTGACCGAAAGCCGCAGAAGATGCGTACCAAGTCCATAACCTTGAAATGAGTCGCTGATCACGATCGCAAATTCAGCTTCATTCGTCTCCTGCATTTTGATCAGTCGGGCGACGCCGATAATCTCGTCGCCTTTAGTTTCCGGATTCTGTCGAACCGCAACGAGGGCGATTTCCCGATCGTAATCGTTGAAACAGATTCGGGTTAATCTTTCGTGCGCCACTCGTTGCTCTAGCTTGGGAAGCCCAAAATAACGGTAGAGCACGGTTTCTTCGGATAAGGTGCTATGGAACTTGACCATGAACGGTTCGTCCTCTGGACGAATCGGCCGCAGCGCTAAAACGGTTCCATCCTTCAGCGCCCAACTGCTGGCATATTCCTGTGGGTAAGGACGGATCGCGAGGCGAGGGAGAGCAGCATCTGGTATCGAGGACTCCTGTAAGACAATGCGGGCATCGAGAGCCAATACCTGATCGGATGACGCCACCAGAGGGTTAACATCAATTTCTTTAATCCACGGTTGTTCCGCAACTAACAAACTGAATCTAACTAGGATTGTCTCTAGTTGTTGCAGGTCAACCGGCCCTCGGCCACGCACGCCTTTCAACGCCGTATAGATATGAGTTTTCTCCATGATACGGCGAGCCAAAGTCGAGTTTAAGGGTGGTAAGCCCAGACAATAATCCTTCGTTACCTCAACTAATTGACCACCGGAGCCGAACAACAGGACAGGGCCGAATTGGGTGTCAATACTGCTGCCCAGGATGAGCTCATAACCGTCTGGCCGAATCATCGGTTCAACCGTGACCCCTATGAATGCGCCCGGCTTATCCTGCACCCCTCTTTCGATGGCCTGGTAGGCTTCGCGAATTTCGCCCTCGGTCTGTAGGTTCAGCTTTACGCCACCGACATCCGTTTTATGAGTGATGACTTCGGAGTAGAGCTTCAGGACTACCGGGAGGCCCAATTCATAGGACAGCCGCACTGCGTCATCTTCGGTGTACGCCACTAGGCTTTTGACGGTCGGAATTCCATAGGCTTCCAACACCTGCTTCGATTCAACTTCGGTTAAAATGGTTCGCTGCCGCTTTTTCGCATCTTGAATGATCATTTCAGCGCTGATCTGGCCGGAAATATTTTGATTCCACTTTGTGAGAGCAGGCGTTTCGTAGAGCGCTCGCAAGTTCTCACTGTAGCGCCACATATAGCAAAACGTCCGGGTCGCGGCGTCCGGGAACTTAAAAGTCGGAATACCGTACCCGTTGAGAATTGCTTCTCCTTCAGCCACATCAGCGGAACCCATCCAGCACGCAAGAATCGGCTTGTCAGAAAGATTTTTGAATGACTCCAATCCCTTAGCAATAGCGGTGGGATCGGTCATCGCCTGTGGCGTCACGATCGCGAGCACACCATCTATATTAGGATCGGCCGTAACCACTTCCATTGCTTTGGCGTATCGATCCGCATCGGCATCGCCAAGGACATCGATGGGATTATTCCGGCTCCAAGCATCGGGCAAGATTGCGTTGAGCTTTTGAATACTCTCCTGAGAAAGTTGCGCGATCTCGCCGCCTTCCGATACCAGCATGTCAGTTGCCAAGACCCCAGGTCCGCCGGCATTGGTAATCACTGCTAACCGGAGGCCACGGGGTCGAGGCTGCTTACCCAAAACTTCTGCCATCGAAAAAAGATCTTCGATAGTCTTTACCCGTAAGACACCAACTCGACGAAACGCGGCCTCTAACACTGCGTCATCGCCACTCAGAGTGCCGGTATGCGACGCCACTGCTTTCGCCGCAGCTTCAGTACAGCCAGCCTTAATAACAATAATAGGCTTCCGCAACGCCACTTCCCGTGCCGCAGAGAGAAATGATCGCGCATCGCCGACCGATTCCATGTAGATGAGGATGCTGCGGGTGTGAAAATCCTGAGCCAGATAGTCGATCAGATCGCCCCAACCGACATCGAGCATCGAGCCAGTGGAAAGAAATGCACTGAATCCAACATTTTGGGTGATGCTCCAATCCAAGACCGATGTACAAAGAGCGCCGCTCTGACTGAGGAAGGCGACATTTCCAGGTTTTGCCATCTTTTTGGCAAAAGTCGCGTTTAGGCAGAGCGAAGGAATCATTACGCCCAAACAATTTGGTCCGATGATCCGTATATCTCCCTTTCGCTCTCGGATTTCTTTTTCCAGTCTCGCGCCCTGGGCGCCAGTTTCTTTAAACCCGGCCGAAATGATCACGGCGCCTTTGACTCCGGCCGCGGCGCATTCGCTAATTAGGTCCGGAACTGTCGCCGCCGGTGTCGCAATCACGGCCAGATCGATCGGATCCGGCACATCCCCAATTTTCGGAAGCGCTTTTACTCCAAGGACAGTTTGCCGTTTCGGGTTGATTGGAAACACAGAATCACCGAAAGATAGGAGGTTCTGCATAATGGTTTGACCAACGCTGTTCGGGGTCTCGGTCGCTCCGATCAATGCAACCGATCGCGGATTCAACATCGTTTCTAACTTTGACCGACGCCGGTCAAGAGGCAGACAAACCGGATTGACGGGACTCGTTAGTTGCGTGCTCATGGCGCATGAAACTTAGATCACCTAAGGAGTACAGGCTCATCTTCGATTGTTCAAAGGTGGGCAGATTTTGGCTGCTGTTCGTTCTCGTCCTGCGAAGATGTTCTGGGCGGCTTCAGGGTGCTCGAATCCGCGGTCGGGTTGCAAGTCAGACGCCCGGATTAGAGGACGAGGGTCGACGACGATTACGAGGACGACTTACTGTCACATCGGCAACGTCAGAACCAGGATCTGGACGAGGAATACTCGCAGGATCATGACCAACGGATAAACGGCGGCGTACGCCGTCAACGGTCGATCCGACTTGGTGAAGCTGGTAGCGAACGCCAGCGCAGGCGGGTCTGTCATGCTACCCGCCAGGACGCCACAAACCGTTGGATAATCCAATCGCAGAAATCTCCAGGCTACCAGACCAACGACGACCAATGGGATAAGAGTTAGGAACGCGCCGCCCAGCAACCAGCAAACCCCATCATCGGAAAGCAAGACGTCCAAAAGTCTGCTCCCAGCTTTCAATCCAACGCACGCCAGGAACAACACAATGCCGAGTTCTCGAATGACGAAGTTCGCGCTAGGAGCCATGTACCAGATCAGCGGTCCTATCCTGCCAATTCGACTCAACAGCAGTGCGACCAATAAGGGACCACCGGCTAACCCAAGTCTTACCGGAGCAGGCATCCCTGGTAAGCTGATCGGCAAGCTACCAAGAATGACACCAAGCATAATTCCAACAAAGACCGGAACGATCTGCGGCGCATTCAGTGCCTCGGTCTTATTCCCGACCAACTCACCAACTTTGGCAACACCGTTCGCTGGGCCAACCACAAACAGTGAGTCGCCGAATTGCAGCCGTACCTGGTCGGAAGCGGCAAACTCAATGCCAGCTCGAGTAATCCGGGTCACCACCGCGCCGTAGGAATGTTCAAAATTTAGTTCGGTTAACGTTTTTCCTAGAACCAAACGTTTCGTCACGTATAACCGCTCAGTGGTTAAATCGCTGGGGACATCAGTAAGGTTGATCTGGCTTTTCTTGCCGATCATCGTTTCGAACTCACTCAGTTTGTTCCGAGCGCCGACCAGCCGCAAAGAGTCACCGATGTGGATAACCGAATCGGACTCTGGGACTACAACTTTTCCGCGTTGGTGAAGGCGAGAGAAGACAACTTCCGACCCAGCAACGAATGGCAAGTCTCGAATCGTAACACCATCGACGTTAGGATTGGTAACCTCGATATCGAGGTACTCCGGTGAAGTTTGGCTATCTTCGCTCTTGCCAGTCTGACTGGTCTCTGACAGCGGATCCGCTGAGTATATCTTTCGGATCAGAAGCATGGTGACGATGATCCCGACAACGCCAAACGGGTAGGCCACGGCGTATGCCATTCCTAAAATGTCGCTACTGCCCGGCGGCGCTGTTTTTATCGTCAAAAGCGCCGCCTGGCCAGCCGCCAAGCTAGGCGTATTTGTGGTGGCGCCGGAAAAAAGGCCGGCAACCGCCGGGACTGAAAAGTTGAGCAAGAAACGGAGGCCAATCACAATCAACCCACCCAATAAGACGATCGAAGAGCCAAGTGCGTTTAGAGCTAAGCCTTGTCGCTTCAGAGAGGAGAAGAAACTGGGACCGACCTGAAGACCAACGGTGTAGACAAACAAAATTAATCCGAAGTCACGGGCGAACTCCAAAATACTTTGGTCGATATGTAGACCGGCCTGTCCTAAAAAAAGCCCCGCGAACAATACACCGGCGGTGCCGAGCCGGACGCCACGGATACCGAGGCTGCCAAGGGACAGGCCGACAGCAACGACAATGCTAAACGCCAGGACGGCGTGAGGCACCGGCCCTTGAGCTAGATAATCAATCCAACTAAACATTTCCGCGCCCCAGTTTAATGTCCCTACTTTACGATCGCGGTCGGGCAGGGTGCGTGCTCAAGGATCTTCTCTGCGTAACTACCGAGCAGGAAATGCTTCCAACCTGTCAACCCGTGGGTAGAAAGCACTAGAAAATTCGCGGGCAACTCGGTGGCAACCTTAACGATTTCGTCTCGTGGCGAAAGCGCGGTTCGCTGAAGACAGTCTACCTTCGCGTGTTCCCGTTTGGCCTCTACCACTTGCTGATCGAGCCTCTTAGCGGCTTCGCGTTGCCACCCCAGGACTTCTTCCGGCGAAATTCCCTCCATCGGATAGTTTAAGGCGGATGGCTCCGGGACAACGTGCAGGATAGTAAGGCGTGCGCCTAAACGTTTTGCTAGTTGTACCGAGTATTTGACAGCTCGTAACGAGTTCGGAGAAAAATCGGTCGCGACCAGGATGCGATCGAAGCCGAATTTTTTCTCGTTGTAGGTTTGGTCTGCGAGCTCCGGTAGGCGCTGCAGGGTATTAGTCGCTTCGCTCATATAATTGACCTTTCTTCGATCGAGTTTGCGCCAAGTTTGCGCCATCGGACGTTCATCTGCCGCCCACGGATTGGCCGAGGTTAGCCACGCGTTGGTGTTTTGGGGAGCCGCTCGGACGCCGTGGAGCGGGCGTCACCATTCTCGCGAGTGCGCATTCGCAGGAACACATGGTGCGAGGCTATGCCCCGAAGGGGGCAGAGACACTTTAGTCCCGAAGGGACGTAAGGACTCAGCCAGGGGTTTTAACCCCTGGTTAACGGTTCAACACACGCCCGCCCTGAAGGGGCGGCAGAAGTTTCTAACCTGGCGTTCCGCCGTTAGATGAAGCGCTGAACCCATATCTTCCGCCCCTTCAGGGCGGGTCGTCTTTTTAATCGCCACCAGGGGTTAAAACCCCTGGCTGAGTCCTTACGTCCCTTCGGGACTAAAGTGCCTCTACCCCTTCGGGGCCAATACAAAGGCAAATGGCCTCTGCCCATTTGCCTCCTAACTCCTAGCTCCTAGATTCCAGCTCCTGTCAGGCCTTCGGTCCCGCGTTCTTCACTTCAGGTCCGGCCTGCTCACCGAATTTCTCGAAGTTCTTTCGGAACAGTCCGGCCAATTTCGCAGCAGTTTCCTGGTATGCCTTCTTGTCGGACCAGGTTTTTGCTGGTTGCAGGATCTCATCTGGTACGCCCGGACATTTCGTAACCTGCGCGAGACCAAAGTAATCGTCGGTTGCTACCGGAGCCGACTGCAATTCACCGGAATTGATGGCGTTCACAATTGCGCGGGTATAACTGAGTTTCATCCTGGACCCGACGCCGTACCCTCCGCCGGACCATCCGGTATTCACTAGCCAGACTTGGGCATTATGACGATCTAGTTTCTCAGCCAGTAACTTCGCGTAGACCGTCGGATGCCACACCAAGAAAGGGGCCCCGAAGCAGGAGGAAAACGTCACCTGAGGTTCGGTAACGCCGACCTCGGTGCCGGCGACTTTCGCGGTGTAACCGGAAAGAAAATAGTACATGGCCTGCTCCCGAGTGAGCTTGGCGACAGGCGGTAATACTCCGAATGCGTCGCAGGTGAGAAAGATGACTTGCGTGGGATGGCCGCCAACGCAGGGCATGTGTGAAGTTTTGATGAATTCAATAGGATAAGCTCCGCGCGTATTTTGAGTGATACGTGCGTCTTTGAAGTCTACGATTCGTTCTTCCGCATCCAAAACGACGTTTTCCAGGACGGCGCTAAATTGCAACGCCTGGAAAATGTCAGGTTCGGATTCCGGTGTTAAATCAATCGCCTTTGCATAGCAACCACCTTCAATATTGAAGACCCCGGTTTCACTCCAGACATGTTCATCATCTCCGATCAGTAATCGTTGCGGGTCGGCGGATAAGGTCGTTTTCCCAGTACCGGAGAGTCCGAAAAAGAGGGAGGTTTCTGAGCCCTGCTTGGCCATGGTAGCCGAACAATGCATTGGTAACTGGCCGCGTTTCGGCATCAGATAGTTCATGATGGTGAACACGCCCTTCTTCATCTCTCCTGCGTATTCAGTACCGAGAATCACCATCTCCCGTTCCTCAAAATTCAGGTCTACCGACGTCGTGGACGTCATCCCTTGAGTAAGCCGATTGGCCGGAAATGTCCCCGCGTTGAAGATCACATAATCCGGTTCGCCGAAGTCTTGCAGTTCAGCCTGCGTTGGGCGGATGAGCATATTACGCATGAACAGCGCATGATAAGGTCGCGAGCAGATTACCCGGATACGCAGCCTCACCGCTGGGTCCCAACCGGCGAAACCGTCTACCACGTATAGCCGGTCGCGGGTCTGGAGGTAGTCGATCGCGCGTTCCCGGTTAATCTTAAATGATAGCGGCTCTAGCGGGAAGTTGACTGGTCCCCACCAGATATCTTCGGCGGACGGGGCCTGTTTAACGACCCGCTTATCTCGCGGGGATCTTCCTGTCTTCTCTCCCGAGTACGCGACCAACGCTCCCGTGGCCGATATGGAAGTCTTATGGTCGAAGCGAATAGCCTCTTCGTACAAAACCGCAGGAGAAAGGTTTCGCAGAATTTGCGGGACAGAGATGCCGTAGCGAGTTAGATTAAAAGTTCGCATAGGTAATTTTTCTTGTGGGTAGAAATTTTTATTAGCAGCGATTCAGGTGATCAAAATGATCCTGTAAAAGCCGAACCATGGCCTCGGAAGCGCTCGGATGAATGAGAGAAAGATCTGCCAGGCTTTGTGCGGTTACGCCGCTACGAATCGCGGTAGACGCCAAGTTGACTACTTCAGCAGCTCGCGAACCAATGGCCACGCAGCCAAGGATCCGGCCGGTGCTACTCTGAATAACAAGTTTGAGCAGATTCTTATCTGGCTCGATCATGGTGGCATCGTCATCCGTGATAAGTGGTAGAGTCTCAGATATCACGTCTACTTGATGACCTGCTGCCACGGCCTCCGCTTCGGTCCAGCCTGCAGCAGCGATCGGCGGTTCGGTGTGCAAACAACGCGGGATCCAATGAGGCTCGAACATGGCTTTTTGACCGAGGATGGTCTCAACCGCCACCCGAGCCTGCGCATAGGCTGCGCTGTCGAGCAGCATGATACCGTTAACGTCGCCTATCGCGAAGATGGAAGGGACTTTCGTTTGCATCTGCGCGTTGACCTCCAGAAAACCTTCCGTTGGCAGGCCGACGCTACCCAAGTTCAAGCTCTCGGTGTTGGGTACACGGCCAACCGCCACTAACGTGAGATCGGGTGACACCACCGTCCCATTGCTAAGCTTAAAGTGAATAGGACCGCTTTGATCCGGAGAAGGTAATTCGACCTTTTCCTTTAACATGATCTGAACGCCGGCTTGATCGAGTGCCTCTCGCATCCGGTCCCCAGCGCTTTTATCCCAATCTGGAAGAAGTCGTGATTCGGCTTCAACCAAGGTAACGGGAACTTTCCTGGCCCGAAAGATTGCGGCAAGCTCGCAGCCAATGTATCCCCCTCCAATTACAAACAGGTTCTTCGGAACCAGGGAGCTATTCAGCAGTTGATCAGAGTTGAACACTCTGGCTTTTTCGTTGCCGGGGAACGCAGGTCGCGATCCAGTCGCTAGAATGAGGTATTCACCGGTAACGGTTTCCTTTTTGCCTAGATCATCGGTGATGATAACGGTGTGCGCGTCGAATAATTCGCCTCGGCCGAACTTGACCTCGGCTTGGGCGCGGTCCAGGGCGCGACTTAACTCTTCTGCTAGCCGGTTCGTTGTCCGGTGTTGAACCTCTAACCAGGCGGGCCAGTTAGTGGTGATTAAATCCATGTAAACCCCCAACCGATCGCCGTCGATAACCCGATCGTAATGAGTGGCACACGCACGCAAGGCTCGGACGGCATGACATCCTCGATGGACGCCAGTTCCTCCGATTCGCCCGGACTCGATTAAGAGGGTCCGCTTTCCGGCCCGAGCCGCAAGCAGGGCGGCGTCCTTTCCGGCCGAGCCGGATCCTATAACAATTACTTGGTAGTGGTAGCTCATTTTCAGCACTTCATCTGGTCTATTTCATTTCGTAAAGCGTCGGGGGGCAATCGCGACAAAGACAGGCGTAGCGGATTTTCGCAGTAACTCGTTATTTTGAGATTTTTCGAAACCGGTAGACCGGTGGTCGCTTTCCTCGACCGGAACTACGATCATGTCGGCCATTAAACGCTCGGCCGTTCGAATGATCTCGTGGGCATCGTAATGGCCCCCGACGAGCAACGGGAAGGTTCGGTAATGACCTTCCCTGGCTTCCAGGACGCAGTCCCAAAGCCGGACCTGCGCGCGTCGAGACCAGCTGTTCCATACATAATGGCAAATTCCCCGAGAGTCGGTACTGATGGCAGGCTCCGACGAAAACCCTAGCAGCCAGAGATCAGCGTCATAATGTTCCGCCAGACGAATGGCGGTATCGAGGTCCACCTTAGCGTCTTTGCTCAGATCGATGGGCACTAAAATATTCTTGCAGAATACCGGCTCGTTCCCGTTCGCTTCACACGGTTCGATCGGTTCATTGCAAATGTTCATGTCGCTGCTTCTTTCTATTTCAGTTGTCGTCGTCCTCCCACACCAGAACCGGGCACCTAGCCCGGTGAATAATCTTTGGCGCTTGGTCCAACTTGAAAAAATCACCGAACAACGTGTGATGATGACGTCCCACCACAATGAGATCTGCTTTCATCGTAGCAGCGGCTCTCGTGACCTGCTCAGCCGGGTCACCGTTGGCAAAAAGAGACTGGCAGTTAGGATACTTCGCTCGTATCTGACTTGTTAGATTCGTCAGGCGCCGTTCGGCGTCACGCCGGCCCTCCTCGAGCAACCGGCACATGTCTTCAGAGCCGAACTCAACGGCACTGGGCGGTACATAAACGTGAATCAATTTGAGCGACGCCCCGAACTGTCTGGCAATCGAGACCGCGTAAGTTACCGTCCGCTCGGAGTGTGAGGACAGGTCAACGGCAACAAGAATTGTCTTAACCCGAAGAGCCGTTTCCGGTTCTTGGACTGTGTCGAGGTAGTTCATTAGGTGCTCCCTTTGGTTTGCACTCGACACTAGGTCTCCTTGAGCGACTCGGCTCACCGCCGGTTGTGAAGAACCGACCGCAGATTGACACGAATTGATCAACCGGAGTGGCTTCCTGTTCCGGAGAACGACGGTCTGAATAACTAAAGGCCCAAGGATTGTGTATCTACTAAGGTCGAGAAGACCCTAGACTCTGCCGCTAGTCAGCGTCGAAAAATTTTCGACTTCGGTCGTGCCGGGAAGAGATGGTTCCGCCTGCTCCTACTACATATACGGACTGGTTAGGTTCTTTCGTTGAGCTCATGCCGCCAAAAACTCGTTCCAACGTCTAACCAGATAATTGTGTTCATCCATAACCGAATTCCAAACCGCAATCTGGCTCATGCGATCATGGTACGATCCACCATCCCGCACTTCCCCTTTGCGAATCAGCGGCTTTCCATTCGGCCCGGAGAGATCTTGCGGAGCAGGTGCGCCTTGGTACCAAAAGTCCCACTCGCCGGCTGAAAGATAACTTTGAGCCCGTGAAGGCGCGGAGATATAGTAGCCATGCCGAGCAACATAGGCACCCGCCCATCCGTGTAGCCACCAGTCGGCGTACCGGTAAGCCGCATCTAATAGCGCGCCCTTCAAACAGCGGGAAAACGCGATTCCCCCAAACCAGGCACGATAGCCTTCTTTGGGTGTGGCTTGCTTAAAATGAATTTTCGCTTCCCTCAATGTAGCTCCGGCCGGTGACCAAAAGCTTTGGATCCTAACTCCTCCATCTATCATCAGACGAGCGGATTCCGCGTAGGTTGCCCAGAAACCGCGGAAATGGCCAGCCTGCTTACGATCAATCAGAATCTTGACCAAATGATCGATCTCCGGGATCGACAGATTTCCGACATCTTTGAATTTTCCGAATCCAGCGCTTTGCACAGCCAACCCAGCGTCGATGGCGCCGATGGCAGCGTCATTTTGTAGCGCCACTTTACCCTTCCAGCGCTCGTCAATGAGCCAAGCCCAGCTCTCTCGGGCGCCAGAGTTATCTTCTGTGAGATTATCCGGCGTATAAGCAAACGAATCCGCATTATGCGTCAATGGTAACATCGTGATGAACTGGCTCGGTTCATCCAGAAAATCGCCATCTTTGGTAACGTACAAATGACGCTGCGGAGAACAGCCCTGGCTTTCGGAGGATTCGGAATCAAATCGACCGGTTTTAGCGAGCTTATTCACGTCGTCCCAATAGGTTAACTTAGCGGTATCAATCGGCCGCAGAGCGCCGGCCGGCCAAACTAACTCCACGCTTTCGAACCACTGATCGTACACGTCGAAGCTTTCCGGCTCCATTACGGCCCGACGTTGAACCGATCCACCATCTGCTACAATGAACTTAATCTCGAATCCCAGGTCTTCTTCAGCTCGCTTGCGCACAGCGGAGTGCAAAGTGGTCGTTGTGCCTAAGACCCTAAGTCTAAGTTTCTGCATAAACAGAGGCGGATGCCTCGATCGGTCTCGCCAATCCAAAGGCGGCAAAAGACCGGCGGATTGTGGCCGGATCAAGATCACGCACGATGAACACCAGTTTGCTCACTTCGGTCTTCGCCATTCGATTGGTCAGGTGAATCGGGGGCTGAATCAGATGTTGCACTCCTTGGATAACTATCAAGTCGTCTGTTCCCTCGATCCGCAGTACACCTTTGACCCGCAGAACTTTATTGCCGTGAGCGTGCAGGAGCAGCGACAACCAAAGGGCGAACCGTTCCCAATTCAACGTACGAGCTATTTCAAGAAAAAAGCTCTTGGTTGAACCGAGCGCATGACTTGAGTCTTCAGAGAGATGGCTATCTAACCCATGCTTATTTTCATGCGAAACAGCGAATCGAGATAGATCCGCCGGGAGCTTATCAGCGAATAAATCGGCCAACTGCGGTCTGTTCGTTGAGTCGAAGATATCGGCGACTGGATTGATGTCTTGTACATATTGCCGAATCCCCAGTAGTTCTGCCGGAGTCACTAGATCGGCTTTAGTAATCAGGACCTTCTCAGCGGCGGTGACCTGAGCCATCCATTCAGGGAATGCTCTAGCCTGCATCGCGGCCAGTTTGGTATCGATGCAGGTCACGATAGTAGCCATCTGAAACTGATGGGAAAGTTGCGGATCGTTGAGAATGGTGGCGACCACCGTGGCTGGCTCTGTTAGCCCGCTAGTCTCCAAAATGACGCGTTCAACCGGAGGCACCGCACTGGACCGTAGCCTGGCCAGCAAACCCAATAGAGCGGCCTTCAGTTCACCGCGAATTGAGCAACAGACACACCCATTCTTTAAGAGCACCGCCTCCGCCTTGACCGCGTCTACCAGCAGATGATCGACCGGCACGTCACCGAATTCATTAATTAACACGGCCACACCTTGGCCGGCTGCACCAGTCAGGATCTGCTGCAACAGCGTCGACTTACCGGCTCCCAGGAAGCCGGTGAGTACATTAAAAGGAATCGCTCTTCGTTGATTCATTGCACGTTTCAAGCCGATTCAACAGATCCAGGGAGAGCGGATCAAGACGCTTTCCCAAGATTCGTTCTGCAGCCGGCCAGGCTTCGCCCAGGCTGTTGATGACTTCCGTTTTGCCAGTAGCTCCGCTCAAAACATAGTACGCACCATGCTGATCGGATAGGGTGAGTCGAAACAACGACAATAATTCGTTTGCTCGTTTGATCCGGTTTAATCGGCCAGCTCGCGCCGGCCCATTGTCCGGGCGGGCTTCAAGCCAGCTGGATTTGGAATCGCCCAACAAACCACAGAACGCACACATAGGATTTCTTGAGCGGAGCCCAGTTCGGGGCATCTAAAACTAGATGCGCTGCTGCGGTGGGATGTGCTTGGCGCCCAACACCAGAATTCCGGAGACAAAACAAGGGAGTGCTCCGAAAACGAGTGCAGCGGTTTGCCAGTTGCCGCCCTGCTGGAGGATGGAGGTCGCACCAATACCAGCTACAATCGCGCCCACTGGCCCCAGGGCGTTGATAATTCCTCCGCCCGTCGCTCGGATCACCGTGGGATAGCTCTCACCGATGAAGAACAGCAGCGCTGCATATGGCCCTATCAAGAAGAAGAGACCAACACTCTATAGCAAAACCACGATCCCGAAATCGTGCCCGGCCAAAAGCATCGCGGCGAACGCGATTCCACCCAACATCCACCCAATCGCGATCGCGTTTCGCCGGCCGATCCGATCGCCGACATACCCGTGCGCAAGGTAACCCAGATAGCCGACCACATTCGATAAGACGAGAATCAGCAATGAGTTCTCGAAGGTGATTTTATGAACGGCTGTAATAACTGTCGTCCCCAGGACGCTGAAGACCTGAATCGCAAACCAGTTGAGAAAGAAGGCCAACCCCAAAAAGAGCGTCGCCCGGAGCGCTTCGCCCCGGAACGCCATGGCCAGACCGGCGCTTGTCTCTTTCTCAGATCTGAGACCGGATCCTTGCCGTTCTGCTGCTCCACCCTGTCCTTGTGAGAGAGCAGCCTCTCGCGATTGGATGAATTGCGGTGTTTCCCGTAGTTTCCGCGCAAGGAAAGCAATGACCAGAGACGGGATCGCCGCGAATATAAAGCAGCCTTGCCATCCGATTACCGGCAACAGAAAAGCGGTTAACCCTGCTGCCACCAGTGCTCCGACCGGCCAACCACCCTGTACCAAACTGTAGATGAACCCGCGATTTCTCTCCAGCACAGGATCATTCGCTGCCGAATAAACTTCGCTGAGGTAGGTCGCATTCACGGTTTGTTCTGCGTACCCCATTCCTGACACCGACCGGATCAACACCAGCGCCGCTTTTCCTAACCCCCCACCGATCGAGGTGAGAATGGAGCAGAACGCGGCTCCAGAGATGGTGATGATAATTCCTGCGCGACGACCGACGCGATCGACCAAAGGCCCAACAATGAAGGCGACCACTGCGGTACCAACCGCCACCCAAGTTGCCAAAGCAGATTGGGTAGCACTGTCCCAATTATAGCGGTTACCGATTTCGGGTAACAAGGTGCCAAACAGGATGAAGTCGTATACCGCAAAGACCCAGGCCAGAAAGGCAATCACGGTAGCCCGCCTGACGTCCGCACGTGAGAAAGACAAGGTCGGTTCGACCAACGGTTTGCTGATGGTGCTCATAACTACCTCACTTGCCGCGGAAAGCGTTGTTTAAAGTCATCAGCGATTTGATTGAAGGTGACAAAGCGAGTCCCTTCATGGCCCCGAATGTATTCGATCAATCGCTCCAGCATTAACAAGACCTGTGGCCTTCCCGATACGTCGGGATGGATCGTCATTGCGAAAACGGCGTACTCGTTCTCGCGATAAACCCAATCGAACTGGTCGCGCCAGGACTCTTCCAGGTGCCGTGGATTGACAAAACCATGGCTATTCGGTGCCTTCTTGATGAAGAGCATCGGCGGTAGATCATCCAGGTACCAATTGGCGGGAATCTCGATGAGATCAGTCTCCTGGCCGCGCTGCAGCGGTTTCATCCAGGTGGAAGGATGCTGGCTATAATCTATCTTCGTCCGGATGACTTTTTGGAGGTATTCTTCCGGCTCCGGCTTCTTGTACATGCTTCGAACAAATACTTGAGCTTCCTTCTGGCGATCACGTTGAAGTTGAATCAGCCAGTCGTACATCACCGAAACAATCCCCGGATTCTGGTTGGCCGGGATCAACCCGTCCACCAGCACGAGCCCCTTCCGTGAACTCGAACGAGATGGCATTGTTGGCAGAACCGTTTATCCCGAAGTGCCGCCACGGGTCGAGTATCGCCTGACCGATCTGGGTCGAGGACTAACGCCGGTATTTCTGGCTCTTGCCGATTGGGCGGACGCACGGAATCAACAGACAGAGGCCCCATCGACCGGAGAATTAGCCCGCTTACCCTAGTCGGAAGGGAATTTGAGCGTAACCCGAGTTGCAAATAGAAGATCGCTCAGACCTTCAAGATTTATTAACCGCCCCTTGTTTCGGCGGCCCTCGTAGCGACTCTGCCATCGCTTTGTGCCGGCTGCCAAGACGTTGGCGCCGGCATCAGTTTCGTGTTTAGCAGGCAATCCCCGGCTAGTAGCCGGCCGTTCTGCGATATGCACCCCCGCCCACGTTTCGTCGCTTCGCTCGCTCGCCGTTTCGCCCACTCGCCGATTCGCCGTTTCGCAGACACCGGCGCCGGATTGGACCTATACTTTCTTCTGCTCAGCTCGGACAAACTCAACGGAGCGCGCCGCTTTTTCGTCCAGGTCGCCATTGCCCAGCAAGTCTCGGAAAACAGAAATGTCGCGTCCGACATCGCCTCCAGGCAGAAGAAATGGCTCCATTACCACCGCACCCTGATAGTTAATTTCACGCAACGCGCCGAAAATCTCCGGCCACGGCATCCGGCCTTCTCCGGGAGGGCGCCGATTACACTCACCCAAATGAAAATGGCCAAGCCATTCGCCGGCCCGCAGGATTGAGTCGCTGAACGTGTCTTCCTCGATGTTCATGTGAAAGGTATCCAGTAGAAGTTTACAATTCGGGCTACCCACACGCTCGGCGAAGGCGACTCCTTCTTCCGCCGTATTCATCATGAAATGCTCGAAGCGATTGAGTACCTCGATACAAAAAAGGACATTGTTGTCTTCGGCCGCCTTAATCGCTTCCTTGACGCAGGCGATAGACCGATCGGTCAGCACTCGTTTATCTTCTCCGGGCATTAATTTCCGCGGCCAAGAGCTGTAATTGACCCCGGCCATTATGGTTCCGCCCAGTTGCTTCATCGCTTTCGACACATCCTGGAGAAAAGCGACCCCTTTATTTCGAACTGATGGATCTTCTGAAGCCAGGTCCATGTCGGCCGTCATACCGATGCTGTAAGTGAGCGTAAGGCCCGCGTCGGTCGCTGCCGCTTTCAACTTATCCCGTTCGGCGTCGCTCATACGAGTTGCCTTGGGAGCATTAATTTCCAAAACATCGAAACCGCATTTCTTAGCTTTGGGGACGAACTGAAGAGGATCTGAACTCCAGTATTGGGTCCAGTAACCGAAGTGTATTCCGATTGGATTCATAATTTAAAATGGGAGGTGGAAGAGCTCGTCCATCGGGCACGTCGGGTAAGCAGCCGACGAGCTCGATGGCAGAACTTAGGATCGCATTCTCCATTGACAATGCCGGGAGTTCAAGCTGTTATCCTGTACGTACAAGTTTGCTATGTCCCCCCAAGTCTCCCCGCGATCACAGCGCCGGATCGATCGTTCCTCTGCTTTGCCTTTCTATCGCCAATTGGCCGATATCGTTCTGAACGCCAAATGGTCCCCAGGAGACCGGCTTGCTTCCGAGCATCAGCTCTGCCAGATCCACGGCGTGAGTCGTTCGGTTGTGCGCCAAGCCTTAGCCGAGCTGGCCAAGAAAGGGCTCATTCATAAAGTGAAAGGCCAGGGCGTCTTTTTCACCGGGAAGAAAATTGATTCCGCCTTTGTTCAACAAGCAGCGGGATTCTGCGAAGAAATGATCGCTAAAGGGCACCAGATCAAAACCCGCGTTCTCAAGCTAGAGATTGAGCCCGCCAACGTCCAGGTCGCCAGACAGCTAGGCATTCGAGTCAATGAAGAAGTGGTTTGCCTGGACCGTCTCCGATTTGTCGATGGGGAAACCTTTCTGGTCGTTTGTACTTTTCTCCCAGTACAGCTCTGTCCGGGTCTCGAAAAGATCGATATGGCCGACCGATCGCTCTATCAGGTATTGCGAGAAAAATATAATTTGGGACCCCCTGCTGGCGGCGAACGAACCGTCGAAGCAGTACCTACACCGGGCCGGGAAGCTGCTCTTCTTAATGTACCGCGAGGTTCGCCGGCGCTCTTGATCAAAACGACCACACGAATCCGCAGCGGAGAAACCTTCGAATATTCCGTTGGTGTCTACCGAGGTGATAAGACAACCCTGGATATCCGTCTGGTGTGAGCTCAAATCGGGGCATTTGCGAACTTCAAATCCCAATTCGTATTTCGGGCAATTAACTGAAACCCAAGGGATCGGGTGTTGGAGGTGAACTGAGATGAATGATGAAAAAAGACAGAGTCAGAGTAACGCGGATAACGGTCTGTCGCGCCGTGATTTGATTAAGCGCGCAGTCGCCGCCGGTATTTCCATCGGCGCTTTTGGCCCATCCTTGGCTCGCTTTGGCATCGGCACAGCAAAGGCAGCCGAGGCAAGCAGCGGAGCCAAATTCGGGAACCTGGCAAAGAGCTGGTCAGGAAAAACACTCAATGTTTCGTTAGTAGCCG
>Ga0210406_10002163_pt1 | contig 22859 bp, 17 predicted proteins | sample IncBWC30MmetaG_FD_155454 | JGI IMG/M metagenome (GOLD analysis project Ga0210406, IMG submission 155454) | Forest soil microbial communities from Barre Woods Harvard Forest LTER site, Petersham, Massachusetts, United States - Inc-BW-C-30-M | ecosystem: Environmental > Terrestrial > Soil >...
GAAGATTCATCCCTACTGCTGTTGCTGAGTTTCGGCCGAGTGAGATTGCTCGGTCTCGTCCAAGAATTGAGACCATTCTTCGTCGGCCGCGAATTCCTCGTCGGGAGGTAGCACCGCTTGCGACGGGGTCACTCGAACTCGCACCTGGAGCTGGGTGTCCGCTTTTCCCTTCATCATGCCCATGGTGGGCGGAACGTCGGCATAATCGCGGCCGATCGCGGTGCGAATGTGCTTCTCCCCTGCGGCTCGATTCGTAGTGGGATCGAATCCTATCCAGCCAATCCTTGGCAGCAGAGCTTCCACCCATGCATGGGTGGCTCCGTCCGCGGAAGGATGCGCATTTTCGCCACCCTGGTAAAGGTATCCGCTGACATAGCGACAGGGAATCCTGGCATTCCTGACCAGTGCGATCATAATGTGAGCAAAATCCTGACACACACCCTGTCTGGAGCGAAGCGCATCCTCTATCGGTGAATTTACCGCAGTGCTCTTCTTTACATAGCTGAAACTGCGATGCACCCCGGAGGCAATATCTTGAAGGAACGCCAGGGGACTACGACCCTTTCTTTCGCTCGCTCCGATTTCCCCTGCTAACTGTTCCAGCTCCGGTGACGAGCGTGCGAAATGGCTCGGCATCAGCATGTCCCAGTAATCTTTTTTTTCGATTAGATCTTCCAGTTCCTGCCACCGTTGGTATTCCATGATTTCGGGAATCGATGGCTGGACGTCGATATTTACCAGGGCGTCAGAAATGATGGTGAGCTGGCCATGACGGGAAGGCAAGTCGAAGTGGTGCACGAGATTGCCGTAGGAATCGGTATAGCCAAAAATCTGGGCACGCGGATTTACCGACAGCTGAAAGACAAAGCAGCGCTGATGGCCCTCGCTGCGGGGGTGCATGCGAACCTCCATCATGCTCTGCCAGACGGGGCGACTGTAGCGGTAGCGCGTGAAATGGCGAATGGCGTAGAACATTCAGTTTTGAAAAGCAACTTCAATCGGATATTCGATATAGAGCTCGTGCACCGCCGCATGCAGTTCGCGGCATTGCTCGATAATTGCCGCAAGATATTTATGCAATCCGGCGATGATTTCGTCGATCTGTACATAGGTAACCATCGATCGTAAACGGCCGATCAATCTTTCAACTCTCTCGGTCCGGCGGCTCAAGGAAAGATTGCTGATCGCGGTCAAGGCCTGGTGCATTCGCTCCACGGAATAACGAACCGAATACGGGAACTCGGGCTTGAGCAGCAGAAAATTCGCGATTCGCTCCGGTTTGAGTTCCGCGGTGCACGCCTTGCAGTAAGCTTCAAAGGCAGCACAACTGCTCAGCAGGCCAACCCAATCCAGATCGTCGGCGTGCTTGCCGACGACAAAATAAGCGTCCAGCATGACGCAGAGGTTGCACGCTCTCTCGATATATTTGCCTAACTGGATAAAATGCCAGGCCTCGTCGTGATTCATAGTCGCGGCGGAAATTCCATTAAACCGGTACGAGCCTTCGCGAATCAGGCTCACCACTCGCATGGCGCCGACATCGTCGTCGGGTTGCAATTCAAAACCGGTTACGTCGTGGAAAAGGCGGTTCAAGTGTTCCCACATCTCCGAGCTGATTTCCTCGCGGACCTGTCGAGCATTTTCGCGAGCTCCACTGATGCATTTGACAATCGAAAAAGTTCCTTCCGGGTCCGCCACCAAAGAAAACAGAGCCCGCTGTGGGTCGACGTTGTTGGAAGCCGTACCGGGGGCCAGCGAGGAGACGGCGCGAAACCACCGCTCTTCGGTGGAAAACTTTGCCGGATTCAAAATCAGACCGTAGGTTGCCTTTAGCACACGCGAAGCATTGTCCGCCCGCTCGAAATAGCGGCTCATCCAGTACAGACTGTCGGCAACGCGGGAAAGCATGAGCTTTTTTCACCCAACTCTTCCGGATCTCAATTCTGCAAGACCCAGGTATCTTTCGAACCTCCGCCTTGAGACGAATTCACGACCAGCGAGCCCTTGCGCAAGGCCACTCGGGTGAGGCCGCCGGGGACGATGGTGATCTTGTCGCCGTAGAGAATATAAGGACGGAGGTCGACGTGACGGGGCTCGATGAGCCCGTCGACAAAGCACGGCGCAGTCGAGAGATTGATGGTAGGTTGGGCGATGTAGTTTCTCGGCTGAGCATAAATCTTTTGCCGAAATTCGGAGCGCTCTTGCTCCGAACTATGCGGGCCGATCAGCATTCCATACCCACCCGACTCGCCCACCGCTTTAACCACGTATTCCTCCAACCTCTGGCAGACCTGTTCGCGTTGCCCGGGATCGGACATCAATAAAGTTTCGACGCCGTCCAGGATGGGATCCTGATCGAGATAGTAACGAATGATTTTGGGCACAAAGGCGTAAATCGCCTTGTCATCGGCGACGCCAGTGCCCAGCGCATTGGCGAAGGCTACGTTTCGGGCGCGATAGGCATTAAAAAGACCCGCGGCACCCAGGCTGGAGCCATTTTCGAAAACCAGCGGATCGAGATAGTCGTCGTCGATTCGACGATAGATCACATCCACGCGCTGCAGGCCGAAGGTCGTTCGCATGTAAACGATATTGTCGTGGACCACCAAGTCTCGTCCCTCGACCAGTTCAATCCCCATCTGCCGAGCCAGATAGGTATGTTCAAAGTAAGCGGAGTTGTAAGAGCCGGGCGTCAGCAAGACCACGGTCGGTTCGGAGCGGCCTTCCGGGGCCAAAGACCGCAGGGTCGACAAAAGTACCTGGCTGTACTGCTCGATGGGCCGCACTCGGCATTTTTGAAACAGTCCGGGGAATATCTGTTTCATCACCCGGCGGCTGGTGAGCATGTAAGAGACTCCGCTGGGGACGCGCAGATTGTCCTCCAGGACCACGAAGTTCCCCTCCGGGTTTCGGATCAAGTCCGTGCCCACCACGGTGATGTATACGTCTCGGGGAACTTTGACGCCGCGCATTTCGCGGCGGTAATGCTTGCAGGTGTAAACAATGCTTCCGGGCACGACGCCGTCTTCAATGATTTTGCCCTCGTGGTAGATATCTTTGAGAAAAAGATTCAGCGCCGTGATCCGTTGGGTCAGTCCGCGCTCAATTTTTTCCCATTCCGCCGCCGTGATGATCCTGGGCAGCAGGTCGTGAGGAAAAATTCGCTCGGTCCCTTTATCATTTCCATAGACCGTGAAAGTGATGCCCTGATTGAAGAAGGATTGGTCAGCCTCGTGTTTGCTGCGCAGTAACTCGTCCGGGCCCAGGTTCAGAAGCAAGTTGTGCAGCGGACGATATTGTTTTCGGGGATGGTCCACGGCGCTGAACATCTCGTCGTAAGCGCCATTGAATTCGTATCGGCGGAGGGCGTTCCCACCACTACGATCGGAAATGTCCGTTTCTGTGATCATGATGACGCCGTATGCCTCGCCAGAATAGCGTATCGGCAGCGAATTGAGGATCGGGAAAACCGATTCGCGTCATGGAAGAAACTGCTGGGCGCGGTCTAGATAGACTATCCCCTGGACTGGGCGACTTCGCGGATGCTTGGCGCCGGGTTTTCGCTGCCCGAAGAGTCGAATTCGATGTCAGGCAACTGTTCCACCGCCCGCCGCAGGGATTGCTCCCAGCTTGAGTGAATTAAGTTTAAGTCTTTGTCGCCGGCTGAAACTCGGCGATATCGAGTAATTTGCAGGCTGTCTTTCTTGTACAACAACAGATCGAAGGGGGGGCCCACGGTCACATTCGAGCGCATGGTGGCATCGAGTGAGAGCAGAGCATATTTCGCCGCAACCTCGAGGGAGGTTGTGGATTGAATGCCGCGGTCAAGAATCGGCCGGCCGTACTTACACTCTCCCAGTTGCAAATACAGGGAATCTTCCGTGGCCGCCAGAGGATTTCCCTGGGGATAAATCAGATACAGGTTGGGCTCTTGCCCCCGAACCTGCCCCCCGAGCAACAAGTGAACGTTGAAGCTGAAGGAATCACGTTCCAGCGAAGCGCGGTCAATGTCGGAGATCCGGCGTACGCAGTCTCCCACAATGCGAGCAGCGTCATAGAGCGAATTGGCCTGAGCAAGCCCTCTTCCCGAATCAAAATCGTCGCCCAGCAACGTGATCACCGATTGGCTGATAGAGAGGCTGCCACTGGTCAAAATTACAAATACTCGGTCGCCCGGCTGAACAAAGCGATACATCTTGCGGCACACGTTGACCTGATCAAAACCCGCATTGGTCCTCGAATCCGAGGCCAATACCAGACCTTCATGCGTCGTAATTCCCAAACAATAAGTCACTTTTCCCTCAGAGGTGAACCTACCGCATCATACACTGGTTGCTCATGCCGAATTTGTGATCCAGACCAGCAAGAAAAAAATATGCAAGACCGACCAGTTTAGGGGGATCGTTTTTGCATCTCATCCGCGCGGAAGCAGAGCGCTCGCCAGAGGAACCCCGATACCTATGCTGATTCGACTGGGCTATGACATTCAATTCGAGACGGTCGGCGAAGTGCCCATCGTGACTTTGCTCAACGTACACCCGTCGCGGAAGAAAGACTTACGAGAGCCAGATGAACTGCACACCGATCCCCTTGTGAACGTGGAGAACTACGAAGATAGTTTTGGCAATCATGGCTGCCGCCTGGTGGCTCCGCCCGGCAAGATTCGATTCCAGAATTTGACGCTCATTGAAGACTCCGGACAACCCGACCTTGTGGATCTGGATGCAGCCGAGGTTCCTGTCGATCGGCTGCCGCTGAATGTTCTGCCCTACCTGATGAGCAGCCGGTATTGTGAAGTGGATCTGTTGTCGAACACCGCTGTGGAGCTGTTTTGGAACGCTCCAAAAGGATGGAACCGAGTTCAAGCAGTGTGCGATTGGGTGCATCAGAAAGTCACTTTTGGATACGAGTTTGCGAATCCAATCCGCACGGCTCTGGGGGTGTATACCGAGCGAGTGGGGGTCTGCAGGGACTTTCAGCATCTGGCGATCACGTTCTGTCGTGCCCTTAACCTTCCCGCTCGTTATGCCACGGGATATTTGGGCGACATCGGAGTGATCGTGGCCCCGAGTCCGATGGACTTCAGCGCCTGGTTTGAAGTGTACCTGGGAAATCGCTGGTGGACGTTTGACGCCAGACACAACGTGAGGCGAATTGGACGCGTGGTAATAGCTACTGGCCGCGACGCAACCGACTGTGCGATTACCACGTCCTTTGGAAAAGCACGGTTGATGAACTTTCAAGTCGTCACCGATGCGGTAGAGAAGTCCTGATTTGGCACGCCTGTGTTCAGAGTTAAAAGTGGCCGAAAACCACCACCATGGCTGAGGTTGGCCAAGGGAATGACATTCTGCCGTGACTCCGGCTGAATCCTCTTCCTACTTGGCTGAAAACAAACGAGTTGCAAGAAGAGCATCCCACCCTCTTTGGCATGGCAGTTGCCTCTCCGTTAGCGGGCGATAGCTTCGGGCTGATGGAGCGACGTTGTGTGTGAAGGTGGATTATGAAAAACGCATGGACGACAAATTTGACGGTTTTGACATTCGCGCTGTCGGGCGCGTTGTCGATTAGCGCTCTGGCGCAAACCACCGACGAAGGTCCCGCGCCCTCGGATCAGCCCAGTGCGCCGATGGAGATGGGCCAGGCACCCCCGGGTGCGCAACCTGGCTATGGTCAATCGAGCGACGCACAACCGGGCGACGCCCAGCCCACGGAAGCGGAGCCCGGCGGACCGTCAGGCGAAGCTCCAGCGCAGACGGACCAGGGCGTGGCGCGGATCAGCCTAATTCACGGCGACGTGTCCACACAGCGGGGTGATTCCGGCGACTGGTCTGCGGCTACGTTGAATCAACCGGCCATGACCGGCGACAAGGTTTCCACTGGCGACAACTCGCGCGCGGAATTGCAACTCGACTTCGCCAACATTCTTCGCCTCGGCCCGAACTCCAAGGCCAACCTGGCGAACCTCACGAAAAGAAATATTCAAATTCAGCTGGCCGAGGGCATTGCCACCTTCAGCGTCTCGAAGGACAGTGAGGCCGAACCCGAGATCGACACCCCGAACGTGTCCATCCATCCCGCTCATCACGATGGTGTGTTTCGCGTGGAAGTGCGGCCCGATGGAGACACGGTCGTGATCGTGCGCCAAGGCGAAGCGCAGATTGCCACGCCGCAAGGTAGCACCGAAGTCAACGCCGGAGACATGGCCACAATCCGCGGTGACGCCGAGTCGGCTCAGTACAAGATCTCCCAGGCTCCGGACGGCGACGATTGGGATCGCTGGAATGGCGACCGCGATCACTTGATCCGCAACGCCAACTCGTGGCATCACACCAATCGCTACTACACCGGCTCGCAGGATCTGGACGCTAACGGCCGCTGGCAAAACGTTCCTGATTACGGAGATGTGTGGGTTCCCAACGAGCCCGAGGGATGGGCTCCGTATCGCGACGGCAACTGGACCTACGAGCCCTATTATGGCTGGACCTGGGTTGGCTACGAGCCTTGGGGATGGGCGCCGTATCACTATGGTCGTTGGTTCCCCTACGGCGGAGCCTGGGCGTGGTGGCCTGGACCGATTTATGGCGCCGGCTTCTACCGTCCCTTCTGGTCGCCTGCCTACGTTTCGTTCTTCGGCTGGGGCGCCGGTTTTGGTTTCGGGGTTGGTTTTGGCGGGTGGGGCGGATTTGGCTGGCTCCCGATTGGGCCTTGCGACTGGTTCCATCCGTGGTGGGGTGGATACGGTGGCCGCTTCGGCGTGGTCGGTTTCCGCGGGGGCTTCAACCGCTACGGTGGTTTCGCGCCGCTGCATAATGGCATGCGATTTTCGAATATCGCGAACCTGCACAGCGCTGAAGTTGGCCGGGGTCTGTCGACCGTGAATGCGGGTCGCTTCGGCGCCGGCCGGGTGACGGCCGTAGGGGCCAGCCGCGCTCAGTTGAGCGGAGCGCGCATGATGGCGGGCAATCTGCCGGTGGTTCCTTCTCGCGCCAGTTTGTCGGCGAGCGGACGGGCGGCAGCGCCATCCACGATGCGCAACACTGGTTCGCAGCATTTCGTTGGATCGGCGCACAACAACCTATCCCGGCCGGCGTCGTTCCAGCAACAGACTGCAAGTCTGCGGCAGTCTATGGCCCAGAACCACGTGGGTGCAATCCCCGCTGGCGGGCGCTCTGGCGCGGGCGGATCCACCGGGTTCCGGGGCGCGACTGCGTCGGGAACCACGTCGGGAACCAGGCAGAAGCCAAGTGCGGGGACCGTGGGCGAAAGGGAGAATGATTCCGCGAGTCGAAGCACCGGCAATCGTTCGTTCAGCCCACCCAGCAACAGCACTCATTCGCCGAGCGCTGCAGAATCGGGACGTACAAGCGCGGGCTCTTACAGTTTGAGTTCGCGGAGCGTGGGTTCGGGAAATATGGAATCGCAGCGCGGCAACAGTCGGTCTCCTGCTGGGAACGGCGGCGGATACCGGTCCTTCACGCCGCCCTCGTCTTCTTCTATTAGCCAGGCCTCGCGAGGCGGAGGAGCCTATAGCAGACCGAACGCATCGCCGGCCCCTAGCAGCAGTGGCAGTTACTGGAATCGAACCGCGCCGAGTTCGAGTTCGATGGGAGCGCGTGGCAACAGTTCGTATTCGGGCGCGGGCAGCTACGGACGCGGAGCATCCTCGCCGCGTCCACAGTTGGATATGCGACAGCCGATTGCCCGGTCGCCCGCTGGCGGATACGGCGGGTATTCACGCGGAGTAGCCCCTGGCTACGGCGGATATCGCGGCGCCCCGGGCTATGGCGGGTCTCGCGGAGTCCCCAGTTACGGTGGGTCCCGTGGCGCACCCGGCTACAGCGGTGGCCGCGCCCCGAGCGGCGGCGGACACTATTCAGCGCCCAGCGGGCACTCCTCTGGAGGGCATTCCAGCGGCGGCGGCGGGCACTCTGGTGGTGGTGGCGGCCATTCCGGTGGCGGAGGACATGGCGGCGGTCATCGCTAAAAAGCTTGGAGACAGCACGTCTCTGAGGGAAGCAGCAACTTGACGCAAGTAAAGTTGTTGTAAATGAAGTGAAGAAACAGAGGCGGGAAGGGCGTGCTAATCGGCACGCCCTCTCTGTTCTCGGGAAGGCGTTTTAGGCTTTCTGCGCTTGATGTTCTGCAGCGTTGGGGCGTTGCCGATCGATGCCAGCCGAGGCGGCTGTGAATAGCTGGGCTGTCAGGGTCGTGCGTAGGCCGGGCTATCTGGTTCGGGACGGTCATAATCGCGGCCGTATTTGTTTTTATGTGCAGGCGTGAGGTCAGACTCCTCCAGCGTGAAAGCTCCCAGCGACGTATCTCCCGGAGCGACCGTGATCTCGCGGTTCATGGCACGAAGCGCGTCGGGAGCCACCGAAGAGTGAAAGAGCTGCAGTTGGTAGCGGCCGGGCGGAACTTCGGGGATGCTGAGCTCTCCCCTGGAATCGGAAATGGCGTAGTAGGGCGTTGCCAGGGCGATGACTACGGCACTCATTTCGGCATGAATGTTGCAAAAGATGAAAGAGATGCCAGGTTTGTCGAACTGCACGAAGCGCGTGCTTCCGCTCTCATAGAGTCCAAGATCGAAACGTTTGCCCTCGAACAGGGAAAACACGTTGTGGAAGAACGGATCGCGGTTGGGAAACGCCACCTTGCCGCCGACTGGAATCACCAGAAGCGAGGGCTGAAAGCTTTTGTTCTTCTGTACCAGTTGCGGGATCTCCGAGGGTTTTTGTCGAGGTGGCTCAACGGCGGTTCCCACAGGCGTCAACCAGAGGACCGCTTTCGCAGCATTGCTCAGGGAATGACCGTTCTTTGTCAGCTCCACACGCGCTTTGAGCGTCGCCTGCTGAGCTGGCGCGCAGACGGCTGCCGCCATTACGACGATAAGCGACCATCGGCCCGGCAACGATGTGCGGAGGCGGGAGGAAGTTTTCAAAATAAAATCCCCAACGATAGATTGAGTTGGTTGGTGACGCTGCTGCCGCTGTAGACGGGGAACGTGCGTAGCCGTCTGACTTCGGCGGAAAATATGAGGTCGGAGCGGGGACGAAAAACGATATTGCCAAGGGCGCCGCGATTCCGCCCTAGAATTGGTCCAAAATTGTTCTGATCAGCGGCGAAGCCGCGCACGTCGCCGGCAAACGCGTCGTCTTCCGCGATTACGGCATTGAACTCGATCTTCGGAGTCGCCTGGAATTTCAGTTGGGTCCATCCTCCCGCGGTGTCGAGACCTCGGATCGGAGTGGAAGGCAGCTTTGGGCTGCCGCCATACACGATGGATGTCCCAATGGCGCCGCCCAGTCCGCCAATGCCGCGCCCGCGATAAAACTCACCCGAGAGATTCAAGCGCGAAACAATGGGAATCTGCCAATCTGCCATCCCGGCCCAGGCGTCGACCAAGCGATCCCAAGACCAGTTCTGACGGCCATAGTAGCCGGCGACGCCGAAGCTGAGCGGGTGCTCCCGCAGCGGACGCGACCATGCCGCGCGCCAGGCAAAAGCGGGCTGTCCGGACCGTTCGCCCGCTTGCGCCGAACGGTAAAACGAATTGCTGGGATATTCCCAGTCGAGATTGTCGAGAATTCCCGCCTGGACGATTATAGTCTGCTGGTCGGAGACCGAGAAGCGGTGCTCGACTCGCAGTTGCGGCGTCCAGCCCCAGAGGTTTCCCGCAAAAGCAAAAGCGGGCGTGGCCAGCGATGCGAAGGAAGTCGGCGAGAGAGGCGAGATGAACAAGGAATCCTGGCCGGCGACGACAGAAGTGTGTTCCCAATCGAATCGCAAACTGGCGGTCTGCAGGCGCACGATGCCGAAGTCAACGCCGTTGCCGGTTGCGGGGAATCCTCCGGCGAAGTCGAGCTGAACGTCGGCGGAGGTGTGCGCTCCGGCGACGTTGGGGCCGAAGATTTCGAGGCCGATTTCCGACTGGCGCAGGGTCGCACCGAGAGAAGCCAGAGGCGCGCCCGCCGGAACCGGCTCGGAATAGCTGGGAAAGTCCAGATTATCGGAGCCGCCGACATTGCGGAAGGCGTTCATCAGGACGATGCCGTGAAGCCGGGCACGATATTTGGAAGCAGTTTCAACTTTGGTTTGATATTGCTCATCGATCTTCGATCCCATGAGCGAAGTGGATTCTTCCAGCTTCTGAATGCGCTCCTCGAGCGGGGTTGAACTTTGGGCAGTGGATGCGCTCGCTGCGGCAGGTGGTCGGTTTTCCGGTGAAGCGGATTGAGCCTCCGCTGCTCCGGGCTCGCCGCTCGGGGCGGTTGCAGGCGGTTCCAGCAGCGCGCGCGTGGCTTCGAGATCCTGACGCAACTGGTGCATCTCAGCGCGGGATTCGGCATTCTCGGTGCGCATCTCGTCCACCAGACTTCGAAGTTGACGGACCTGATCTTCGAGGTCACGCACCGCGCTTGCGCTCTCCCCAGGCGACGTGGCGGCAGTGGCGGGCTGATCCTGGGCAAGACCGATGGTGTTCAGCAAGACGAAAGCGGCAGCCGCCAGCGCGGCCCCGCGAACCGCAGAAGTCCTCAGGCTTTTCACACAGTTCTCCTCCGCTTTACTCTACGCTTTCCGGGTCGGCACTTGGCGGAGAGACGGACTCTGCCTACGAATTGGGATGCGTGATCGAATTCTTGGGCATCATCCCGCTGTGCGGGGAACAAGAGAAGGCTCATCGCCGGTGGGCTGACTGGCGCCGCTATAGGTGTCTGGCTGATGCCCCGGCAGCACGATGCGGAAGACCGTTGTGCTTTGCGGCGTACGCTCGGTGATGATTTCGCCGCCGTGATCTTGCACGATCTTCTGCACGGCCGCCAGCCCCAATCCGGTTCCATTCTCTTTGCCATAGCTGACGAAAGGATGAAACAGCCGGTCGCGGATGGATTCGGCGATCCCGGGGCCGTTGTCGGCGACCGAAATCGTAATGAAACCCGCAGTTTCAAAGGCCGCGACCGCCACGTCGCCTCCGACCGCAGGAGCGGCTTCGCAAGCATTCAAGAGCAGGTTATACAGAGCACGTTCCAGCTTGCGTTGGTCAAACCATCCTGAAAGCTGCGCGCCGCACACCACGTTGATGGATCGGACGTGATGTCGCGGGTGCAGGCGGACTGCCTGCACCGAGCGGTGAATGGTTTCTGCAACATTCGCGTATGCGGGGTTGAGCGATTCGCGGGTGCGGGCGAATTCGAGCAGGGAATCGATGAGGTCGGTCATGAGATTCACGCCGGAGCGAACTTCCTGATAAAGTTCCTCGCGTTGCGCGGGGGTGAGGTGGCTGTCGCAAAGGAATTCGGAATTGGCCACAATGGCGGCAAGGGAGTGGCGCAGATCGTGAGAAATTGAGCTGGCCATGCGTCCGATGGTGGCCAGTTGCTCGGACTCCACCAGGTCGCGCTGACTCTTGAGCAGGCTGGTGCGCATGCGCTCGAAAGCGCGGGTTAGTTCGGCGACTTCGTCTCCGCCGCGGGGATCGAGGGGATGATGGAAGTCTCCGACTTCCAGGGCGCGTACGCCGGCCACCAGGCTGCCCAGTGGCCGCGTGAAGGTGTGCGAGATCAAGAACACTAACCCACTGCCCACTAGGATGGCAGCCAGGCCCAGCAGAAGGAGATAACGATTCAGTTGATTGACGAACTTCGTAGCCTGATCGTAGGAGCCCAACACGCTCAAGCGAACCGGCGTGGGTTGAGAACCCGATAACACCAGGGAAGTGGCCAGGAAGCGTTCGCTGCCGATCTCGATCTCGCGGGGATCGTCATGGGCCGAGCCGGCAATCAGATCCTGAATGCTGCCGCCCTGCAGCTGAGCGGGCGGTAAGGTGGTGGCCACGATTTCGTTTCCGCAGGAAAACGCCACTTCACTGCCGGCTACCTTGCTGACTTCCTGCGCCAGACGATGGTTAATCTCGTACCCAATGACAAGGAAGCCCAGCAAAGTTCCGTCGGTTCGAGTGCCGCGATAGATGGGTTCCACGAAAGTCTGGTAGAGATGATGATCTCCCAGCCACCAGTGGCTGGACTCTCCGCGGTCGTCATCCAGAGTTTGCCGGAAATATTTCTCGGCGGCCTCGGGGGTGAGGCCGGAAGACTTCGTATGCAGCGCGACGACTCGACCCCGGTGATCGACCAGCACGAAAAGATCGCTGGCCGCGATCTGCGAAATATGTTCTGACGCATCCTGGATGGTGGCCGGCGACGGACTGGTCATAATAGCGCGCGTGATGGGAAGGTCCGCCAGCAGAGCCACGTCGCTGGTCAGCATGGTTTCGCGTTCATGCCGGAAATCCTGGAAGGCGGCCACGGAATTGCGCAGATTGACCGCAATGCTCTGGCGGACATTGCTGCGAATGCTGCGCTGCACCAGGAGCAGGCTGGTGGTGGTGAGACCGGCGGTGATCAGCAGCATCGAGAGCAGAAAACGGGTGCGCAGACGCAGGCGCGGAAGACGGGTGCCGGCAGACTCAGTCGGAGAATGCGGCGCGGGCTCGGGAGACGGGTTCACGAGAATCAGCGAACGAATTTATATCCCATGCCATGTACGGTGCGGAAATGTACCGGGCTCGACGGGTCTTTCTCCAACTTCTGGCGGAGTTTGAGGATGTGATTATCCACGGTTCGGGTGGAAGGATAGTTCTGATATCCCCAAACCTCGTTGAGCAGCTCGTCGCGGCTGATCACCCGATCGGCATTCTGCACCAGAAACTGGAATGTCTTGAATTCCTGGGCGGTCAAAACTACGACGGCGCCGTCGCGCTTGATCTCCATTTTCTTGAAGTCGGCGGAGATGCCGTCAAAGCTGACCAGTTGCACGTCGGGCGAACGCGCGGTGTGGCGGAGCGCGGCACGGACGCGTGCCAGCAGTTCCCGAGGACTGAACGGCTTGGTCACATAATCGTCGGCGCCCAACTCGAGCAGCAAGACTTTGTCGGCGACATCGCTGGCCGCGCTCAGCACGACGATGGGTAGCGTCGGAGCCAGCGCCTTGATCTCTTTGCACACGTCGCGGCCGGAAACCTTCGGCAAGCGCAGGTCGAGGACAATTGCCGCGGGCGCTGAAGATTGGAAGCTGTCCAGCGCAGATCTGCCATCGGCCTGAGTTTCCACGCTGTAGCCCTCAGTCTCGAAAAGCCGACGAAGGGCTTTCTGAACCGCCGGGTCGTCTTCGACGACCAGGATGCGGCCGACAGGCTTTGATGCGGTGGGCGGATCTACCGCTCTCGCGGTGCTAAGCGGCGTAGCGAGGTTCCCCATAAATAGTTTGTCCTGTGTAGCCAGATAGCTTTCCGGTCCCCAACGAGCGCACCGGAAGTGAATCCATCTTTGAAGCTTACAACTGAAGCTTACAACGGTTTGACGACAAAGTAGGCCTACAACGGGCGCTTTTGACATTTTTTTTACAATTACAACTTGCAGTTAAAAGACACTGCGGAAGCCGACGTGCACAAATTGAGCGCGGCCAATTGGGATTCGGATCGCTTTTGGCTGCTGCTTCCTGCGAAACAATTCTGCGACTCAACCTGTCGTAAAATTGACCTCTTGCCTGGCCAATCGGAACTCGATGGTCTCGTGGTGGTGCTGGTGCGAGCGCGTAATCCGCTGAACATCGGGGCTGCGGCGCGTGCCATGAGCAATTTCGGTGCTCACCGGCTGCGCCTGGTCAATCCATACGCGCCCGGGTTTCGCGAGGCCCGCTCCGCGGTCGGCGCCTCTGACTTGCTCGATCAGGCAGACGAATATAAGACCGTTGCCGAGGCCGTTGCCGATTGTGCACTGGTGGTGGGGACCACCGCGGTGCGCAATCGTGTTTTGCAACAGCCGGTGGAGCGGCTTGACGAACGTGCCGGTACAACCATCCGCTTGCGACTTCAGACGGAGCGGGTTGCCCTCTTGTTCGGCTCCGAGAAAATCGGGCTCACCAACCGCGACTTCAGCCATTGTCACTGGCTGCTGAATATCCCAACGGCGCAGCAAAACATCTCCATGAATTTGGGGCAGGCGGTGGCTGTGTGTCTCTACGAACTGGCGCGGACTACACAGGCGCGGGCTACGCCGCTCCGGCCAGCTGCAGAGGATGAGAAGCCAGCGACCGCGGGCGCGGCCGAGCAAATCACCGAAGGCTGGCTCGAGGCGCTGCACATCAGCGGCTATGTGAAGCCGGGCACGGAAGCCATGTTCGAGAAAAAAGCCCGCCGCCTGATCTTGCGCTTCCAACTCGAAGCCTACGACGCCAAGCTCCTGCTCGGCATGGTGCGGCAGATCGTATGGAAACTGCGTCAGGCGAACAAGACCGTCTAGTTGTCGCTCCCCGACGGCCGATCAGGGAAATGTCAATTGGAGGCTAAGCCCACGCGGCGCATCAGGGACTGGAAGCGGGGATCGTGGCGGAGGGAGTCGTAGGCGGGGTCGACTCGAAGGCTGATGAGCGCGTTGGAATGTTCGGCGTAGGCCTTCTCAAACCATAGGAATGCTTTGTCCTTGTCGCCCAAGCCAATGTACGCCCAGAGAACCGGGTCAGGACCGATCTGTTGCCGGCGATAAAGTTGAAGCAGTTGTTGCAAGGCATGCCGGGCCTGTAGGGAATGACCTGCGCGGCCATAGATATAAGCGCGCCACGCCCAGGTCCACGGTCCGGCGTCATCCCATTTTTCGATGTCGGCGAGCGCCTCGGCGAACTCTCCTTTTTCAACGTACGCCGCTACGATCAGGCGGGCGCGGGGAAAACTTGGCTCCATCTCGAGGACCGTGCGACACTGCGCTATCGCGCGGTCATATTGACGCGAGTCATAGAGGATCGCAGCATGGTCAGAGGCGATAATCAAGGAAAGAGGATCGAGTTGGCGTGCGCGCTCACTCTCGGCGAACGCCTCGTCAAAGCGGCCCTGCCAGGAAAGGAATTCGGCATACCAGTGATGGGCCGTAGCGTAGTTGGGATTTAGCTCTATGGCGCGGCGATATTCCTTCTCTGCCGTCTTCCAGTCCCAATCGTAATTCTCCCTAATTAGAGCCAGAGAGGTGTGAGCTTCGGCGAGGCTGTCGTCGAGTTCCAGTGCCTTCAGCGCAGCGGCGCGCGCTTTCGGCATCGACTCGGATTGGGGAATCAAAGTATACCCGCTCAACAGCGCGTAAGAATCGGCCAAGCCGGCATAAGCGCGGGCATAGTTTGGGTCCTGGGCGATGGCCTGCTGAAAAGACTCGATCGCCTGCTCCAGGCCCCGTGCCGTTCTTTTGTTCCAGAAATAGCGGCCTTTGAGATAAAGATCGTAAGCCTGGTATTCCTGAGGGCCGAGAGGCGGAGAATGAGCCGAGATCGTTGCCCGGGAATCGGCCAGGCCGAGCCGAATTTCTTGGGCAATTTGCTGCGCAATCTCGGCTTGAAGAACCAGCAGATCGCTGAGTTCGCGATCGTACTGCCGTGCCCAAATGTGGCTCTGATCTTTGACCCGAATGAGTTGGGCCGTGATCCGGACTTTGTCGGAACTCCTCCGCACGCTTCCTTCCAGCACATACTGGACTCCGAGTTCAATGCCAATCTGATCCAATTTCTGCGAGGTCCCCTTGTAGTGCATGACGGATGTCCGTGCGATCACTCCTAGAAGTTGCGGATCCAGGTTGCCGAGTTGGGCGATCATCTCTTCGGTGAGGCCGTCGCTGAAGTAGTCCTGGCTAGCATCTCCGGTGAGGTTCTGGAAGGGAAGAACCGCGAGCATGAGCCGCCCGGCGGCTGTTTGGGGATGAGTGCGAGCTCGAAACCACTGCAAATAAACGCCGGCAGCGACGAGCAGGATAGTGGCGACTGCGGAAAGAATCAGCCCCAGTCTTCGCAACTGGATCGGGGGGGGCCGATGCGGGATGGTTGCCCCGAGCGCGAAGTCCCCGGGTGCGGCCAGCGCACCGGTTTGCTCCGCCACTGCGGTCAAAACTGCAGCGTCCATTGCCGGCGCAATGAACCGATATCCCCTGCCGGTCACCGTTTGCACGAACTTAGGGTGATCGGGGTCGTCGTGAAGCACCTGACGCAGCTTGCGGATGGCCGCGTTGATGTTGTTGTCTCGATCGACGAAGACGTCTTTTCCCCAGATGCGTTCGCCGATCTCATCCCGGGTGACTAATTCGCCGCGCCGCTCGACCAGCAAGAGCAGCAATTCCATAGGAATGCGTGACAGCTTTACGGGATTTCCGGAGCGTCGGAGTTCATAGGCGCGCCGATCCAGTTCAAAATTATCTTCAAGAATTAGCGGATCCAGAGGCATACCAGTCCCACCCTGGGGGAGAGGGTGCCCGCCATTGTACTCCAGGCCCATCCGGGGAGGGTTTTTCCTCTCAGTTACGGCGTTCATGAGGAATTAATGCATTTTTAAGATTCCGGCTATTGTCGAAAAGGCCGGCTGTGGGGCACTATCGCGCCAACATTTGGGGGAGCTAGGTCACGGTCGTTGGACCTGCCACCAAAGACTACCAAAGGCGGACTCGGTGGGCTCTGGGGGGAGCCCTCGCGTCCGTGTCGCCAAATACAGGGAGGACAGTTTGGATCTTCGCCCCTAGGCGGGTGAGCGCTACTGTCCTCGACCCCTGCATGCTTACCTGACCACGAGTAAGAGATCCCAAACAAGATGATGGCGCGAGCCTATCCATCAGAATCATGCGCCAGACTTTAACAACAACAACGCCACTGCAAAAGACGGAGGAGTTCGATGGGGGATTACAAGAATCTCGCGATCGCTGCTACGGATTTGGATGCACTGATTGATTCTCTGGAAGCTTCCATGAAACTGGGCGGCTTCGACAACGATAGCGTCGTACATCTGATCAAGGGGTGGTCGAAGGTCAACGTCCTATCGGGGCTTAATCTGGAGAGCTTTGCCTATTGGCGGATGAAGCGCCTTCCCCCGAGACTGGTGGGAAACTCCAAGCGATCGCAGGTGTTGTTGCGCGCCCTGGAGGATTACAGCAATGTTCTCGGTCCTGGCACCGAGTCCGGCGACTACTTTCGCCGGGCCGATGAAGCCATGCGGAATTTCGTGTGGGATTACCGTCAACACATCGCTGATGATGTGAATCGGGAAACAGATTTTGTTCACCAGATTAATCAGTTCATGTCAGAAGGCAGAGACGGACTGATGAAGGACGAGGTTTTCCCCATGGACCAGAGTCTTTAAATGTCTGTTGTTCGAATAGTCGACGGTTGGGCCAGTATCGCGCCCACGCGGGAGGCAGCCTAAAGGCTCAAAGGGTCCCGGGGGACAGCGACGAACGAGAATCGACAGAGGACGCTGGCGCAGCGATTGGCGCGATGAGCCCGTGCGTCGTTTACTCCATGAGCTGGAGGCTTTTGGGCTGACTTATGAGGGAGTCCCGCGGAGTTCAATCGAAACCACGTTGCGCCTGACAGCAGCTCGCAACAAGCGCAATGGGGGGGCCAAATGTCACAAGAAGCGCTTCAAGGCCCCAAGCGGTATCGGATACAGGGCCGCATACGATAAGCAGACAAAAGCTCAGATTTTGGCCGCTTTAGAAAAGGGGTTCACGAGGAAGGGGTTCACCGGGATAGGGGTCCCCTCCAAACAGGTCTTAACTGTCGCGCTTTCGCGCCATAGATTTCTTTCAGAGTATCCGCGACGCTACTTTTGCCACCTCCGCTCGAATCCGATCGCGCAATGTCGATGGTTCAATCACTTCTACCCGCGAACCCAGGCCAAGCACCATGAAGTGGGCTTCGTCTTCATGGTCGAATTGCACTTTGACAGTCACCCAATTATCAGGATCGTTCTCCGCATCCCGTGTGACCACAGCTGTCACCCAGGTTCGTACCCACTGAGCGACGCGGGGTTCGAGGCGTAGCGTGGCGCTCAGACGCGACCATCCCTCCTGAAACTGCTTGGTGGATGATCGCCAATAGTCTGCCAAGTCGAAATCCGCGGGGCGTTTGCTAGGCTTATCGAGAACGGTTGCGTTTTCGATCCGGGATACGCGATAGGTGCGAAAACCTCGAGGCGTGTTCGCTGCGAGGTACCAGGCGCTGCCTTTTGCTACCAAGCCGAGAGGGTCGACAACCCGGCGGCCGGATTCGCGACCAGCAGGTCTGTAGCAAATTTCGAGTTTGCGATCGTGAGCAACCGCTTCCTGCACGGTCGGCAGTAGAGAGAGGTCTTCAGCGGTACCGCGCCATCCGGCGGTGTCCACAAAAAGCCGTTGACGCATCGAAATCGCCTGCTCGCGAAGAGATCCTGGCAATGCCGCCATGAGCTTGTCGAGAGCACGTTCCGCGGCGCTGGCCAGACGCGAGTCGCCAATCACGCGCGGTTGCGCCATAAGCAATGCGCGCAGTTCTGTCTCCTCGAGCGCCGGAACTTCAGTGCGCCAGTCTTCGTCCAGTTGCCAGCCGCCGCGGGAGCCGCGTAGGGCGAACACCGGCACGCGCGCGGCGCTCAACGCGTCCATGTCACGATGGACAGTACGCTCAGACACTCCGAGCTTGGTGGCAATCTGTTTGCCCGTAAGCCGTCCATGGGCCTGCAGTAACAGGAGTTCCGAGAGAAGGCGGTCGGCTCGCATCGAAGACCCTAAACTTCTATCCGAGGGCTGATTGTTTTTTCGGGCTCTGAGAATTGGGTTCAAAGCCGTTGAAAAAAATATATCCCTCGAATTATGACATTGGCTGTCATATATGCCATTTTACTCTGGTCGCGTTTGCGCGATGGGGAGCAGCCCCTAACGGAGGATTTATGAAGATTACGGAGCTTTTTCTGGATGAACTGGAACGCGAGACCGAAGGCAGCCGGCATGTCATCGAGCGAGTACCTGAGGGCAAAAACGATTGGAAGCCGCACGAGAAATCGATGCCGCTCGGCTACTTGGCACAGCTTGTGGCGGATATGCCATCGTGGATCGTCATGGCGATCAATCAGGACGAACTGGACTTAGCCCCGGGTGGAAAGCCGATGCCGAAGCCACCCGAGTGGCACTCACGCCGTGAACTGGTGGAACTGCTGGAGAAAAATGTGGCCCAAGCCCGCGAGGCGCTGAACAAGACCACAGATGAGCATCTGACGAGCCACTGGAAGTTACTGGTGAACGGCCAGGCGGTGATGGATGAACCACGATACGTGGTCATTCGCGATTCAGTCTTCAACCATGCCGCCCATCATCGCGGACAATTGACTGTCTATTTGCGATTGTTGAACGCATCGGTTCCCGCGATTTACGGACCTTCCGCGGATGAGAATAGCTTTCGAGAACGAGTAGCTTAAGTCGGAAGCTGCGTCCTGGAGGCCGAGTTTATCCCCGGCGACAGAGAACGGCTGGCAAGGAAAACCCGCCGTGAGGATGTCAACTGGCTCCAGATTGTCACCGTGCACGGAACGTGGGGAAAGTTCAGCTTGAAAGTTTCAGTGGCAAACGTGTCTTTTCCCACCCATCCCCTTTTCAAGATGGTTGGTCTACGCTACACGCCGTTTTCTCAGGCTCCGATTGCAAACACAATACTTCCTTCGCACCAGGCCTCAAAATCTAGGGAATTCAAGGCTTCCATGACGAACTTGGGCTAGCGGGAAAGCCGGCCCCGCATAAATGCAGCAACGCCGGTAGAACTACCTCAGCGAGACTAACTTCTCCACCAACTGCGAATAATCCTTCTTCTCGATGCCGTGGACTTGCTTGTTGTATTCATCGACCTTCGACGAATAATTCATCGAACAGAACTTAGGCCCGCACATGGAGCAGAAGGCGGCCTCTTTGTAGAAGTCATCGGGCAAGGTTTCGTCGTGCATGGAGCGCGCGGTTTCGGGGTCGAGCGATAAGGCGAACTGTTTTTCCCAGTCAAATTTGTAGCGGGCGTAGCTGAGGGCGTCATCGCGGTCGCGGGCGCCGGGGCGTCCGCGGGCGATGTCGGCGGCGTGCGCGGAAATTTTGTAGGCGATGATCCCGTCTTTCACGTCCTTCTCGTTGGGCAATCCTAAATGCTCCTTTGGAGTGACGTAGCAGAGCATGGCGGCGCCGTACCATCCGATCATCGCCGCGCCGATGGCGGAGGTGATGTGGTCATAGCCGGGAGCTATATCGGTGACCAGCGGGCCCAGCGTGTAGAAGGGTGCTTCGTAGCACAGTTCGACTTCTTTCTCGACCTGCTCTTTGATCTTGTCCATGGAAACGTGGCCGGGACCTTCGATCATGACCTGCACGTCGTGTTCCCAGGCTTTCTTGGTGAGTTCGCCCAGAGTCTTCAGTTCGGCGAATTGGGCTTCGTCACTGGCGTCGGCAACGCAGCCGGGGCGGAGGCCGTCGCCGAGAGAGAAGCTGACGTCGTACTTCTTGAAAATCTTGACGATGTCGTCGAAGCGTTCGTAAAGGAAATTTTGCTTATGGTTGTAGGCCATCCACTGGGCGAGGATGGCGCCGCCTCGGCTCACGATGCCGGTGATGCGCTGGGAAATCAGCGGAAGATATTGGATCAGCACGCCGGCATGGATGGTCATGTAATCGACGCCTTGCGCGGCCTGCTCTTCGATCACTTCCAGCATGACTTCTGCGTTCAGGTCTTCTACGCGCTTGACACGGGCGATGGCTTCGTAGATCGGGACCGTGCCGATCGGAACAGGAGAATGGCGCAGAATGGCTTCGCGAATCTCGTGGATGTTGCCGCCGGTGGAAAGGTCCATAACGGTGTCAGCGCCGTAGTGCACGGCGGTGTGCAGCTTTTTGAGTTCTTCGTTTACCTCCGAGGTAACGGCGGAGTTGCCGATGTTGGCATTGATTTTGCAGAGCGATGCCACCCCGATCGCCATGGGCTCGAGTTCAGGGTGGTTGATGTTGGCGGGAATAATCATGCGTCCGCGGGCGACTTCGTCGCGGACGAGTTGGGGTGTCAACTTTTCTTGGTGGGCGATGTAGGACATCTCTTCCGTCACGACATCCTGGCGAGCGTAGTGCATCTGCGAGAAATTGCCGCTGGTGTTTTCCTTCTTGCGGCGGGCCAGCCATTCTGCCCGTGGTTGGGGGACGCTGGAACCGTTGCTGCCATTTCCATTGCCATTCGGAGACGTCATGATCGAACCAGCCTTCTGGGAATTCGGTGAATCTTGATTATAACCGCGACGAGGCTGCCGCCAGTTGTATCAAGTGGCTTGAGTGGGTTTGGCCTTGGCAGTTCCGCCAAAGGCTCGTCGACGCCCCCCCTCGTCCACCAGCGATAGCTGAATTCAGCACGCCTTTGATCTCCTGGGGATTACCCGGCTTCGGCTCCATCAACACTCCTAGCCGCCGCAAGTTAAATTCACTCATCTTATCCCACGCCCAAGGCCACCCTTTCCGATCTTAATCTGCTAAAACAAGCGATGATCGCTTGGTTAACCAGTTTCGTCTCCCTGTGATCCTTCACTGGGATAGAAACCACACTTGCTTGTTCGGCGGGATCGTCATTCCCTCCCCGCGTACCAGGCATCACATATGAAAATCATTTCTTTCAATGGAATACCCATTATGTAAAAAGCGCTGAGCAGGCCCTCACTCCGAGTTGCAGTGGATTTGGACGTGGTAACGAAGGCGGATCGGATTTACTCCCGCGCGGGCCGACCATAACCGGCGTTTCTGGGGTGTTCACGCGACGAGAGATCGTTTCAAGAGGATTTCGCAGGGCTCCCATGACGCCTGGGTTGCCGCTGCGAGGGCGACCCGGATCAACTCCCGCGTCGGGCAAAGATCATTTGCGCTTGGCTGCGCCGAAGTCGACTCCGGTGCTCATCGGCTCACTTCACAAGCTTTTTCGACCACAGCAGCAAGGTCGGCATAGCGTGAATCCGTTTACGTCGGTCCCAGCCGTTCCATCCGGTGCTCCGCATGTAGCTGTCGGCGGCAGCGAAGGCGGAGCCGTAATAGCCAAGAAGCTCGACTATGCCCTCGCCCCCGATATAGAGTCCCCATCTTCCCCACCGCATCCAGCAGCGTCGCGTTCGCATGACGCAGCCAGTGCCAGTTCACGCCCACAAAACTGAGTTTTTTGCAGTGGGCTTGAGTTGCCGATTGAGTAGATTGTGTCGATCAAACGATGTGCCCCTGCGGGTGCTGAATACCAAGACCTCGGGGTTCAGCAAAGCGCCTTTGCGCGCTGAGAGAATCTCGATGGACTTCACCCCCAGTGGGATCGACCGCCTGCTGCGCTGACTCTTGGGTTCATCGAAATGTCCCTCGTAAACCGTCCGAGTCACCCGAATGACGTTTTTGCTTCAGGTCGACACAACGCCAGCGCAGCGCCAACAATTCCAATCCTCATGCCCGTCAATACGAGCGGTTGAGCCAGCGAACGAGATGGTTCCGGCAAAGCGTTGAGCAATTCCCGAATCTTCTCGGGAGCGATATCTCCGCTCTCTTTCACCGGACCCTTCCGTGGGGGCCGCGGCTTCCGGACCGGGTTGTTCGGAGAGTTCTGCGATTTCCGCAGCGCCTATTACCGTTCCGAACGCCGTCCGAAGATGCTTGACTGTCTTCCAGGACTAGCCCTGGCTCAAAAAATAGGTTCTAGAAACATTGGAAGTTGGGGCTGATCTGTCCGGGCATCAACTGGTCCGAGGTTGAGGTATTATTCAGCACCCAGACCGGCGCGCGATCTCGGTTCCCCCCGGTGGAGTTGATGTAATAGCGCCAGCGTATCCATCCGTAAGTGTGCTTGACCCTGTCCACCGGATTCACGTCGGTATCCACCCCATACTCAAAGATCTCACGAAACTTACAGGAGTTGACGTTCCACCCAGCGGTGCAGCTGTAGGTATATTGCAGCGGCAAAGTTGTGACGGAGAACGGTTTCGGTGGGAACGCGCGATGGTCGGTAATGCCGATGGTACCTGGAGCCGTCAGCTCCATCAA
>Ga0210406_10002164_pt1 | contig 22848 bp, 24 predicted proteins | sample IncBWC30MmetaG_FD_155454 | JGI IMG/M metagenome (GOLD analysis project Ga0210406, IMG submission 155454) | Forest soil microbial communities from Barre Woods Harvard Forest LTER site, Petersham, Massachusetts, United States - Inc-BW-C-30-M | ecosystem: Environmental > Terrestrial > Soil >...
AATCAACCGGCTCGGATGCGGGAATACCCCGGCTGGATGGCGATCGCGCTGATTGTCGCCTTCGTCCTCACCGGTGTCGCGATGTATCTCATCGGCGTGCACCTGCTGAAGCGGTAGTGCCTTGCATCCCGGTTGCCGCCGCTACCGGTGGTGCTCCTTCCAGGCCTCTGCGTACCTCTCGGTCTGGGGAACGGATTCGTCCCACCGGGGCGCACGCGGATTGTCGGCCAGCATGATCAGCCCCAGCGCCACCATTCGGTCAACCTTGGCCATGTTGCCGTAGTCGATCTTTTGCCATTTATCGCCGGTCTGGTGATAGTCGGAGAACTCGAATGTCACGGCCACTGTGTGAGCCGGAATGCCTTTTTCAGCGAAGGGCAGATTATCGCTGCGCGCAAAAAACGAGCCGCCATTCTCCTTATCATTCAAAACGCGCACGCCGGTCCGCGCACCCGCCTTTCGAAACACGCCCGGAAGATCGGAGTAATCGGCGCCGGTGAACGTTCCCTGCGAGAGTTTCTCGCCGTCAATCGCATCGGTCCGGCCCACTTGCTCCAGATTGACATCGGCCACCGTCTTTTCGATAGGAAAGACGGGATGGTCTGCATAGTAGCGCGAGCCCAGCGTGCCTTCCTCCTCGCCAAAAAAGGTCATGAATACGATGCTCCGCTTAGGCCGCGGCTGCAGCGTCGCCAGTGCGGACGCCAGCTCGATCACAGAAACGGTCCCGCTTCCGTCATCGTTTGCACCGTTAAAGACTCGCTCGCCCGGCCCGTCAGGCCTCATGCCGAGATGATCGTAGTGTGCGGTCAACAGCACATACGTGTCTTTTAGTGCGGGATCAGAGCCGCGCAACAGACCGATCACATTGCGAATCTTTACACGTGTTTCCAGAGGCTCCGGCAGGTGCAACGTCAACGACGCCTGGGCCGGACCGGGCCTAAGTGACTCGTACCACTGAATAACCTCGGAATTGCGCACGACCATGCGCAAGCGCTCCGCCGACTTGCCTTCTTCGGCCATCACCAGCCGTGTGTTCAATTCCGCGATGCCATCCCGGCTGAGCATCAGCGTGAGCAGCGGCTTGGCTCGCTCAATCGCGTTGAGAAGCGCGCCAAACCTATGAACCGCGTTGCTGGCGATGGCCCCGCTGAAATCTGGTAACTCCGTTACTACGACCCTGCCCGAGACATCTTGCGGCCTGAGATTCTTCATCGCCGATTCGTCGTGCCCGTCCAGTTTGTATATACCGGCTCCCATTATTTCGAGCGGCGTGCGAAATCGCGGCGTGACTTCTTCGCTCTTAACGGGAATTACACGCTCTCCGTCGCTAATGGTCATCGCGAACCCGCTCTTTGGAGGCTCTACCTCGATCATTTCCGCGGTCTGATAATATCCGTCATCACCCGCCGGCTCGAGACCGGCGCCCCGAAATTGTGCCGCGATATACTCCGCGGCCAGATCGAGCCCGCGGGAAGGCGTACCGCGGCCTTCCAGAAGATCCGAAGCGATAAAGGAAAGATGCCCGCGCAGGGAATCGGCGGAAACGTGGTCGAGCACCGCCTGGATCTGGGGCGTGAGCGGCGTCTGCCCCGCCGTCAGAACGTAGGCAATCAGGAATAGGACGGGCAGTCTGGCCGTCCCCTTGGCCAAGGAAGTTCTAATGCGGCAGGTCTCCGTGGGGCTTCTTCTGACTGATTTCCTCGTAGGTGTCCTTCACGTGGAGGGCAAGAAAGGGCCCCACCCAGTTCTTGACGTTATCCGGTAATTTGATAGACGTAGACGCGGGCACTACGTTTCCCCAGACAAACTTAGTTTGACTCGGGGGAACGATTTCGTCCAATTTCTTGCCGGCTGCCAAAGCCGCGGCAACGGTTTTGTGAAGTTCCACCATGTACTGGATCTGCCCTTCCAGGATCGCCTTGCCTCCAACTCCGCCGTGGCCCGGGAGTACGTGCTCCACGTCGAGTTTCTGTGCCGCCCGAACTACGTTCGGCCAGTTGCCTACGTTGCCATCCGGCGTGAAGTTGTATGGCCCGTTCACCACCGCGTCACCCGTGCATAGGATTTTTTCCTTGGGCAAGTAAACAAATCCGTCACCGCGCGTGTGTGCCCATCCGAAGAAGTAAAAGCGAACCTCGCGAGTGCTGTCCTTCAGAACGAATGGGCTCTGATCGAAGGTTTGCTTCGGCGGTTCAGGCGCATCCAGGTGCATGTCCGCCACGTCCTGCCGCCCTTTTGCAGTAGCCTGCCAGCGCGCCGGCTCATAGCGCCTCATCTCTTCGGCTACGCCTTTATACGCCAGAGTGGTCGCGCCCGCCTGGGTCCAAAGCGGATTCCCGTAGGCATGGTCTCCGTGATGATGCGTATCGAAAACATATTTCACCGGCTTGTTCGAAACTTTCTTGGCTGCTTCCATCGCCAGCCGCGCGCCGCTCGGAAAGTTGGCATCCACCACAATCAGATAATCCTTCATCTCGATAATGACGTTATTGCAGTGCCCCATCTTTTCGAGATCGCCCTCGCGGAACCACACACCGGGGACGATCTGCTTCACGGTGCCCGGCTGCGCTTCCGTGCTGGTTACAAAAAAAGCCAGCGAGGCAAGCACGACAAACGCGCCAAGAATCCAGATGCGTTTCTTCACGAATCACTCTCCCGCGTACATCGATCTGATAAGGTGGATGCCCATGCTATCGCCATTCGAATGTTAAAATCAATAGTTTCAGGAGGTTTTGATGGCCGTAAAAAGCCGCCGCTCGGCGGCCGTCGTGGATATTTCGGGGGTGAAGGTAGGTGGCAATCATCCCATCGTCGTGCAGTCGATGACCAATACCGACACCGCCGATAGTGCCTCCACTATCAATCAGGTTATGGCGCTGGCCCGTGCCGGCTCGGAGTTAGTCCGCGTGACTGTCAACACCGAGGAAGCCGCCACAGCAGTTCCCAAAATTGTCGACTGCCTCGATAAATTCGGCGTTCCGGTGCCCATCATCGGCGACTTTCATTACAACGGCCACATCCTGCTCCGAAAATATCCGGAATGCGCCCGGGCTCTCGCCAAGTACCGGATCAATCCCGGAAACGTTAACATCGGCAAGAAGCACGACGACAATTTCCGCACCATGATCGAGGTGGCTGTCGAATACGATAAGCCCGTCCGCATCGGTGTTAACTGGGGCTCTCTCGATCAGGTGCTGCTCACGCGCCTGATGGACGAGAACTCGCTGCTCGCCGAGCCGAAAGACGCCCGGGACGTAACACTCGAAGCCATCGTCGTCAGCGCCATTGAATCCGCCAAAGCTGCTGAACGCTATGGCCTGTCCCACGACAAAATCATCCTAAGCGCCAAAGTCAGCGGCGTGCAGGACTTGATCGATGTATATCGCGCCCTGGCGGCACGCTGTGATTACCCGCTCCACCTCGGGCTTACCGAAGCGGGCATGGGCGCAAAGGGCATCGTCGCCACCACCGCCGCGCTGTCCGTAGTCCTGCAGGAAGGCATTGGCGATACCATCCGGACCTCGCTGACGCCGCTCCCCAACGGCGACCGCACCGAAGAGGTCATCGTCTCGCAACAGATTCTCCAGTCGCTCGGCATCCGCAGCTTCACCCCTCAGGTCACTGCCTGCCCCGGCTGCGGCCGCACCACCAGCACATTCTTCCAGGAAATGGCCGACCAGATCCAGACTTATTTGCGTGACAAGATGCCGGTCTGGAAGGAGAATCACCGCGGCGTGGAAGAAATGCGCGTGGCCGTCATGGGCTGCGTGGTCAACGGGCCCGGCGAATCCAAGCATGCCAACCTCGGCATCTCTCTGCCCGGGACATCCGAGGAACCCAAGGCCCCTGTTTTTGTCGACGGCCGGTTGATCAGAACGCTCAAGGGTGACCACATCGTCCCCGAGTTTATTGCTATGGTCGACGATTACGTCGCCACGCATTACTGATTTTTCCCGGTTTGAGATGGCTGCTGCGAAACTTTCGGCCAAACGCTACTTCATCCGCGGCCGCGTGCAAGGCGTCGGGTTCCGTTATTTCGCCCAGCGCGAGGCCGAGCAGCTCGGGCTGCGCGGCTATACGCGCAACTTGGACGACGGCCGGGTAGAAGTATACGCCGTAGGAACCGCCGAACAGCTAGCTGATTTTGCCGGCCGTCTATGGACCGGCCCCCATTTCTCCGATGTCCGCGGCGTTGAAGAACAAGAGGCCGCCGTGCAACAATACGATACCTTTCACATCGAGGCTTGATGACCGACTGCGACTACCTGAAAAAACTGATCCGCGAAATTCCCGACTTTCCGAAGCCTGGCATTCTTTTTTACGACATCACCACTCTCCTGAAAGACGGGCCGGGATTTCGAGCGGTCATCGATGCTCTCAAAGAGCACTATCAGGGATCCGGAGTCGACACCGTGATCGGCATCGAAGCCCGCGGATTCATCTTTGCACCGGCTCTGGCTTATGCCCTGGGTGCCGGATTCGTGCCGGTACGCAAGCCCAAAAAGCTGCCTTCCGATCGCGTCAGTGTGAGCTATCAGCTGGAGTATGGCATCGACAGCCTCGAGATTCACAAAGATGCTATCGCCAACGGCCACAGCGTGCTAATCGTGGATGATCTGCTTGCCACCGGCGGCACGGCGGAGGCGGTCACGAGGCTGGTCGAGCAGGTCGGCGGCAAGGTCGCAGGCGCCGGGTTCGTGATCGAGCTCTCTTTTCTGAACGGTCGACGGAAGCTCGAAGGCTATGACGTGTTTTCACTTCTGAAATACGACAAATGACCCGCGTGCGCCGCGCGCGCCTTCTCGCTTTTGCCAAGATCAATCTCGATCTCCGCGTGCTCTGCCGACGCCCCGACAACTATCACGAGCTGCGCACCGTTTTCCAAACCATTTCCCTTGCAGACAGTCTCGGTATCGCTTTCACTCCGTCGCGCAAAACCGATATTCAGGTAACCGGTCCTCAAATCCCCGACAACCTGATCGTCCGCGCCGCCCAGTCATGTCTTGACGCGATGCGCCTGACCGGCCGGATCGAATTCAATCTTGTGAAGCGTATTCCCATGGGCGCTGGCCTGGGCGGCGGGTCTTCCGATGCCGCGGCCGTGCTAATGACCCTTCCGGTTCTCGCCGGCTGCGTCCTAGACTGGCCCAGACTCTTGAAACTGGGCCAGGACCTTGGCAGCGACGTCCCCTTCTTTCTGCTGGGTGGCACGGCGGTCGCACTGGGCCGGGGCACGGAGCTTTACCCTCTCCCGGACCGGCGCCCCCAGGCCGGCGTCGTCATCGCGCCAGATGTACATGTCTCAACCACCGAAGCGTACCGCCTCTTGAGTGCGCAGTTGACATCGAAACCGCAACAAAATAAGATAGTTAGTTTCCAGTCTAGTGTGTGGGGCGGGAGCGCGGGCGATCAGAACACAGCGGAAACAGCGTCAGGGGAAAATGATTTCGAGAGTGTCGTTTTTGAGCAATACCCCGCGTTAAAATCGATCAAGCTTCATCTGCGGAAGTTGGGGGCGAACCCAGCATTAATGAGCGGCAGCGGTTCTGCCGTTTTTGGGCTGTTTCCCGAGCGCGCTTACGTCCAACGCGCGATTCAATCGTTTGGAAAGGAACGGGTTTTCCCGATTACACTGATTAGCCGCGCCAAGTTTCGAGCCGAGTGGCGGAAACGCCTGCGATCACATACGAGAGAGAAATCATGGCCGCCCCAGAGCCGGTACGCACGATGAATCGGGACCGAGTCAAGATCTTCAGCGGCAACGCGAATCCGGCTTTGGCTGAGGAAATCTGCCGGTACCTGGGACTCGACTTGGGCGTGGCGCAGGTGAAGGCCTTCGCCGACGGCGAGAGTAACATTCAAATTCAAGAAAATGTAAGGGGCGCGGATGTGTTCGTGGTGCAGCCCACCTGCACACCGGTGGATCACCACATCATGGAACTCTTATTTATGATCCACGCGCTCAAACTGTCGTCGGCGGAGCGCATTACGGCAGTGTTACCCTATTATGGATACGCCAGGCAGGACCGTAAGGACAAACCCCGTGTTCCCATATCCGCAAAGTTAGTGGCGAGCCTGATCGAGGCTTCCGGGGCGGATCGCGTGTTGACGCTGGATCTTCACGCGGCGCAGATTCAGGGTTTCTTTGACATCCCCGTGGATCACCTGTTTGGAACGCCAGTGATGATCGATTATTTCAAACCGCTGGAGATCCCGCGTCTCACGGTGGTTTCGCCCGACGCGGGCGGCGTGGAGCGGGCGCGCGCGTTTGCCAAGCGATTGAATGCGCCGCTGGCCATTATCGATAAGCGGCGCGAAGAAGCCAACGTCGCCGAAGTGATGAATGTGATTGGCAAAGTGAAGGATAGAAATTGTCTGGTGGTGGATGACCTGATCGATACCGCGGGAACGCTGGTGAAAGGCGCCAAGGCCCTGCTCGATCACGGCGCCGCGAGCGTTTCCGCTTGCGCTACGCACGCCGTGCTCTCGGGCCCGGCTGTCGAACGCATCGAGAGATCAGCTCTTAAGGAAGTGATTGTGACCAACTCCATCCCCCTCTCGAAGAAAGCCCGGCAGTGTAGCAAAATCCGTGTGCTTTCGATTGCGCATTTGCTTGCGCGGGCGGTGGAATCGATCCACGAGGAGACATCCGTCAGTATTTTGTTTGTTTGAGATTTCCGGGCTGGCAACCCACGTCAAGAGCTTTTGCAACCGCTTTTCGGACTTGCCAAACCCGTTTTGAGGAGAAGCCATGAAAACGGAAATTACAGTGACCGCGGAGGCTCGGGCCAGCCGCGGGAAAAATGAAGCCAGGCGCACGCGGCGCGCCGGATTAATCCCTGCCGTGGTTTACGGCGCGTTCAAGGACCCCGTGCCGATTGCTGTCAGTCCCAAGCAAATCGCCCAGATTCTGCACAGCAAAACCGGCCACAACACCATTTTCAATCTGAGCATAAAGGACGGCGAGAGCGCCGCGGTGATGGTCGTCGATGGGCAACATGATCCCATCAAGGGCCATCTGTTGCACGTGGACCTGAAGCGCATCGATCTCTCCAAGCGCATCCGCGTCTCCGTCCCCATCATCGTGCAGGGTGAACCAAAGGGCGTAAAGCAGCAGGGTGGCTTGCTCGAGTCGATCACTCGCGAGGTAGAGATCGAATGCCTGCCGAATGAGATTCCCGAGAACTTTACGATCGATGTAGGGGAGCTATTGATCGGCCAGAGCAAGCGCGCCAGCGATCTGGCGTTGAGCGATTCGGTGAAGCTGATCAGTTCGCCAGATTCTGTGCTGGCGCACGTCATCACCATCAAGGTGGTGGAGGAGCCCGCACCCGCCGAGGCCGCGGCTGTGCCGGTCGCCGAGGCTACTCCCGCCGAGCCTGAAGTCATCAAGAAGGGCAAGAAGGAAGAGGAAGGCGCAGAGGCCAAGCCGGAGGCTAAAGGCGAAGCCAAGCCCAAGAAGAAGTAGCCCGGAATGTATCTGGTGGTGGGCCTCGGAAATCCAGGAGAGGAGTACGAAAAGACCCCTCACAACCTGGGTTTCCGGGTCGTGGATTTGATGGGGGAAAGGCATTCGATCCGGATCAGCCGCAAGGATTCCAAGGCGATTACCGGCGTCGGCGAAGTTGCCGGCAAGCCGGCCATGCTGGCCAAGCCGCAGACGTATATGAATCTCAGCGGCGTCTCGGTAGCGGGGCTGATGGCCAAACACTCGCTGACGCCGCAGGATCTGATCCTGGTGTACGACGAACTGGATCTTCCGTGGGGTGAGATGCGGATCAAGCCGCGCGGATCGGCGGCCGGCCATCACGGTCAGGAATCCGTGATCGATCATGTAGGAACGAAAGAATTTGTCCGCGTACGGCTCGGAATCAATCCGGGCTACAAGCTCCGCGACGGCGCGGAGTATCTGCTGGCGCCCATCAAGCGCACGCAGTGGAAGGAGTCGGAAGAACTGGTCGGCCGCGGGGCTGACGCAGTCGCTTCCATAATTGCCGAAGGCGTCGAAAAGTCCATGACGATGTTCAATCGTCGCGCCCAAGGTTTAACTACTGAGGAAGAATGAGGATCTACGAAGAGCTGTTTATCGTGAAGCCGGATGCCCTGGAAGAGGAGATCGACCAATTCATCGAACAGATGAAATCGGTGGTCTCCGGTTCAGGCGGGTCCGTAGACAAAGTGGATAAGTGGGGTAAACGCAGGCTGGCGTATCGCGTGGACAAGTATCGAGAAGGCGCATACGTGCTGTTTCAGTTCAATGCGGCGCCCGAGACTGTGAAGGAATTCGAGCGCCGACTGCGCGTATCTGATCTGGTGATCAAGTTCCTGACGGTGCGCATCGACCAGACCATGAAACGGCTGGAGAAGCGGAAACGCGACCGCGACAAGCGGGCCCACCGCAAAGCCACGGCGGCTCCTGCCATGCCGGCGCAGCCGTCCGTTGCGCAGCAGATGATGGGCGAACCGGCGGCAGCGGAGTAGCAAGGAGATCGATATGACAGAATCCAAGGGAAGACCAGGCAGCGCCGGCCAGAGGCCCACCGGCGGCGACAAAGCCGTAGCCACGCAGAAGAAGCAGTATTTCAGGCGCAAAAAGGTTTGCCGCTTCTGCGTCGAGAGAATCGACGATATCAATTACAAGGACGTCCGCTTGCTCTCGAGCTTTATCGCGGAGCGCGGCAAGATCGTTCCGCGCCGCATCTCGGGTGTGTGCGCGCCACATCAGCGCCGTCTGGGCGATGCGATCAAGAAGGCGCGCAACATTGCGCTGCTGCCGTTCGCGGCGGCGATCTAGAAACCACGGAGATCATTCATGGAAATCATTCTGAGGGAAGATGTTGAAAAGCTCGGCGCGCGCGGACAGGTGGTGAAAGTTGCCAGCGGGTATGCCCGCAATTTTCTGCTGCCCAAGCGCCTCGCCGTGGCGGCTACCGAGTCTAACAAGAAGATCGTCGAGCAGGAGCGCCAGGCGCACCTGCGCAAGGAAGCCAAGTTGAAAAACGAAGCCGAGGACCTGGGCAAGATTCTCGCCGGCGTTTCGGTCTCTATCGCGCAGAAGGCGGGGGAAAATGATCAGCTCTTTGGATCGGTAACTGCCAAGGACATTGCCGAGGCGCTCGAGAAGCAAAACTTTACCGTCGACCGCCGCAAGATTCAGCTCGATGAGCCCATCCGGCAACTGGGCGAGCGCAAGGTCACAGTGCGCCTGCACCGCGAGGTTCCCATCGAGATCACCGTCAACGTCGTGAAAGAAGACTAACGGCGGCCCAATGGCTTTTGAGCTGACGGGTCAAACCGCCATCGTTACCGGCGCAGCCACTGGCATTGGTGAAGCCATCGCGCGGCGGCTGGCGAAAGCCGGGGCGGCCGTGGCTGTCGCCGACTTGAACCTGGCCGGTGCAACCGCCATTTCGAGCTCCATCGGCGGCGACGCGTTTCCCATCCAACTCGATATTTCCCGCTCCGCGTCAGCCAACGCGGCCGTCTCCGATGTGATGGCCCGCCGCGGCCGGATCGATATCCTGGTGAATAATGCGGGCATCGCCGGCAAGGCCGCCCCCATCTGGGAACAGACCGACGAAGACTGGCAAACCGTCGTCGCCGTAAATCTTCTCGGCGCCGTCTATTGCACGCGCGCCGTCATTCCTCACATGCGCAGCCGCAAGTATGGCCGCATTGTCAATGTCGCATCCATTGCCGGTAAAGAGGGCAATCCCAACATGTCGCCCTACTCGGCTACCAAGGCCGCTGTCATCGGCCTCACCAAATCCGTGGGAAAAGAGGTCGCCACAGAAGGCATTTGCGTTAATGCCGTCGCGCCCGCCGTCATTCGCACACAAATTCTCGATCAATTGACTGAACAGCAAGTGGACTACATGACCCAGCGCATCCCCATGCATCGCACCGGCACCACCGAAGAAGTCGCGGCCGTGGTCCATTTTCTAGCAAGCCCCGATTGTTCCTTCGTCACCGGCCAGTGCTACGATGCGAGCGGCGGCCGCGCCACATACTAGCAATCGTGTAAATTTTCCTGAGCGGCCTTTTGAGTTCTGACCACAAACACAATAGCTTACGTGTGGCCGTCTGTTTGCACACAGGTAAGGGACAGAGGAGATTACATGCTGACCAAAGTTATGGTATTCGGTGCGTTGGCAGTACTGGTCGGGTGCGCCACAAAGCCTGCCGATCAACCGGCCGCGGCCGCCGCGCCAGCGGACGCAGAAAAACCATCGGCCGCGCCTCCTGCCGGTTTCGATAACACGAGGATTGCGCCGGAGGTCACGATTCCCGCGGGTACTACTGTGCGCGTTCGGCTGAATCAAGCCTTGGACACGAAGCACGACCGCGCGGGCGAGGCCTTTACCGCGACGCTGGCCGAGCCCATCGTAATCGCCGAACAGACCATCGTCCCCAAAGGCACTGAATTCCGCGGACATGTAACGGCCTCCGGCGCATCCGGCAGATTGAAAGGGCGCGCGGTGCTCGGCGTCACGCTCGATTCATTTGATTTGAAAGGCAAGAGCTACAAGATCGACACCTCGGCCGACAGTCGCGCCAGCACGGGCCACAAGAAGCGAAACGGATTGCTGATCGGCGGTGGCGCCGGTCTGGGCGCCGCGCTCGGTGCAGTCGCAGGAGGTGGAGGTGGAGCTCTGATCGGTGCAGGCGCAGGCGCTGCGGCGGGCACCGCCGGAGCTGCGGCGACTGGCAAGAAAAACGTCGGGTTCCCGGCGGAAACGCTGCTCACATTCTCACTGCGCACGCCAGTGCGAATTTGAAGCCGATCCTATCGATGTTGCGCCCCGCTATTGAGTGCTAACATGACCACCTATGGCGTCCACGTTCCGCGGCTTGCTGGCCATGCTGGGTCTCTCGGCAAGTCTCGCCGGCGCCGCTTCGAATCACGTTCCACCCAACGGCCTCGCCGCCCTTCACGTCCCACCCGGATTTAAAGTAGAGAAGGTCGCTGGCGCCGGTCTCCTCTCCTATCCCATGATGGGGACGATTGACGAGCGCGGCCGGCTGTTTCTTTGCGAATCGTCCGGAAACTCGATGTCCACTGAAAAGATGGCCGCGAAGCCGGACTATGTCATCCGCATGCTCGAGGACACCGATGGCGATGGTGTTTACGACCGCAGCACCATCTTCGCCGACAAGCTCACGCTACCAGCGGGCGCGGTCTGGTATCGCGGCGCGCTTTATGTCGCTGCGCCGCCCGACCTTATCCGTCTCGAAGACACCGATGGCGACGGCATCGCGGATCGTCGCGAAGTAATCGTAACCGGCTGGAATCTCTCCTCCAATGCCGCCAGCCTCCATGGCCCCTTCTTCGGCCCGGATGGCTGGCTGTACCTCACCGATGGCCGTCACGGTTACGACATCAAGACCAGGGACGGGCGCGCGTTCAAAGGGGAAGCGTCGCGCATCTGGCGCGTGCATCCCGATGGCACCGGCCTCGAATGGGTGGCGGGCGGCGGCTTCGATAATCCCGTCGAGCTGATTTTCTTGCCGACGGGCGAAACCATCGGCACCATGACCTACTTCCAGGATCCGCGCGACGGCCAGCGCGACGCGCTGATGCACTGGGAGTGGGGCGGCGTCTACCCAAAATGGTACAGCGTGGTAAGCGAATTCAAGCGTACCGGCGACCTGATGCCGGTCATGACTAAGTTCGCGCGCATAGCACCCGCGGGCCTGGTCAGGTACCGGAGCGCTAGTTTCGGCCCGCAGTATCAGGGCAATCTCTTCAGCGCGCAGTTCAATCCGCATCGCGTGCAACGTCACATTCTGCATCGCGACGGCGCGACATTTCGCACCGAGGATGAGGATTTTCTCACCTCGTCCGATCCCGATTTCCATCCCACCGACGTCATGGAAGACGCCGATGGCAGCCTTCTCGTGGTAGATACGGGCGCATGGTTCATTGACGGATGCCCGCTGTCGCGAGTCGCCAAGCCGGAAATTAAGGGCGGCATTTATCGAATTCGGAAAGTTGGATCGCCAACCGTTGGCGATCCGCGCGGCGAAAAGCTGAAGCTCGACGGCATGAACCCTGAAAACCTCGTCCGCTATCTCGATGACTCGCGCCCCGCCGTTCGCGATCGAGTGCGGGAGTTCCTGGTGAGCGCAGGCGAGGCCGCCGTCGACGCTCTGACGCACGCCGTTCAGCATTCACCGGCTTCTGAAGCCCGCACCGCTGCCGTGTGGGCGCTATTTCGCATTGGTACGCCGCGGGCAGAACAAGGCGTTCGTACTGCGCTCGACGACCCTAATTTTCGCGTCCGCATCTCGGCCGCCAGTGCCGCCGGCATGGCCCGAGACCCCCAGGCTGTGGACCGATTAATGCAAATGGCCAAACAGGATCAGCCCGCCGCTCGCCGCCAGGCAGCCACAGCTCTCGGACAGATTGGCGATCCGCGCGCTGTAACCGCGCTGCTGGCCGCCGCGGCGCGCCCGGGCGACAGGTTCAATGAGCACTCAGTTACCTACGCGCTGATTGAGTTGAAAACGCCAGGCCCTGCTCTCGAAGCTCTAAAAGGAACAGATCCGAGGATCCGCAAAACGGCTCTGATCGCGCTCGATCAAATGGATGGCTCTCCACTGACCGCGGATCACCTGCCTCCGTTGCTGAGTGACCAAAGCAAAGACCTGCGAACCGCCGCTTTATGGGTCGCGTCTCATCATCCGAACTGGTCCGGAACAGTGCTCAGTTTTCTCGAAGCGCGATTGCGCTCCTCCGGCTTTCCGGCGGAAGGAGCCGAGTCAGTTCGCGATGCGCTGCTCTCGTTCTGTTCCGATAGCGGCGTACAGAAAATTATCGGCGATCTTCTCGATGACTCGTCCGCGAAACGCGCGATGTTCCTGCTGGACACCATCGATCGCTGCGAGCTGAACGAATTTCCGGCAACATGGACCGGCCGCATCGGCCGTTTACTTGACCATGGCACCCCGGAAGTACGCTTGCGCGTCTTGAACCTGGTCCGCGCGCTCCAGATCGCCAGCTTGGATGACCGCATTGAGGCGATCGCTTCGAGCGAAACGTCTCCGGCGGAAGTGCGGAGTACTGCGCTAGCGGTGCTGGTTCGCCGCCGCGCGGCCCTAAGTGAGCCTGCCTTGAGATTCCTGTTGGGTCAGTTGAGCAGCCGCGACGCCGCCGGTCGTCTGTCGGCTGCCCAAGTGATCGGGAGAGCCAAACTGACAGACCAGCAACTCGTGAGCCTGGCTCAGCATGAACTGCCAAAGGCCGACGCCTTGATCCTCCCGAGCCTCCTGGAATCCTTTCGGAACTCCGCGAGCGAAGACGCTGGAAAGGCTATGGTCTCGGCCCTGCTGAAATCCCCGGTCTCCATCGGCGAGCCCGACGCCAAAAAACTCCAGGAAATCCTCGAAAAGTATCCCGACAGCGTCCGCAGCGCGGCCCGTCCGCTTCTGGCTCATCTCGAGGAACTCCAAAAGGCCCGCATTGCCCGGTTGCGCACGCTCGAACCGCTTCTGGCAGCCGGCGGGGACGTGGGCCGCGGGCGCCGCGTCTTCTTCGGCGAGAAAGTCGCTTGCTACCACTGCCACACCATCGGCAAGCAGGGCGGCCACGTGGGCCCGGACCTCACGGCCGTCGGCGCCATCCGGACGGGCCACGACCTTCTCGAGGCCATCGTCTTTCCCAGCGCCAGCTTCGTTCCAGGTTTTGAAATCTACAATGTCGAAACCAAGGCCGAAATGTTCTCCGGAGTGAGAGGCCAAGATACCAAGGACGCCGTGACTCTGGTAACCGGGCCAAACGCAGAGATCCGCATCCCAAGGAAACAAATTGTTTCCATGAAGCCCTCGAGCGTTTCGCTGATGCCCGAAGGCCTGGATGAAAGCCTTACCCACGCGGAGTTCATCGACCTGCTGGCATTCCTGCAAGGCCAGAAATCACGAGAGATGGCGCAGGTTCGCTAGCCTTAACCTTTCCATAACCCGGCGGTCATTGTTTTGTAACACACGCCGGGTTATCTTCAGAACAGGCCAAACATGAAGACCGTTGCCCTGATCGAGGACGATATCGACCTTTTCGCCCTGCTCAAATACAACTTTGAGAACGAGGGCTTCCGCACTGTCGGCTCGCAAACCGGGAAGGATGCGATCGAGCTCTGCCGGCGCGAGCGGCCCGACGTCGTGATCCTGGATATCATGCTGCCGGATTCTGACGGCATCGACATCTGCCGGCAGCTTCGCGCCAACCCGGAGCTGGCTCGTACCCCCGTCATCTTTCTGACGGCGCGCGCTTCCGAAAGCGACCGCATTCTCGGGTTGGAGCTGGGAGCGAATGATTACGTCGTGAAGCCGTTCTCGGTGCGCGAGCTGATCGCCCGCGTGAGGAACCAGATGCGCGCGCCCGCCCCATCCGCACGCGTCCTCCGCTGTGACGGCCTGGAGCTCGAACGCGACAGTTGCCGTGTTCGCCTGCATGGGAAACAGCTCACACTCACGGCCACCGAATTTCGCCTCCTCGAATTTCTGATGAGCCGCCCAGGTGTGGTCTTCAGCCGTGAGCAGTTGCTGGATTACGTCTGGGGCGTAGATCGCGCCGTCACTGACCGGACAGTTGACGTTCACATCCTCCGGCTCCGGCAAAAGGTGGAGACCGATCCCGCCGCTCCTGCCATGATCCGCTCCGTCCGAGGTTTCGGTTATTTGTTCGATTCCGCGGGGGCGCCCCAGGCAGAGGCAAAAGTTTAGACGACGCCTAGCCTTGCCCGTCTCCCGTACCGCTCCCCGTTCTGAGTCATCAAGCCCGATACCACTGGAGGGGTCAAGGACCGGGTCGCGGACGCCGCAGGCGTTTGGTTTCCACCTATACCCTGTCCAGGTAACCTTAGCTACCCAGTGCCGGGTATGGGTCTTTAATCGCTTGCGCCATAACCTGGAATTGGACCCGGAGATGGCCTGGCGCCGTCAGCCGGCCCGCCTTCCCGGATAGGGAGGCGCACGAGGTGGCAAATATGAAAATCAAGTTTCTTGAGCGCCGTCGCTGGATAGCGACGGCAACACTAACCGCAGCTCTGGCGGCGACGGGGTTCTTCGCCGTAACAGCTGCAACCATCGGGCGGCTTCCGGGTGAAAACCCGCCTGCCACGGTCAAAACGGTCTCACGGTCCGAGGCCGCCGCATCACGAGGATATGCAAGCGTCGTTAAGCACGTATTGCCCGCGGTGGTTAACATCTCTTCATCGAAGGTAGTCAAGACCGGGATGAGCTCTATGCGCGGACCGCAGGGCATGGATCCGTTTTTCCGGCAGTTCTTTGGCGACGACTTTCGGAACTTCGCCGTACCGAGGGAGCGGCGCGAAAAAGCCCTGGGATCTGGCGTTATCGTGAGCCCGGAAGGCTACATTCTCACTAACAATCATGTAGTGGAAGGCGCTACGGAGGTCACCATCACGCTGCACGACAAACGTGAATTTAAAGCGCGTGTGGTGGGCACCGATCCTAAGACGGACGTCGCCGTACTCAAGATCGACGGGGCGAACTTTCCTGTTTTGACCTTGGGTGACTCGAGCAAAGTCGAGGCCGGCGATATCGTTCTCGCAGTCGGCAACCCCTTCGGTGTGGGCCAAACCGTCACCCAGGGAATCGTGAGCGCGACGGGTCGCGGCGGACTTGGTATCGAGCAGGTGGAAGACTTCATTCAAACCGACGCACCAATCAATCCCGGCAATTCCGGCGGTGCGCTGGTGGATGACGAAGGGCATCTTATCGGCATCAACACTGCGATCATGGGCAGCTCGGGCGGCAGCCAGGGTATCGGGTTCGCCGTTCCCATCAATATGGCGCGCCATGACATGGACCAGATCCTCAAGCACGGCAATGTGGAAAGAGCCTATCTCGGCATCCTTCCGCAAGATGTCACCCCGGCCATGGCCAAGGCCTTTCACGTTAGTGAAACCAAGGGAGCCCTGGTGGGGGAAGTCACTGCCAACAGCCCGGCATCACGGGCCAATCTCAAGAACGGTGACATTATTCTCGAAGTCAATGGACAAACCATCGAAGATGCCAACCAACTGCGGTTGAAGATCGGCATGATGGAGCCAAATACGAAGGTGAATCTGAAGGTGCTCCGTGACGGCAAGACGCAAAACGTCGCCGTACAGCTTGGCGATTTTCCCTCCAAGGAAGAGCGCGCAGCCATCGGGAAGGAGCACACGGAAAGCGCCCTGCAGGGCGTTACCGTGGAGAACCTGACGCCGGATACAGCGCAAGAGCTGAGGCTGCCGGCGACGACTAAAGGCGTAGTGGTCAGCGAAGTCAGCCCGGCCAGCCGTGCCGCGGATGCTGGCCTACGGTCCGGTGACGTGATCCAGGAAGTCAATCATCAACCGGTGAAAACGGTCAAGGACTTCAGCCAGGCGGTCGGTGCGTCCACAAAGGACGCGCCGGTCCTTCTGCTGGTAGATCGCGAGGGCAGTACGATGTTCCTCGCAGTCTAGTTGAGTTGCCCCCTCGGGCACAACGGCCGGTTTCAGCCTGCTCCTCCGCAGCTGGACCGGCCGTTGCTTTTAGTGCCGTCCAAATCCCTATGACTAATATATTATGCATTTATGTTTTGCGAGTTTAACCTATTGCCTAGTATATTAGTCATTAAATGCTTAAACTACACTCAGTAGGCTCCCAAATCGCGACGAAGCGGAAAGCTCTCAGATTCAGCCAGTCTGACCTAGCCCGGAAGGCCGGTGTCAGCCGAGCAACGCTCGATGCGTTGGAGAATGGCCGATCCGGTGAGCTTGGTTTTTCCAAGGTCACCAACATTCTGTCGGTGCTCGGACTAGAGCTGAAGCTACGAGAGGCAAACCTGCAACGACCCACTTTAGACGAACTCTTAGAAGAGGATCGTGATGATAAGAGTCTGGACAGACGCCGCTGAGGCAGGCCTGCTGGACAGGCTACAGGATCGCGGCAGCGCTTTTGCGTACTTGCCAGAGACCGTCCCGCAGCGCGCCGTCTCCGTTACTATGCCTGTGCGGCTCCCATCCTGGGACGTGCCCTTCGGCCTGCCTCCGATCTTTGAAATGAACCTCCCGGAAGGCGCGTTGCGGGAACGGCTGCGACTCGCCTTTGCGAAGGCGACTGGAACATTCGATGATTTTGATCTGCTCGCCATTGTTGGCCGCTCACAAGTAGGCCGCATCCGTTACACCGGCGACAAGGATCGGCTAAACGAGGATGTTCCTTTTCAGTCGGTAGACGAGATTTTAGCGAGTCGTCGCGATGGGGATTTGTTTCTCCACCTCATTGAGAAGTTTGCAACCTTTTCCGGTATCAGCGGCGTCCAGCCCAAGATTCTGGTGCGAGACGAAAGCGCATCGGCCACCCTGGCGAACACACAGCCCTGGCTTTCCCCGAGCTACAGGGGCGCAACCCATATCGTGAAGTTCTGGGAGCCGAACGAATTTCCACAGCTTGCTGCGAACGAGTACTTCTGCCTACAAGCCGCTGAGCGTTGCGGGCTGGAGGTGCCTCGGTATCGCCTTGCGGAGGACGGAATGGCCCTGGTCGTTGATCGCTTTGATTTACGCCCGGATGGGACATACCGTGGTTTTGAAGATTTCTGCGTTCTAAATGCGAGAAGAACGGATGAGAAATATCGCGGCAGCTACGAGACGTCAGTCATGAAGCGATTTCAGCAGTTCGCACACTCATCCGATGTACTCGCGGACCTTGAAAAACTATTCACTCTGATCGTGCTGAATTGTGCGCTACGCAACGGCGATGCTCACCTCAAGAATTTCGGTATCGTCTATGACGATGTGCTCGGTGAGGCTCGTCTTGCACCCGTATATGATCTCGTCACGACTGCCATTTACCTGCCGAAGGATAGCCTAGCACTGGCGCTCAATGGGACAACCCAGTGGCCCGACAGCAAAGCACTCCGTAGGCTCGGCGAAACGCGGATGAGCGGGGCTCCCGCCAAAGTCCGCCAGATCTTTGAACGTATCTCAGATGCGCTTGCGCAAACCGAGGCCGATCTACGGTCTCACATTAGAGAGCACTCCGAATTTAAAGAAGTTGGCGAGCGTATGCTGCAGGAGTGGAAAAGGGGCCGAGAATTCTCACTCGAAGCAGCTTAGCATTGCCGGTGTGATCAGTTCGTCCTCTGTTTCAACTCGTCGAGCTCGCGGCTGCACTGCACGGCCCGCGGGGCGATCCGGCAAGCAGCTTCGAGGTGCGTGCGCGCTTCGTCGATGAGCCCAAGATGCTTGTCCGCCACGCCTAGCCCGAACTGCGAGGGATAGTCGTTCGGTGCGGCGGTCAGTACCTTTTCAAAGCTCTCGCGGGCCTTGGAGTACTTGTGAAGGTCGAGGTAGCAGGCGCCCAGATCGCGACGCGCCAGCGTGTTCATAGCGTCTTGCGCCAAAACCTGGCGAAGCAGCGTAACGGCAACGTCCAGACGCCGGTTCGCGACGGTGGCGATGGCCTTCTCGTAGAGCCGATACTCCGGCAGACGGTCCTTGGGATCGGGTCCGGAATCTGTCACCTGCGCGTGCGGCACAGAAGCGAGATAGCCGAGAGAGGCGAGAAACCTTTCCGTCTGCGGAGTGGCTTCCGCCCCCGGAGCGGGCCCGCGGCGCGCATGACTCGCCAGGAGTTTCACGAGTCCCGCGCGAAGAGCCCGCGCCTGGCTGGGATTCTCATGTGCGATGTTATTCCGCTCGTCGGGGTCCTTTTCAAGGTCGTACAGTTCTGGCCGCGGCGCCTCGATGAATTTGTATCCGTCGAGGCGCATGCTGCGAAGCGGGGACCAGCCGAACGAGTCGTGCGTGTGCAGGCTCTCGCTGTAAACGGCGCGTGGCGCGGTGCTGAGCAGGCTGGTCCCTTCGAAAGATGCCGGCACGGGCACGCGCAGAAAGGCGAGAATCGTGGGCGCGACATCAATCAACCCGGCGGCGTGCTGGACGCGGACCGGCTGTCCGGCAAAGCCTAGGGGCCAGTGAAACATCAGCGGCACATGCAGAGTGCTCTGATAGATGAAATAGCCGTGGCTGGACTCGCCGTGATCCCCGAGTCCCTCTCCATGATCCGACAACAGAACGGCTAGCGACCTGTCCCACCAGCCGCTTTGTACCAACGCTCCCTTCAGCCGGCCGACCAGTTCATCCTCGTATTCGATTTGCGCATCGTAGCGGGAGATACCCTTGCGCTGGGACGCCGCCTCTGAAAGGGCGTAGGGCGTATGCAGATCGAAGAGATGAATAAAAACAAAAACCGGCTGGCCGCGGTTGGCGGCCATCCAGCGCAGGGCGGCGTATACCACCAGTGCTCCGTCGCGACGGTCCCGCACTGAGTACTGAGTCCCAATGCCCCCGAAGAACATCTCGCCGGAAATGGAAGAAAAGGCCTCGAAACTGAAAGGGCTGTCATAAGTGTCGAACCCCCGGTCGAGACCCATCTGGCGCTCGAGGAAAACGCTGCCGATAAACGCCGCGGTCTTGTAGCCGTGAGACTTGAGGACGGCGGCCAGAGTGATGGCGCCTGGAGGAATTAGCTCGGCATTCTCCTGAATTCCGTTTTCAAATGGGTAGGTCGAAGTGAAAAGCGATGTGTGCGAGGGTAGTGTAAGCGGTGTCTGACAGGCGATATTGCTGAAAAGCGTTCCACCCTCCGCAAACGAATCGATATTGGGCGTAGCGATGCGGCGGTAGCCGTAGACTCCCACGTGGTCGGCGCGCAGTGTATCGATGGAAATCAGGATGACCGGTGGAAGCGGAGGTGCGTCCGGCACCGCGGCGCAAATGCCGGTGCTGAGATGAGCCAAGACGAGCAGCGAACCGAGAGTACAGAACTTCACCATCGACCGGATTTGAACGGTAAAGTTCGTAAATTCTGTTCCCGTGAATTGCATTGCGCGTTGGGGCGGGAAAGTTCCCAACAATTCGCGTTCTGTGGTTCAAAGCGCCAGTTCCCCGTGATACATCATGTCCTTCAGATTGAACTTGGTCTTCACGTTTAAGCCGCCTATCCTCGTCGAGAACGTGACTTCTTTATCTTCAGGCTTGAGGGCCAGCATTTCCTTTGAGAAGCCGAACAAGATGCTTCCGGCCCCTGAACTGGGCTGCTGCTGAGCGATTCCTGGTTGCACACCCTCCCGGCCCTTAGGCTCGAGGTACGTGAGCGACTTGAGATTATCGAGAACATCTTCGGTTGATTGCGAGGCGTTCGTGTCGGAATCATCCTGAGACCTACGACGACGGCCGGCATTTAGGGGGAGCCCGCTCACGCTGATCACATAGTGATTGGCAAACCCTTCCTGAAGGGGAGTCTTCATCGCGTCCAGGATTGGTTTCGCACTTTCCCACCGGACCGTGCTCTTGATGGACTCCGATCTCTGCCCACCTCCCCGGCCGCGCCCGCGCCCCATGCCACCACCGCCCATTCCCGGTATCCCCATGCCACCCATGCCGCCGCGGCCACCCCCCATTCCTCCGCCTGGCCCGCCCATTCCTCCGCCACCTCCTCCAGGGCCGCCCATGCCACCACCCTGGCCTTGTTCCGGTGAGTATTGTGCCGATGTTTCTTTGGCCCAAGGTGATTTGGTTGTAAGTCTCTCGATCTCCTCGCTAGACCATTGCGAGGGCTCCTTCTTGTTCCAGAAATCGGGACTGGTGGCGAACAGCCGGCTGAAATTCGCCATCGCAGCTCCGGCAGAAATCAGCAGGCCTCGCCTGGTTATTGCAAAATTCTCCCGCACATTGCCCATGATTTTCTCCGTATTTCAGTGAAGACGTCGTTCAGTGGCTGTAAGGTTGCGGCTCCGTGCGCTTATTTTTGGAGGGGGGTGACTAATCTAATCGGCGAGGAAAACAACCATGGTGCTGCTACTGCAGATGATTCTCGCAGGCGCCGGCTCAAACTCGCCGCCCAAGGACTTTGACCGCAGAGTAGATTCTTTGTTCATTTCAATACGGCCGTAAACCACGGCCCAACGGTCATAATCTTGAGAGCCGAATCGAAAGCTGGCGAGCGAAGTCTGACGACGGATAAGCTCCAACTGTTTGTCGACGAGCCTTCGATCGAAATAAAGATCATGAGGCGGTTTTGGAGCCGACTTCGAATCGTATAGCACCACGACCGTAGGCCGATCTGGTTGGCCATCGTCTTTTGTCGAACACGCTTTCTCAGTGAGGAAGCGCCCCCCTTCACGAAAAGAGAACCGTCCAATAACGGCGACCGCTGTGCCCCGATAGGACGGAAGGTCGCGCAGAATATCGCACACCCGTACAACCGGCAGGGGAGCATCAGCCGCAAAAAGTCCTGCGCTGCAAAAGCAAAACGCCCCAAGCGAGGCCCCGAATTTCAAGATGCCGGCGCCTCCCCCTTAGTGGCCTTGGGATGTTCGATGTGGACATTGATTGCCTCCATCTCCCCGTCGGCATAACGCTTGGTCTCTACTGTCACGCAATCCCCGGCCTTGATGCCGGAAGACTTGATTTTCTTGTCGCCGTCGAAATACTGCGTCTTGTGCGAACAAATGAACTGCAAAGCTTTTGAATCGGCTTCCTGAAGTATGAGTTTCTTCTTGTCAATACTCTGCACGGCCCCGCTGAACGTCGCCAGTGGTTCGTCCGGGATGGTGGCGCCTGGAGTCGATGAGGTTCTCGCCCGGCCTCCGGGCATGGGCCGTCCGTACTGCGAAAACGCCGGTAAGCCAAAGGCCACCAAAAGTATTATGCTGAGCCGACTTGAGCGTAGGTTAGCGCGCATCAATACCGCCTTTCCTCTTGAAGACGCACGCTCAGCCCTGAAATGTAACAGGAGGTTTTCAGCACCACATGCCGTTGGTGTCAGCCTGTGCCGTTGGATGCCGTGGGGAACGCAACACGAAAGGCGCGGAGGGGCGGGACAACCAGGTGCAATTTCTGGGGCGATGGACAGAAATTTCCAGCCCGATGTCTGTCCTGCTGAGGAAGTAGCTCGGAGAGCTTACTTCCTCAAGCAGGTCTGAAAGGCGGCTTCGGAAAGTTGGAGAACGTCCATTCAATCCTATCTAGCTCGCCGACGTATTGGCTGCCGCCAACCGGCTGTTGGTGGCGCTCCAGATGCCGCCAACACTGCCTCCAGCGCTAATGAACAGCGCTGCCGATGCGAGACACACAAAAGCCAGCAGCAGTGTGTACTCGATCAAGTCCTGACCTTGTTCGTCCTGGATGAAATTGTGAAGAAGCGTCGTCATGTTTATCCTCCTTGGGATAACGTCTTGGATGTTCCGTTTATCATCGGGCTACATGGCTAAGCCGTCAATGCTGCATTTGGTCAATGACGGCACGCGCGAACTCTTTTCTCCACGATCGGTACCTCGAAAAGAGGAATAACAAAAAAGATATCTTCAGCGCGGGCCCCTTCAAGACCGGACCAATAGAACTGGCGCAAAAGCGGCCACTTGCGCGCGCCACAGCACCTCCAGACGCGGGAAGCGTTCTAACGGTATAATTAACGTCATGCCCACTTCTAAAGATTCGCGTCCGCTTTCCCACGATCAGTCGGTTCAACTTCGGCATGATCTGACGCTCGTAGAGGAAAGACTCCAGGACATCGCGATTTTGATGCGCGTCTGCTATGGCGAGGACAGCCAGGCAGTGATTCGAGCAGACGAAACTTCCGCCGCCCTGCAGCGGCTAAAATGGGAGTTGGAAAGAACGCAGGTACGGAGGCAGGCAGCGGGTTCGGTATAAGAACCCACTCCAGCATTGCGTGCGGACTCTCTTAGGCGCAGCGATTTGGACTACCGCTGACAGTCCAAGCCCTGCTTAAGGGAGCTTTGCTCGCGCCGAAGAATGCCGTTCCGCTCAACGTCCGTTTTGCAAAACCGCT
>Ga0210406_10002165_pt1 | contig 22847 bp, 15 predicted proteins | sample IncBWC30MmetaG_FD_155454 | JGI IMG/M metagenome (GOLD analysis project Ga0210406, IMG submission 155454) | Forest soil microbial communities from Barre Woods Harvard Forest LTER site, Petersham, Massachusetts, United States - Inc-BW-C-30-M | ecosystem: Environmental > Terrestrial > Soil >...
GAACTTCAAATAATCGTCGAAGCCGGCCGGCAATCCCTTGAGGTGTTCCTGCTGCATCCAGCGGTGCAGCATCTTTTCCTGCAGAGGGATGTACACCGCTTGATCCCCATTACGGGCGCGCTCTTTCTGGTTGTCAAAGGGCCACAAGAACGAGTCGGCAAAAAAGACCCAGACAAAGCGTTTGGGATCGAGGTAGTCGGCCATCATGGCACGATTGGCCACGCCCTGCTCAATGTTGAGTTTGTCGAGCAGATTGGAAAAATACGCCACGCCCTGCTGCTTTTTCAGTTCGGCCTTCTTGTTCACAAGCCACTTGGCGTGCTCGGGAGAGAGGTCGTCGTAAGGATAACTAAAGAGCGCTTTCGCAGCAGCCACCAACTCGGGATTCGAGTCTCGCTCTCGCAGAGGCGCGCTCCCGGGCGGAGACGCCATCGCATCCACGTCAGGGTCGTCGGGAAATCCCGGGTGAGCGTGGTGATCAAAAATAGGAATCTTCTCGATCTGTGGGAGGAGCCGCGCATAGATCTCCTGAACCTGTTCGGAGGTTGCCAGTGGACGCGACTGGCCGAAGGCGGAACTGACAACCAACAAGATCGCAGATGCCAAGTAAGAAAACGTGCCTAGTTTCATGTTGGGGTGCTCGCAAAGCTCAATGCTGCGACAAGATAAAAATTTACGTCATGGCCAAGCTCTTATCCGCAAACGCTCGAGAAGAGATCGCAAAGTTCGCAAGAAGAATACTGCACCTTTGCGTCCTTCGCGGTTAAAAGCTTTCCCGGCCCGCTATCGCCCAGCTGGCGCCGCTTGCCACACAGTCGATACCTTATGAATTCGTTCCACTGCCTCATGCAAGGTCGCATTCGAAGAGGCAAACGAGAATCGCACGAACTCGAGCCCGGAAGATCCGAAGGCAGCCCCGGGGATCGCGGCCACGCCCGCCTCTTCCAGCATGATGCGGCACACTTCTTCCGCGCTCATGCCCGTCCCCGCGATATTGACCCAGGCATAAAAAGCGCCGTCGGGAGCGGGGCATCGGAAACCGGGAATCTGGTTCAACTCCCGCGCAAACTGTTCACGCCTCCCGGCGAATTCCTTCACCATCTTCGGAGTCGCCCCCGCGGTATCGCGCAGTGCTTCGATGGCTGCGTATTGCGTGAATTCCGCAACGCACGTATACGTGTTGATGGCCAGCAGGTCCAGTTGCTCCGCAATCTCCGGTGGAGCGACCGCATATCCCAAACGCCAGCCCGTCATCGCAAAGCTCTTCGAAAATCCATCAATGATGACTGTGCGCTCGGGCATGCCCGGATAGCTGAACATCGAAATGTAATCGTCGCCGTAAATGATGCGCGCGTAAATCTCATCCGAGAGCACATAGAAATCATGCTTGACGGCCAGTTCGGCGATCCGCCTCTGAACCGCATCCGTGTATACGGTGCCCGTGGGATTGTTGGGCGAGCACGTCAGGATCGCTTTGGTGTGGGGCGTGATCTTGGCAGCGATCTCGTCGAGATCGGGTTGGAACGCGTTCCTCTCAGAAAGTTCGTAGGCAACGGGCACGCCGCCGAATCCGGCGGTAATCGAAGCGTAGCCGGGAAAGCCGGGATCGGGATAGAGAACCTCGTCGTCCGGGTTCACGATGGCCATCAGCGTAAGGAATAACGAAAGCTTGCATCCCGGAGCCAACACGATATTCCTGGGATCGACCTGGATGCGGCGAGTGCGCAGCAGGTATGCCGCTAGTTCCTCGCGCAGGGCCATGATCCCGGAGACGGTGCAGTACCGGTCCTTCCCCGCTCGCAAAGCTTTCTCCAGAGCGTCCAAGACGGGCGAGGCGGGATGAAAATCGGGCTCGCCCAGCTCCAGATGAATGATCGAACGGCCTTGGCGCTCGAGTTCCTTGGCGCGCGCAAACACCGAGAGCGCGCCTTCCCCGCTCATTACTGAAAGTCTTGCAGCCAGCGAACGCATTAATCCTGCTTTCCCACGACCGATTCCGGGATGGGAGTCATCGGTATGCGCAAACCGTCGACCAGCCGCGGGAACAATTCAAATGCCGCGGCAGTCGCAACAAGTTCCACGATCTGTGGGTCCGTGTAGACCGATTTTAATTGAGCAAAGAACGAGTCATCCAACTTTTGCGCCGACAGATGCAGGCGCTCGGCACACCGGAAGCCGAGCTTCTCCTGTTCCGTGAACGGCCCAGACTCGAAGTCCGCCTGCGCGGCCGCGATCTGGGCGTCGCTCGCCCCCTTCTGACGCGCAGACAGGGAGTGGCCCGCAACCGCATAGCTCGACCCCAAAAGCGCCGACAAGCGGGTCGCGACCAGTTCCTTGTACCAACCCGGCAGCGCGCCATCGCTCAGCAGCGATTTCAAAAAGCCCGCGATCCCAAGCGCTAGCCCGGGCGTGTGCGCAAGCGTCTTGAACATGTTGGGAACAACGCCCCGCTGCTTGAGCAAGGCGTCGTAGACTGCGGCAATTTCCGGTGAAACCTGGTCACGCTCGAGAAGCGGGATGCGAGTCGTGGCCGTTTTGTCCGACATGCTAGAAAGCATACCGTAGAGAAAGCTGGATCAGGCGCGGCGTGCCGACGGTACTGTTGATTTTTCCGAACGCACCTCGATTCTCCACATCCGCCGAGGTAGGGCTGTTGAAGTTAGCGTGGTTCCAGAGATTGAAGAAGTCCGCGGTGAAGCGCAGGTCCTGCTTCTCGCCGACGCGGAAGTGCTTGATCAATGAGAAATCCCAGTTTTGTTGGAAGGGTCCCCGATAGATATTCCGATGAAGCGTACCGAAGCGAGTGGTGCAGGCCGCACCGGTCGGATCGGCATCGCATCCAGCCTGATCGGCAGGAGGCGCAGTCTGAAAATTGTCTATGTCGACGTACCCGTTGAGTCGCTGATGAATGTCCCCGTGAGACAGTCCAGTAGCGATCGTGCGCCCTGGGGCCAAATCAGCACCCAAAGCAGCAAAAGATAGAAACGTTGCCAAGTATGCCGAGCCCGCAGCGGAATCCAGCACCGAGAATGGCGTTCCCGACTGGAAGATCGTCACACCGCTGATAGTCCAGTTGCTCAGCAGCATACCCTTCGCACCCTTAGCATTCTTGAAGATCGGTAGGTCGTAGTTATAGCTCACGCTCAGCCGATGCTTGCGATCAAAGTCTGCCAGGCCATACGAATTGCGGATATTACTCTCATCATTGAAGGCAGTATTCAAAGCCGTGTTGCCGGTCGAGGTTGCGTCCAGCGACTTTGAAAATGTGTAAGCTGCCTGAAAATATCCCGCGCCCCATCGACGAGAGAGAGTTGTTTGCAGAGAGTTGTAGTGCGAATAAGCGTCATTCGCAAAGATCTGGAAGCCGCCATAGCCGTTCACACCAGAAAGGTTGGAACGGGCAGGTCCGTTGCTGGCTGTGTTATTGGTGATCTGGAACGGCGTTCCGTCCTGCGCAGTCACAACGACAGGGTTGGCGACGGTAGCGAGCTTAGCCTGGATGTTGGTGCTCGTTTCGCGCAGGTGGAGGCTGTGCGTTCCAACGTAGCCGATCTCCAAAACCCACCGCCTACCCAGATCGCGTTGCACTGTAAGATTCCACTGCTGCGTGCTCGGCGTGATGAAATGGCGTGGCACAGTGAGCACGAACAGGAGGTTGGAAGGAACAAGTCCCGCGCTTCCGTTGGCACAGCCGTAATCTGGAAACTGAGTAGTGTCATTGCCGGGAAAGTCCAACAGTGCCCCAAGACACGGAACGAATCCGGGATCAAGTACGTTGCCAGCGGGAAGAGCGTTGAGGTTGGCACCGTTCGTCAAGCACTGTGGCGGCGTGTTGGGACCAGCTGGAGCAAAGAATGTTCCCAGACATCCAGCATTGTTGGGCAACCCGGCGATCGGAAGGAACGGTGCCTGAAACGACAGTTGATCGGCCGTTCCAACGTCTTCCCGCACATAGTAGATGCCATAGCCACCACGTAACGTCGTATGGTGGCGTCCGAGGACATCCCACGCAAATCCCACGCGCGGTCCCCAACCCGTCGCATAGTTGTTCTTGTAGGTAGTGTTGTTCCCTGACCCGGTAAGCCCCGCCACGTTCAACTTGCTAGCGCATTTTCCATAGACAAAGGGATACTGACCGCTGTTGCCCAGCTGAGGATCGAAATTACCGATGTGGCAGGCGTCGTCGTAGAAAGCGCCCATAATCTCGGTGCGAAGTCCCAGGTTCAACGTGAGATCAGGTCGGGCTTTCCAGTCGTCCTGCACAAAGAAACCAAAATTGTTGTTGCGGTACTTGTGATCGAAGACCCCACCGCCTCCAAAACTCCCCGTGGCCGAACCTTCGAGGAAGTGCTGGAAATCGCTCTCTCCATCGGCAGTGGTCCCAAAGAAGAGTTGACCGTTGAAGACCTGGGGAAACTTCTTGTCGAGATTCACGCGCGTGTAGTCGCCACCCAACCGGATGCTGTGAGCGCCTTTGACCCAGCTGAGCGTATCCACAAAGTTGTAGTTGTTCTGGATCTGGAACTGGTCGGCTGGGGGCGTGGGGCCCATCTGGAAACTGGAAAGTGAAAACTTGTAGATCGACTTGGTAACGTTGCTGGTGGGCCGATCAATGCCGAGGTCATCAGCGGTGATTGGTGGCTGGTTGATGAGGCTATTGTTGATTCGAACAAAGCCGAATCGGAAATCATTCACAACTGCAGGCGAAAACAAATGCGTTTCATTGACACTGAAGAAACGGTCGTTGAGCGGGATGTCGTAAGGAAAATTCAGATCGCCAGCGCTAATACTGCTCGCCAAGGTTCCGCCCAACGAAGCCTGCAGACCGCCGGCACCAAACGGCAATAATTGTTCTCCGTTTGAGAAGAAGAAGCGAGCTGAGAGCTTGTCATTGCCACCACGAAATTCACGATCCCAATTAGCCGTGAATTGATCTTCCGTGTACTTGCCGGGTTTGCTTACGATAAAGGACTTAAAATCTCCCAGATTTCCCTGCAGCGCGGGAAACAGGTAGCCGCCGGCTGCTGGTCCAAACTGATCGCTCTTGAACAGGAGCAACTTGTGAATCACCGGGTCAACACTGGGAACGCGGATGTTGGGTGGGGCGGCTTCAATAGCGGCATCCAAGGTCGCATCATCACGTATCGATGCCGGAATTACAGGTAGCGTCGTACTAATCAGCGTACCCGGTGAAAGTCCGCTGCGTTGACGCGTACCCTGATAATTCAAAAAGAAAAATCCAGCCTGCGCCTCTTTGCCAATCGGTCCGCCAAAGCTTCCACCAAAGATGTTCTGCTTCACAGGTGGCCGCTTCTGCCCCGCAGCATTTAGAAAGTATTCGTTCGCGTTCAACACGTCATTGCGAAAGAACTCGTACACATCGCCGTGGAAGTTTTTGGTGCCGGTCTTCATGATGGCGTTCACATTGCCACCACCATTGCGCCCCTGAGACGCGTCGTATAACGACGTCTGCACCTTGAATTCCTGGATGACGTCCGGGTTCGGAAGCGGAATATTGGTCGCTTGTGCGACGTTGTAGTCAGTCGCGCTGATGCCCTCGATCAGATAGTTATTATTGTCTTCGCGTTGACCGTTCACGATCACGCGCACGTTGCCACGGCCTAACTGCGCCGAAGCGTTCAACTCGCTCTGTGCGCCTGAAGACAGCGTAAGCAACTGCTGGAAGTTCTGCGTGGCCAGCGGCAGATCGCGAATCGTCTTCGCTTCAATCGCCTGACCCGTGGTGGCGGTGGTGGTCTCGACCGACTGCACCAGCGCCTGCACTTCAATTTTCTCCAGGACCTGGAGCGGCACCAATTTCGCGGTCATGCGCGTGGTTTCGGTAACGCGCACCGTGATGTCGGGAATCTTCGCTTCGCGGAATCCGGCACTCGTAATGTTCACCGTGTACGACCCGACAGGAAGAAGCGTCGCCGTAAACGACCCCGTTGCATCCGTCTTGGTGGCGCGCGTCACGGTACCCGTGTCCTGATTAATAATTTTGACCTCGGCGTTCGCGACGACGGCGCCAGAGGCGTCCTGCACGGAGCCATCAATTGCACCCGTGGCCCCACCCTGACCAAAGGCCTGACCGATCATGGATACACCAAGCACTAGCCACCACAGGCGATTGCGAAGAATGTTAGACATATACCCCTCCCCTGTTGGGGTCGATCGTTAGCTGATATACAGGCTTGCGGTTCAAGGATTGTTGGAACGGCGGCAGGCCGCCACGCACGTAAGCTCTCCTCGCTTGCTGCGTATGATCGCTTGCGCCGACACGATTATGGCCGTCCACACGAACAACTCTCCCGCCCCAAGGTGCCGGAGTAGCCGATAGTTCCGGGTCAACATAGAGTGGGTCGGAAGTTGCGCGCTAGGTTACTAGAACTCGATCGAGTTTCGCAAGAAAACTTGAAAGGCAGAACCAGAAGAGTCCTCCCGGAGATGCACAACTCCACAGAAAGCTCGCGCCGGGCCGGTCACAATCCCTTGTAGGCTCCCCCGTCGACAAGAATTGTCTGCCCTGTGATAAACGACGCCCGCTCCGAAGCCAGCCAGACAATCGTGTCAGCCACTTCCCGGGGCTCGCCAATCCTCTTCTGCGCGGCATCCACAGCCCAGCTATCGAAAATCTCCTGTTGCGATTTGCCCGATGCTGCGGACCGCGCCTTCGCCAGTTCCTTCAGGCGATCGGTGGCCGTGAAGCCGGGTCCGACGTTGTTCACCAGGATGCCGTCTTTGCCGAACTCGTTAGCCAGGCTCTTCACCAGACCAACCACTCCGGCGCGCACGGCGTTCGACAGCACCAGGTCTGAGACCGGCTGCTTGGTGGTAATCGAAGTGATCGTGATGATCCGTCCCCATCGTCTCTTCTGCATGTGCGGGATGACTTCCCTCGCAAAATAGACCGTGCTAAGGAAGTTCGAGTCGATCGCCTTGCGCCAGTCCTCAACCGAAGCCGCCAGAAAGCCCTTCGCCGGGGGACCGCCGGCATTGGTAACGCAGATGTCGACTGCTCCGAATTTGGCGACGACCGCTTCCACGAAGCTGCGCACACCCTCGGCGTTGGTGACGTCCAGGACCTCGCTCAACACCTCCGCGTTGTATTGTGCGCGGATTTGAGCGGCGGCAGCTTCGAGCGTGCCGGCACTCCGGGCACACATTGCCACCCGGCAGCCCTCTGCAGCGAACGCCTCGGCCGTGGCCCGTCCAATTCCCTGGCTCGACGCGGCCACAATGGCAACACGATTTCGCAGTCCGGTTTCCATAGGCGACGGATTATAACAACCTGCAACTCGCCGTTTCCGGCCCTGACGGCGGTTTCTCTTGCTCCCTGCGGAGGCCCCAGCTTAATCTGATGCAAGCGCTTCTTGCGCGCATAGAACCCATCGATTTGCAGGAGAGTTATGGCAGGGACCCCGCAGTACATCTGGATGGACGGCGGACTCAGGCCCTCCTCCGAAGGCGTCGTGCCCTTCGTCAATGCCGGCTTGCACTATGGCTACAGCGTGTTCGAGGGGATCCGCTGTTACGCGACCGATCGCGGCCCGGCGGTCTTTCGACTCGCTGAGCACGTCGAGCGACTGCTTGACTCCGCCCTGGTCGTCGGTTTCCGCGACCTGCCGTATACGCAGGACCAAATTTCAGCCGCGATTCATCAGCTCATTGCCGCCAACGGATTTTCGTCGTGCTACATCCGTCCTTTGATCTATCTCGACGGCGCCATGAGCATGGTGGTCGACGCCGGGACGCCCCGCCTGATGATCGCCGTGTGGGAATGGAAGGCCTTCCTCGGCGAAAAGGCCAAGGAGCAAGGCATTCGCGCCAATATCTCGTCCTTCACCCGGCTGCATCCCAACATCATGATGACGAAAGCCAAGGTGTCCGGAAACTACGTCGGATCGATCCTCGCGAAGACGGAGTCGCATCGTCTGGGCTTTGATGAAGCCATCATGCTCGATCCGTCAGGCTACGTCGCCGAATGTACGGGCGAGAACATTTTCGTGGTGCGCAACGACGTGATTTACACAGTGCCGCGCGCAGCCATTCTCGAGGGCATCACGCGCGACAGTCTGATCACGATTGCGGGCGACTTGGGCTACACCGTCGTAGAAGAGCCAATCTCCCGCGACCAGCTTTATATCGCCGACGAAGTCTTTGTGTGCGGCACGGCCGCCGAAGTCATCGGCCTGCGCGAAATAGATTTCCGCACCATCGGCACTGGAAAGACCGGCCCGGTCACCCGAAAACTTCAAAAAGCATTCGATGAACTGACCGGCGGCCGGCATGCTCGCTCGGAGCAATGGTTCTCGCTGGTACCGGCACTCGATCAGGCGACAGTAAAAGCGTAGGTGGTCTTCTATGAAAAAGCACAAGCGGCGCGCAGAGACGGAAGCGGTACGCGGCGGCATCGATCTCCGTAAAAAGAATGGCCCGGTCAGCACGCCGATTTATCAGACATCCACGTTCGAAGTCACCGACATGGAAGAGCAGGTTCGGGCCACGTCGACGGATCGCTTCTATACGCGCTACGGGAATCCCACGCACACGGTCGTCGAGAAGGCGATTGCCGAACTGGAAGGTGCCGATGCCGCTCTGCTCTTTGCCTCCGGCATGTCGGCCATCACGACCACCCTCCTTTCGCTCGTGAAGAGCGGAGACCATATCGTCGCGCAACGCGACATTTACGGCGGCGCAACCAAGTTCCTGACGCAGTGGCTTCCCAAGTTCGGCGTTGAGGTCACGCTGGTTGATACGACGGATTACCAGCAGCACGAAGCGGCACTCCGCCCCAATACCCGGCTTCTTCATCTCGAGTCGCCGACGAATCCGACTTTGCGGGTGGTCGACCTGAAGCGAGTCGCGGCCCTTGCGCAAAAGCACGGGATCGTCACGCTCGTCGACAGCACGTTCGCGACTCCGATCAACTGCCGTCCGGCCGAACATGGCATCGACCTCGTCATGCATTCCGGCACAAAGTACTTTGGCGGACATGCGGATATCATCTGCGGAATCATTGCCGGCCGGATGGACCTTGTGCGGACCATTCACGCCACGCGCACCACGCTCGGCTGCAACATGGATCCGCACGCCGCATGGCTGCTGCTGCGCGGAATCAAGACGCTTGCGGTACGCGTCCACCGGCAGAACGACAACGCTCTGCGCGTCGCGCAGTTCCTCAAAAACCATGCCAGAGTCCGCAGCGTGAACTACCCGTTGCTCGAAGGGCATCCGCAGCGTGCGCTCGCGATGGAGCAGATGCAGGGCGGCGGAGGCGTGCTGAGCTTTGAAATTGACGGGACCGGCGAGGATGCCTGTCGCTTCGCGGAAGCCCTGGAACTCTTTACCCTGGCGCCCAGTCTAGGCGGAGTCGAGTCCCTCGTGACTATTCCGGTCCTGACGTCGCACGTGATGATTCGCTCCGAAGAGCGCGAGAAGATGGGCGTCACGAAGCAGTTGATCCGGCTCTCAGTCGGCATCGAGCACGTCGACGACCTGATTGCGGACCTGGAACGGGCGTTCGCCGCGGTCTCGAGTGGCGTCGCGCAACAAGCCGTATCCCGCTAAGTGGGTTTAGGATAAGAGAAGTCCCGGCCTCAACCGAGGCCGGGCTTTTTGTTCGATTCGGTCCTGCAACATCAGAAAATAAATTTCGCGCCAAGCTGCAGGATTCGAGGATTGTGAGCGGTCAGGACTTGCAGAAAGCTGTCCGCCCCGAAGGTGGCTGTGCCCGAGTTCAGGTTCGAGCTGTTCGATGCCGCCGATCCGCCGTCGCCGTTGATGTAGCCCCATTGCGTGTGATTGAAGATGTTGAAAGCCTCCGCGCGGAATTCGAAGCCCATGCTCTCCTTGATAGCGAAGTGCTTGAACAGAGCCATGTCAAAATTGGTGCGGTTGGGATTTCGTAAGGAGTTTCGTCCCGCATTGCCGAAGGTCAACCCGATCGGATCCGCGAAAGCCGAAGGATTATAGAGTTGGTATACGTGCGTTCCGTCTCCGTTTTCGATGACGGTGTGCGAACCCGATCCATTCGGATCACCCACTCGGTCGGCAAAAGCGGCAGCGGTCGCGATGCCGTTACCCACGCCCGCCACATCCCCGTTCGCCGTCACGCTGAACGGAGATCCCGTCGAGAACGAGAAAATTCCGGAGTATTGCCAACCCCCAAGAGCGATGTTCTTCCACCCTTTGTCTTTGAAGAAGGGCAGGTCCCATACATAGCTGAAGGTCAGATTGTGCCGCTGGTCGAAGTTCGAGTCCGCGCGGTTGGCTGCGAAGTCGTAACTGTTCACCAGAGTTCCATCTTGTCGGCTGGACGAATCGTCGATCGAATGACTGTAGGTATACGAGAAACTCAAATCCAATCCGCGGAAGTTTCTGCGCACTGCGGTCTGCAGTGCGTGGTAAACCGACGATGATTTGTTCTCGATGTGATTGATTGACGTGTACCCGATGAAGCGGCGAAATGCTTCGGGCAGAACGGCGTTGCCGCCGTTGCTGCAACCGTTTGCTATTCCGAAATTGACCGCCGGACTTAACACTCCTGGGCCACCGTAAGGCACGGGTACGCCTGACCCCGTGGTTGCATTCGTCGGGACGTTGAACGCATCGAAGGTGGTCCCGCAATCGCCGCCGATTGCCTCCCGGTTTACAAGGTAGGGATTTTCCGCGGGGGACACGGGGAGCAGTTGGTTGAAGTCGCTTGTGCGCGTCAGGTTCGTACCCTTGCTGCCCACGTACGACACCTGTGCCATGATGTGCTGTGGCAGTTCGTGCTGCACATCCAAATGCCATTGCTGCATGTAAGGCCAGACGGCTTTCGTAGGTATGGCCGTCACCCCCAGCGGAAATTGTGGTGGCACGTCCGCACCGGGAGCCCCGATGTTGTTGTACCCAACGATGTTCAGCTGCTGGGATGTATTCGCCAGCGGCGGAGAGTTTTCCAGTGACTCCGAGTTCCCCTCGTTTCCATTGGTGTGCTCGAAGAAAACCCCATAACCACCGCGTATCGCAGTCTTGCCCGTGCCGGTGGGGTCGAAAGCAAAACCGATTCGAGGCGCCGGGTTAAACAAATGCCCCGACATGCATCCGGCAGCAATTCCGGCCGTCACTCCGCACTGCACGATGCCGTTCGGCAGGTTGCTGACGCTGACCGGCTGTGTCGGATCTGTTCCCAACCCTGTCACCACACCCGTGGTCGGGTCGATGGTGGTCTGGTTCGCGATGTAGTGCGCGGGATCGAAATTGAAGGCCTGGTGATAACGCTCGCGATAGGTGCCAAACAGGCTGACCCGCAACCCGAGGTTGAGTGTGAGGCGGCTGGTGACGTGGAAGTCGTCCTGGAAATACGGCTCGAAAATCTTGTAGCGGTTGTAGTACTTCACGAACCGGTCCTGCTGGCCAAAGCTTTGAATGTAGCCGAGCAATAGATCCGCAAAAGGATTGCCGCTGGTGGTCGCGGCGGTCGACGGATCGAAAGTGAGGTATCCGGGAATCGAGCCCGCCGCTAACTCACCGCCGAACTCGTTCTTCTGCGCGGCGACGAAGTACGCACCAAATTGCAGATTGTGCCGGCCGACAATCTTACTCAGGTTGTCACGAAAGGTGTACGTCGGATTGGCGTTGTAGGGTCCGTTGGGAATGTAACCCGCATCCTCGCCGAATCCCTGGTTGTACGATTGGCCGCCCACCAGGTTAATGCCCGGTAACACGGTCGTTGTATTGTTATTGAAAAGATTGCGATACGCAGAACCGCTGGGGCCATTCAAGGCGCCCACGTTATTCAGAACGATGTGGTCGGCCGTGTAGCTGGCAACAAATTCATTCAGCAGAGTCGGCGTGATCGTGGCCGTTAACCGCGCCACCATGCTGATGCCCGGCCCCTTGAAGTTTGTCTGCACGGTCGGGAAGCTGCCTATGTTCGTCCATAGTGGAGTCGGATTCAGTGTGTCCCATGAATCGTGAATGTATCGAAACGATACGCGTACTTTGTCGGTGACATTGTGATCGATGCGGAACAATTCCTCCCGCCAGTTTGTGGGCAGAATGGGCGCGGAATTGAAGAACCATGCGCCTGCACTGCCAGCGTTGGGCGACGGAATCAGGCTCAGCAGGCCTTGTACGTTGGGATCGTTGGGATCGAACCCAGGGATCACATTCAGATTGGGAGTGTGTCCGGTTGCGTCCAGAAAACCGGGAACCGCGGGACAATCGGGGGTGTCCGGACACAGGTCGCTGAAGTCCCCGGTGCGTTGTGCCGCACCCGGCACTGCCACGTTGAACACCTGTCCAGGCACCCGCTCCCGCCGCCATTCCTGTGACCAGAAGAAGAATGACTTATGCTTGTCGGTGTTGTACACCTTCGGAATGAAGATCGGGCCGCCCACGGTATAGCCGAAGTCGTTCTTCTTGTAGGCAGGCACCGGGTTCCCTGCGTTGAAATAGTTATTCGCGTTGAAGGCTTCATTTCGCACGAACTCGTACGCGCTGCCGTGGAATGAACTGGTGCCCGACTTGGTCTCGACTTCAATCGTTCCCGAGCCGTTACGTCCATACTGAGCCCCGTAGTTCGAGGTCAGCACCTTGAACTCGGCAATCGCATCAAGACTCGGGTAAACGTTCAGCGTGGTATTGCTGCCGTTATCCATGTTGTCGCCGCCATCCAATTCCCAATTGTTGTACTCGAGGCGGCCCCCGTTAATGCTGTAACCGACGTTGCCTGCCACGCCCACCGTGCCTTCGTCCTGTCCGGTCTGGTTGCTGACGCCCGGAACCAGAGTCACCAGTTGGGTGAAGTTTCGCCCGTTGAGCTGAAGCTGGCTGATTTCTTTCCCGTTGACCGTTCCCGCGAGTTCGGAGGACTGGGTCTCAACCTGTGCGATCGCGCTACCTTCCACCGTAACTTCCGTCGAGGCTGCTCCCACTTGCATAGCAACTTCGACACGGGCTTTCTGTCCGACTTCGAGCACGACGTTCTTCGCTTCGAATTTCTTAAATCCTGGCGCGGCCACGCTGAGGTCGTATTTACCTGGCGACAGTGCCGGTACGGCAAACTCTCCGTCAGCATTGCTGGTTGTGTTGCGGGTGATTCCGCGGTCGGTACTCACGACCGTCACTTGTGCGTTGGCCACGGTGGCGCCCGAAGGATCTTTCACAGAACCGACAAGTGAGGCGGAGGTCTGGCAATACGCTGAAACGCCAGTAAATGTGAGGAGTAGCAAACAAAACGAGCACACCAGACGAGTTCTCATCGGATCACCATCCATTTGTTCGACGCTGCACCTGGCACAATTCCTTGATGAATAACGCGCTTTACCCTCGAATCGGAAATACGTGAAAGCTTTTATTAAAACGTGTGAATAGTGCTTTAATACTATTTCGCATGTCAAGCAGAAAATGGCCGATTGGGAGGAGAGACTCGGCTAGCTAAGAGGGTGTGTGGATTCCCGTACCACTAACTCGGGCGCAACCTTACGGTGCACGGTGGAGCCTTCCCGCTTCTCCAGCACCGCATTGATCCCGTCCACAACGATTCCCACCGCCATCGCACCCATGGTTTCAAGGGGTTGTCGAATAGTGGTCAGCGCGGGGGTGTAAAACGCGGAATTCGCTACGTCATCGAAACCAATCACAGAACAATGCTCAGGAACCCGGATTCCAGCCTTGGCCAGGGCGCGTATCGCACCAAACGCCGTCATGTCGTCAAACGCCAAGATGGCGCTAAAGGTCCGCTTCTGCTTGATGAGCTCTTCGGTCAGCTTGAGGCCGGCTTCGAAGCTCGAAATCGGATCCCGCGACTCCGGCAGATCCAGAATCAGCCGCTGATCCAGCTCCAGGTCGCTCGACTTGGCGAAATTGCGGATTCCCTTCCAGCGCGGACTGCTATCCACCAGTCCCTTGGGGCCGCGGATGAAGGCGATTTTGCGATGTCCCAGGGAATGCAAATGCTCAATTGCGAGGTGGGCTCCGAGTTCGTTATCGACGATCACCGAACTCATCTGCTCGTTCTTCAGCTCACAGCCGATAATCGCTGTTGGTACGCTGCTCTTTTCCAGGTCGGCAAGCAGGTTGATGTCCAGAAAAAGCCAGTTGGCGACCACGATCAGACCTTCCACGCGCCGGTCGAGCAGCATCTCCAGGTAGCGCTCGAACCGGCTGCGCTCGTTGTGCATGTCGGTCAGAATCGGCAGGAAGGAAGACTGGTACAGTGAGTTTTCGATTCCGCGCAGCACCAGCGTGCAGAACGGGTCCGTCATATCGACCACCATCACGCCCACCGTGTGGCTGCGCTTGCTGCGCAACGACCGGGCGAACAGGTTCGGCCGGTAACCCAACTTCTTCGCGGCGCGCTCGATGCGTTTCTTGGTCGCCGCCGGGATGTAGCGGGCCAGTGGCGCGTTGTTTAGTACGATGGAGACGGTCGTCGAGGAGAATCCACTTTCCTTGGCAACGTCACGAATCGTGACCATGAATCCCTTCCCGTCTCCCCGGCGCCGCACCATGATCGCATGGCCTGTGTCTCCATGCGCGCCATCCGACGTTGGCGGACGTTACAGGACGGCGCGAGTACTGTCAAGAATCGGAACCGCTTTGATCATCGTCGCGTGGACTGCGATGTTCGCCACGCAGCAGCTAGACGCACAGTCCGGCGCCGGTCGCAATGCATCCACCCACGCATCCGATCCGCAGAATATTTTCAAACAGGGCGAGATTGCCCTCGCCAAGGGTGACCTCGATACCGCTGAGCGCTGTTTCAAGCAGGTGGTTTCCCTCAATCCGCGAGTATCGGGAGCCTACGCTAATCTGGGCGTGATCCAGATGCGCCGAAGGCATTGGGATGCCGCGATCGCGAACCTCGAGCGGGCAGAAAAACTGGCGCCTCAAATCTCAGGAATCCGTTTGAATATAGGCCTAGCCTACTATCGGCAGGGAGATTACCGGCACGCGATTCCCACGTTTGAATCCGTTGTCAAAGATGAACCCACATCTCTCCAGGCTCGCTACCTGCTGGGCCAATGCTACTTCTTTACCGACCGGTACGTGGAAGCCGTCGACACTCTCGAGCCGCTTTGGCCGCAGCAGTCCACCGATCTCAACTACCTCTACGTCCTCACCACTTCTGCCGATAAGGCCGACCGCAAAGAACTGGCAGAGCGCGCCCTCGCGCGCATGGCGGAAGTCGGCGAAGACTCGCCCATGGTCCACATGCTGCTCGGCAAGGCGATGCTCAACCTTGAGTCCTACCAGGACGCCGCCAAGGAATTGAACGCTGCGGCGCAAGCCGATCCCAAACTCCCCTTTATTCATTTCAACCTCGGCCTCCTCCACTCCAAGCAAGGAGACTATCCACAGGCAAAGGAAGAATTCGAAAAAGACATAGCCCTCGAACCAGATGTCGTCTTCAACTATGAAGAACTCGGTAACGTATGCTTTCTCGCAGGCGACGACGCGGCTGCGGAGAAAAACTACCGACAGGCTTTGAGACTGGATCCGCGCCTTCTCAACTCTCACCTAGGACTCGCAAAAGTCTACGAGCGCCGGGCGGAATACCAGAAGGCGCTTGCTGAATTGGATCGTGCAGTCCAACTCGACCCCCAATCCTCGCGCATTCGCTACCTTCGCGGCCAGACCCTGGTCCACCTTGGACGGGCGGCCGAAGGTAAGAAAGAACTCGAAACTTCGGTGCAAATGAGCGGCGCGCAGCGCGCCCGCCGCCAAAAGGAGCTCGAAGGCGCCTCTGTCCCCAGCCCCGAATTGACTCAGGACAACAGGTAGCGAGTATTGTTATTTGATAAACTCTTAGGCCACAAAACTTGCTGTTCGGGCCGTGCCTCTTCCTCAGATCTTTCCACCGTACTCACCGTCACTTCGGAAGGCAGGGAGTCTATGAAACGCATCCTCAAAATCGCCGGCATCGTCATTGCTATACTGGTCGTGATCCTGGTCGCAATCCCCTTCTTCATCAATGTGAACAGCTTCCGGCCTAAGATCGAAGCGACCGCAAGCGAGGCGCTCGGAAGAGAAGTCAAGGTCGGGAATCTGAGCCTGTCGATCCTCACCGGCAGCGTCTCGGCCGACAATATTTCCATCGCCGAAGACCCGGCCTTCGGCAAGGCTCCCTTCGTCACGGCGAAATCCCTCAAGGTGGGCGTAGAAGTTATGCCCCTCATCACGTCGAAGGAGATCCGCGTCACCGACATCACTCTCGAGCAACCGCAAATCACGCTGTTGAAAACAGCGGACGGTAAGTGGAATTTCTCTAGCCTGGGCGGCAAGACTACTGAAAAATCCTCGCCCTCGAGTTCGAGCTCCGCCCCGGGAAATCTCTCCGTCGCCAAGCTGAACGTAACCGACGGCAAGCTGATTGTCGGAAAAGCCAATTCTTCCGCCAAGGCGCACGTCTACGACCAGGTCAACATCACCGTCACGAACTTCTCGCCGACCTCGCAGTTCCCTTTCCGCCTCACGGCGAAACTGCCGGCGGGCGGTACGGCTGACATTTCCGGCCAGGCTGGCCCCATTAACTCCACCGATGCTGCCAAGACTCCCTTCGAAGCTAAAGTGAAAGTCAACAATATGGATATTATTGCCTCCGGCTTCATCGATCCGGCCAGCGGAATTGCCGGCCTGGCGAGCTTTGACGGAACCCTCAACTCCAATGGCACCCTGGCAAAAGCAGTGGGGACTTTCACGGGCAACAAGCTGCAGTTCTCTCCCAAGGGCTCGCCCGCTTCGAAGACGGTCGTCATCAAGCACTCGGTTGATGTCGATCTCGACAAGCAGTCCGGCAACATCCGGCAAGGTGATGTCGAGATCGGCAAAGCCGTCGCCCATTTGACAGGTTCTTTTAAAACACAGGGCGAAACCCAGATCCTCGACATGAAACTCAACGGGCCGAATATGCCAGTCGAAGAACTGGAAGCGATGCTGCCCGCGCTCGGCGTGGTCCTCCCTTCCGGTTCGCAGCTGAAGGGTGGAACCTTATCGACCGATCTCAACATCGTGGGGCCGATCGATAAGTTGGTCATCACTGGCCCGGTCCGGCTCTCCGACACCAAGCTTGCCGGCTTTGACTTGGGATCGAAACTCGGCGCCCTCTCCACGTTCGCGGGCAAAGCCGCCTCCAATCCCGACACGAGTATCCAAAACTTCAGCACCACCGCTCGCGTCGCTCCGGAGGGAACGCGCGCTGACAACCTCAACCTGACCGTCCCGGCAATCGGCGTGATCACCGGCGCCGGAACGGTGAGTCCGGCGGGCGCGCTGAACTTCAAGATGCTCGCTAACCTTCATGGCGGCGTCGCCGGCGATCTGGCGCAGGTCGCGGGGATGGGTAGCGGTAAAGGCGGCATACCGTTCAGCATCGCGGGAACAACCTCGAAACCCGAATTTGTCCCGGACCTCAAAGGCATGGCTGGAGGGATCGCCGGCAGCGCGATTCAAGGGGCACTCAGCGGAGGCAAGACGGGCGGCAGCAAGACCGGCAGCGCTGTCGACGCATTGGGCGGGCTCCTCGGGAAGAAGAAGCCCCAGTGATCCAGAGAAACGCGGGCTTGTGAAGCGTCACTGTAACTCTGCCCTGGCTGGCGGTGGGCGGAAACCGAAAGAGCCTTGCGATGTTTGATCGCGGATCCTGGATATCTCTGGTGCCCTTCGTCGTCGTGTGCTTCACCGCTGCCGCGATCGGATCGCTTTTTACCAGCACATCAATCAACACGTGGTACTCGCAATTGCGCCGGCCCGAGTGGACGCCTCCCAATTGGGTCTTTGGTCCAGTCTGGACCGCACTTTACCTGATGATGGCGATCAGCGCCTGGCTAGTGTGGCGCAATGCAGGATGGCCGCAAGCCGGTCTGGCCCTTGTGCTCTTCGCCTTTCAGTTGGCGCTGAACTCATTGTGGTCGGTGATTTTCTTCGGACTTCACCGCATCGGCGCCGCTTTTGGCGAAATCCTCATCCTCTGGATGATGATCGTCGCGACCGCCGTGGCCTTCCTGCCGATTTCCGTTTTGGCAACGTGGCTGCTGATTCCCTACCTGGTGTGGGTCGTATTTGCGTCCTATCTCAACTTTCGTATCTGGCAGATGAACTGATCCGCCTCTAAGAGCGTCGCACCGCGATCCCCATCAGTTCGAACCTGCCTCCCAGCAAAAGCGGTCCCGATCCGATGAAAGCGCGCGCCGGCAGATCCCGTCCAAAGCGCTTCACGTACGCCGCATTGAACGGCTCCCACAAAGACAAATCTGGCGAAAAGATCTGCACCGACACCAGGTCATCCATGCTCATCCCGGCCTCTGCCAGAACGGCCTGCACGCCATCGAGCAGGAGTTTGATCTCGGCATCCACATCCGTCGGCGCCCGGCCGGTCACGGGATCGATCCCGATTCGTCCCGAAAGGTAAAAAGTATCTCCTACCAACACTCCGTCGCTGAATGGAAGGGTCGAACCGCGAACAGGAAGATTGACGTAGCGCCGCGTTTCGGAAGTCGTTGTGTGTGCCATTGAGGGCCTCATGCGTGAATGGTTTTAGTCTTTGATGCCGGGCACGAACGCGGGATTCGCAATTTGCCGCGGCTCTCGCTGGACTCGACTCCCTCAACCCCGTTAGTCTAGCTGCACGGCATGTCTGACCTGATTTCCCTGATCTCCCGGCATGGCTACGCGATCGTCGCTGCCCTTGTGTTCGCGGAGGCGATCGGGTTGCCCGTCCCCGCGGCTCTTGCCCTGGTAGCCGCAGGTGGCCGCGTGGCTGGCCACGTTCTGCGCGCGTCGATTCTGTTACCCCTGACCATGGGAGCCATGATCATAGGAGACACGCTACTTTTTCTCGCCGGCAAATGGACGGGTTGGACCCTGCTCGGCTTCCTCTGCAAAGTCTCCGCCAATCCGGAAACCTGCATTCTGCGTTCCGCAGAATCTTTCTATAAGCGCGGCAAGACGACCCTCGTCATCGCCAAATTTATCCCCGGCGTAAACACCATGGGTCCTCCACTCGCTGGCAGCATGAAGATGCCGTTCAGCCAGTTCCTGCGCTACGACATGATGGGCGCCGCGCTGTACCTCCTGGCTTATTTCACCCTTGGCTTCCTCGGCCGGGACTTTCTGAAAGCCATCGGCAGCACCTTCCAAACGGCCGGATATGCCATTGAAGAACTTCTGCTTATCGGATTGATCGTGTATGCCGCGTATCGCATCTGGCTCGTCCGCAAGAACCGCGTCTACCGAGTTGTGCCGCGCGTGCAGGTGCAGGAATTGATCGAGAAGCTTTCTTCCGAAGAGGCTGACAAAGTGCTGGTCGTCGATGTGCGCAGTCACGGCTACTACGACGCAGAGGCCGCCCGCATCAAGGGATCCATTCGCATCGAGCCCAACAATCTGGAAGAGGAACTGAAAAAACTTCCGCCCGACAAAGACGTGTATCTCTATTGCACTTGAGCACGCGAAGCCACAAGCGCCCGGGTGGCGCACATGCTGCGGGAAAAAGGATTCAACGCGTTCATTCTGGTCGGCGGCCTGGCCGCGTGGCGCAAGGCGGGACAACCCATCGAGACCGTGCCGCCAGCTGATCTCGTGAAGCTGCCGACGTTCAGTTAGGAAGGGGTGGTCGTAGAACCTCCTAGGTGGCGCGAGTAGGTGAGTGGATAGAATTCGAGATGGCTTCAAACCAAGAGATCGAGATCAAGTTTCGCGTGATCGACGCGCGTGCCCTGACGCGCCGACTGCGCGCCGCCAAATTCCGCCTGGTCACTCCACGCACGCACGAGATGAATATTCTCTACGATCTGCCGCGACAGGTGTTAAGAAAGCGCGGAGAACTGCTGCGGCTGCGGGAATTTGGTAAGCAGTGGGTCTTGACGCATAAATCCAAGGGAAAAGTCGGACGTCACAAGACACGTGTCGAATTGGAAACCAAAGTGAAGGATGGCCACAAAATGGATGCCATCCTCCACGCGCTAGGCTACCGGCCTTCCTTTCGCTACGAGAAATTTCGCGCCGAATGGAGTGACGGGCGCGGCCACGTCGTTCTGGATACGACGCCCATCGGAGACTTTGGCGAGATCGAAGGTCCCGCGCGCTGGATCGATCAGACCGCAAAGCAGCTGGGCATCCGCCGAGAAGACTACCTCACCGACACCTACGCCGGACTTTTTTTCGCCTGGAAACGCCGAACCCGTAGTCCTGCAAACGAAATGACGTTCCTAGCAATTAGGTCCAAGAGAGCAAAGGTCCGTTCGTCAAAAAGCTCTTAATCGTAACGCGGGCACCCATGCGGCCGGAATCGATCCTAGGCGCACTCAGCGGCTTTTCTTAGCGACCCTTGCCGTTAAAAGCTTTTGAACCTGTGTGGAATTTCCGCTACGCCCCGTGGCACTTCTTGTATTTCTTCCCCGACCCGCAAGGGCATGGATCGTTGCGACCCACTTTATCGGCGCCGCGCACCACTTGTTGCACGGTCTTCGCTTCTCCGCCTCCGGCCATCCGTGCCGACTCGAGCTCGCGACGTTTCTTCCGCTGGAACGCTTCCTCCAGATCGTCGACAGAAGTCGCCACGTGCCGAGGAGGCTTGCCATTGCCGCCGCCGGGGCGAAGCATGGGAACGCCAGCCTCGGGCCCGCCCTGACCGATCGGCCCACCGGGTCCTTCCGGCCCAACCCCGCTATCCGGAGGACGTTCCAGGACTTGCATCAGGTACAGGTACCGTACCGTCTCTTCCTGGAACTTCTTCATCATCTCTTCGAACATGTCGAAGGATTCCCGCTTGTACTCGACCAGCGGATCGTGCTGCCCGTAGCCGCGCAGCCCGATTCCCTCCTTCAGGTGATCCATGTTGAGGAGGTGGTCTTTCCACAGCGAGTCAAGCACGCTCAGCATGATCATGCGCTCGTGATAGCGCATGGCCTCAGGCCCAATCATCTGCTCCTTGGCCGCGTAGCGTTCTTTCAGCTTGTCGAAAATCGCATCGCCCAGCTCGCCCCGGTTTAGCGTCTCCGGCTTGATGCCCTCCGCGTAAATGTCCACACCAAAACGCGTGAAGATGCCGTCCTTCAGAGCTTTGAGGTCCCAGTTGTCGACGTGCTCCTTGACCGGGCAGCACTGGTCAATCAGATCGCCCAGAATTCCCGAAACATAATCCTCAACAATCAGGTCTTTCTGATCCAGGCCCTCGAGCAAGCGGCGCCGCAATCCGTACACGGCCTCGCGCTGCTTGTTCATGACGTCGTCGTACTCGAGTAGATGTTTGCGGGCTTCGAAGTTTTGCGCTTCGACCGCTTTCTGCGCTGCCTCGATGCGCTTCGTGATCATGCGCGACTCGATCGGCACGCCTTCTTCCATCCCCAGCCGCTGCAGCAGGTTCGACACCCACTCCTTGGCGAAGATACGCATCAGATCGTCTTCCAGCGAGAGGTAGAAGCGTGACGATCCGGGATCGCCCTGGCGGCCAGCGCGGCCGCGGAGCTGGTTGTCGATGCGACGGGCTTCGTGGCGTTCCGTGCCGAAGATGTGTAGCCCGCCCGCGCCGATTACGTCGGCGTGCTCCGCATCGGTTTGCACCTTGTAGCGGTTGAAGGCTTCATTCCACTTGTCGGTCGGGACGGCGTACTCGTTGCCGCCGTAATACCAGCGGGTCATTGCGGCATCATCGACAGCCGCCTCCACCTTGCCTTGCGCGGCGCGTAGAGGCTGCGCAACCCCGTTCTTAACGCACTCCTGCTTCGCCATGAATTCCGGATTCCCGCCCAGCAGGATGTCAGTACCACGGCCGGCCATGTTGGTGGCGATGGTTACAGCCCCCTTCCGGCCGGCTTGCGCGACGATCTCTGCTTCCTTCTCGTGAAACTTTGCGTTAAGAACGACATGCTTGATGCCCTTCTTCTTCAGCAGGTCGGAGAGGCGCTCTGATTTTTCGATCGACGTGGTCCCGACCAGAACCGGCTGCGCGCTTTCGTATAGCCTCTGGATCTCGTCGGCCGCAGCAAAATACTTTTCCTTCTCGGTCCGGTAGACGACGTCTGGATTCTCTTTGCGCAGCAACTCCTTGTTGGTGGGGATGACCACCACTTCGAGTTTGTAAATCTTGTCGAATTCGGGCGCTTCCGTTTCGGCTGTACCGGTCATGCCGGCCAGCTTCTTGTACATGCGGAAGTAATTCTGAAAGGTGATGGTCGCGAGCGTCTGGTTCTCGCGCTCGATCTTCACACCTTCCTTGGCTTCGATGGACTGGTGCAGCCCGTCTGACCAGCGGCGGCCGGGCATCATGCGGCCTGTGAATTCGTCGACGATGATGACTTCTTTTTCGCGCGGATTGTCGTCCTTGGGCTTGACCACGTACTCGACGTCACGCCGGTAGAGCGAGTGCGCTTTGACCGCGGTCTCGACGTGATGCTTCAGGTCCCAGTTCTCCGGGTCGGAGATGTTGCCGATGCCGAGGAGCTTTTCCACCTTCTCCCAGCCTTCGTCGGTAACGATGATGTTCTTGTGCTTCTCGTCGACCACGAAGTCGCCGGTGTAGATCTTCGGCTCGCCAGGCGGCACTTCCACTTCTTCACCCTTTTCGAGCTTAGGGATAATGCGGTTCACGCGCTCGTACTTGTCGGTCGATTCCTCACTTGCGCCGCTGATGATGAGCGGGGTGCGGGCTTCGTCGATCAGGATCGAATCCACCTCGTCGACGATGGCGAAGTTGTGCACGCGCTGCACGCAATCCTTCAGGTCGAACTTCATGTTGTCGCGCAGGTAGTCGAAACCAAACTCGTTGTTCGTGCCGTAGGTCACATCGGCGGCGTAGGCTTCACGGCGCTCTTCATCATCCAGATCGTGCACAATGCCGCCCACGGAAAGCCCGA
>Ga0210406_10002167_pt1 | contig 22834 bp, 17 predicted proteins | sample IncBWC30MmetaG_FD_155454 | JGI IMG/M metagenome (GOLD analysis project Ga0210406, IMG submission 155454) | Forest soil microbial communities from Barre Woods Harvard Forest LTER site, Petersham, Massachusetts, United States - Inc-BW-C-30-M | ecosystem: Environmental > Terrestrial > Soil >...
TCACGATCACGCCGAAATATTGCTGCGCGTCAGGACAGTTGGAGGAATTCTCTGCCGTGATGAACTTCGCAAACCCAAGCAGCTAGAACTTATTGTTCGCCGCCCTCAAGCATGCCTACCGATCTTGTGAGTGCAGACTATTGGCAGGAGACCGTAAGCCGCCGCGCCTCGCCGTTTGTCCATCCCGTGCCATCGGTTGGCAGGTGGGTGAAGTACACGTAGTAACTCTTTCCCAGGATGTGAGGATCGTCTCCGAGTCCCACGGCCGTGGGATAAGCCGCGATCGTATCGAAGGTGCCGAGCACTGTAAGCATCGTCCAGTTAAGAGCGTCGATGGATTCGGCGTAGTAGAACGTTGTGTCGTTGGAGATGATCATCACATAGCGCTGCAGCGCGCTGTTGTAGTGGATGTCGATATATCCTCGCTCTTGCGATGAATTGTTTGGCATGAGGTCGGTGGACGCTCCACCGATTCCCGGTTGCAGACGCCAGCCGCCCTTATAGAACTTCTCGAAGGGGACAGCGTGCGGGCGGGCTGATCCGAACGCGGCCTCGAGCACCGAGGAAGCGAGGGCGCGCGCAACCGAGACGTGGGTCGTGGTGTCGACATCCTCGCGCGTGATGTGAAGCGTGCCGTTGGCCATCCAATCCGGAAAATACAAATAGAAATACTTGCCGTCGGGCGAGAGCACCAGCGGTCCGTCGCCGATTTCCCAGCCGTCGAGCCCGACCTCGTAGGCCTGGTTCAGCCGAATGATTTCGCCCATGTCGGTCCAGTGCCGCCCGTTATCCGAAGACACCGCCAGCCCGAGAGCCGCGTAAAGCGGGTCGATGGGCAGTTCGGCGTGATAGGTCACCAGCAGATTCCCCGCCCCAGTCATTCCCGCGGGAACCTGGTAGACCGGGCCTCCGCCCATGTATTGATAGCTGGAATAATTTGGGTTCACCGCAGGATCGGGATTCGGGGAAATGCTGACGTCCTGGGGATCGCCCGTGCCCAGCGGATTGCCGAGCGTTCCCGCTGTGGTGACAACCGATCCCCACTTGTTGTTGCCCACCCAATGACCTTGCCACATCTGCCGGGAGTGGAACCCGCCATCGCTGCCAAAAAACTCGTAGCCGTTGGCGGTCTTGATTATTCCCATGGGCGTGTCGGGCCAGGCGAAGAAGGCATTAGTATCCGTGACCGGGGGCTCCGCTTTCTGGCCCGCGTCGTATCGTTGTTTTGGAGAGGCAACGACTTCGTTAGCCCTAATCTTGGGCGTGCAAAGCTGGCTGATGGCCTGCGCACTCGCCGAAACGGAAGCGAATGCCGCCATGATGCAGCCGGCAAGAACCTGGGTTTTGTGGCGCTTCATAATCAACTCCTTGCGGTACGAACCCGGTAATCGCGTGAAGGTTGCAGGCCGCTACCGGAGGGCAAAGATGCGATCGCCGGCGGACAAGACGCGCCCGGTCGAAACATGCCTGCAGCAAAGCTTAGGGGTCAGGTGAACGAGTGTTACCGGTCCCGTTTCTCCACCTTGATTTCGCTTGTCGAATGGCGATCGATGGAAACGGGTCCGGTCTTGGCGCCTGTCATTTCAGTGCCGGCTATTGTCACGTCATGAGACTGACTCACTACGATTGATCCCTCTGTGCTCGCAGTTCCCAGGAAGTAATGCTCAGCCCTCCGGTTGTAGTCTTCAACTTGAGTTCCGCTCACCGAGACCTTGTTCGCGGAACCTATGAAGACTGCTGGACCGGGAACATCACGCACACTGTTTCCTGAAAGGACGATGTCTTGATTGACCGGAACGTCTGTGCTGCCACTTTCGTCAAAAAGCCCGTTATTGAGCCAGGTTCCAATGAGGATGGCTGCTGGCAAACCGCTCACTTGGCCCGGAATAAACGCACTGCCTGCCTTCGCCCCTGAGGTGGAAATCTGGTTGTTCAGCACCTGCAAGTCCTGCACTCCCGGGGTTGCGGACGGGGGGACATCTTGCAGAATTCCGATGAAGATAGGGTAGTGGAACATATCGCTCATGACGTTGTTTTCGAGCAGCCCGTACGGCGACTGGGGCAGAACAGCTCGCCCAAGACCGTTGTGGAACGCGTTGTTCCGAATGATCCAGCGGGGACCCATAAAGTTCAGATCCTCTTGCCAGCTATCCGTCGCGAGATGCGGTATCTCTTCGCTTAAAGTCACGTTCACCGAACCATCTGCGTTCGTCGATACCTGAGTGGCCGTTGCGTAGCCCAATAAGCCCCAGGCCGAATTTGAAAACATCAGAGGATCGCCGACACTGACTGGAAACTCCGGCGTGGCTACCGTGATGTGCGTTCCGGCGACCCGCTGCACCGTAACCATCGTCTCGGTGGCCAGGTTGATCGAGTCGTCTAATTCGTCGGAAAGCGTACTGTCCTCGATCAGGACGTCGCCCTGTACATTTTCGAAGTGAATACCATCCGAGGCGCTGGAAGTAAGCTTACCCGGAGAACGGCTGATTTCGCATCTCGAAAACCGTATCCCGCGAGCGCCCGAAATGAAGAATGCGAAGCCGGGAACGGAATGGATGATTACATTCTCGAATGCGATGTCGCTGGCGCCAGCAACCCCGAAGCCGTTCGCCTCTCCGTGGTAGTAGTCAACCAACACCGATTGGCCTACGGGGAATCCCAAGAATTCCGGCGCCGAATACCTCAGGTTGCCTTGATAGACAGGCGGAGAACTTGCCGGCCCAGACCAAAACCTCTGAGTCGCGGTTTCTCTGCCGAAGATGTTGTCTTTCTCATTCCAGTCGGTGATCGCGTCGATTGTCTTTGCAGGGTCGAAGGGGAAGGCCGAACCCATCTGCAAGAGGTTTTGGCCAGGAGTAGAACCGGCAATAATGGTTCCAAGAGACGAGATGGGAAGATCAGGCCAGTCGATGACGAAGTTCTTGAACAGTACCCTGGTAGGCTGGTCGACCAGTATGCTCCAGGTCGCCAGTTTACTGAATTGCAAGGTCGATCCCTGGCCGTCGATGATGAGATCAGTCGGATTGTTGATGGTCCAATTCGCACAACTGCCCGTCGGACTGCAGTCCACCTGCGTGCCTTTGAACGCGTAGGTGCCGCGCGGAATCAGGATGGTGCCCGCGCCTTGCGTCATTGCCGCGGCAACCGCAGCTGGGAAATCCGTATCCGGATTATTGATTTTCGCGTTGTACACTTTGTCGTTCGGCACCGGAGCCTGAATGGTGACAGTCACTTCCTTTCCAGTAACTGAGGTGAATTTCTCAACCGTATCGCCAGGCTTGATCGTCAGTCCAGCTGATGTGGGAATCTTTGAGAGATAGGACTGATCAATCGCAAAGAGTCCTCTCCGTCCTTCACGTCGCCCGAATTGAACGTAGTGGCGAAGCAGGCCGAGATAACCCTGGGAATCGAATACCTTCTGCAGGTCGGGATACTGCGCCAGGTATTCCGCCGCCGAGAACAGATTCGATCCTTTATCGCCCTTCTTGATTCCCGCATTGAGCCATGCGGCAACCGCCTGATCTTGCGATTTAAGTCCTGAATGCCGGCTCATGTAATAAGCCGGATCAAACACCCAGAGAGCGAGAGAAAAAATACCGATTCGGGGCGCGCCGCTGGGGGCCGGATTCGATCCCGTAAGTGCGAAGTCGTCGACGGCGGCGAGGACTCCTGCGGGACCAAAGAGAAGCTCTTTATCATGATTCAAGAACAGATAGTCTGGAGCGAAGAAGCGCGGATGGGCATGCTGGTTCAGAGCTATGCCGTGCTCAATCCAAAAAGTCTCGGCGTCCACTGTGGAAAGTGATTGGACCTCGGGATTCGTGGACTTGTAGTAAGAGAGATCGAAGACATTCGGCGTCAGTGCCAGAACTCCTTCGCGGCCCTCGCTGTGCCCGGTAGACACATAGTGCTCGATCGCGGCAGGATAATTCGCGGCGCCGAATGCCGCCCGCAGGTCCGCATAGAAAGCCAAATACTGCTTGCTCCAGAAAAGCGGGTGCGCCCTGAGTCCTTCGGCGGCGCCACGGTTGAGCCATTGGCTGGTTGCCTGCGCATCCGTCAGGTGTGCGAATGCAGGGTTGACTGATTTGAAGTACGAAACATCGAAAACGAGCGGGCTCAGTGCCGCTTTAGGATCTACTGGCGATGCTGACAGATCCTGGGCTGCCAACAAAGCCCCACTGAACGCGCCTGCGAGCGCGAGATAAAAAGACGTGAACACAATGAACTTGACGATCTGATTCCGAAATATAGGTACCACCCCAACCCTCCGGTTTGATAGCCGCCTTCTCGCGCGGCGACATGTTGCGCATCGGTTGAGATATTTGCTTCGCTGCTATCCCGTAAATCGGCTTTGATCGACCCGGCGCACATTCAGCCATTTTCTCCACGACCTCCTAGCCCTCCATAGAGAACAACTGCCGCGGCGCAGAATTATTCCCGCGTGACGGCAATATTTCTTCAAATAAAGCTGGCCTGCCTCTGTGGCCGCGCTACAACTCCGGCGCCACCTGGAGCTTTCGACGACTGCTCATTGAGTTCCGGAAGTCGCTTGTGGCACCCTTTTCATCGGCTCGGGGCTTTCTGATCGGATCACGTGCTTCAGTTGCGGATGTCAGGCTGAAATCGAGATTGGCAAGGACCAGACACTTGAATAATACTTAAGCATTCAAGAAGAACAATCAAATTGTGCCTCGCGCTGCTCATCGATATGCTCTCCTCATTCACTCCATGCGCAGAGTCTGCACGGGGTCGATCGATGTGGTACGACGCGCTGGAATATAGGTAGCCGTCAGGGCAACCAAAGCTAGCACAACGGGAACGACGACAAATGTTTCGCTATCCCAAGCAGTCACGCCATAGATCAAGCTGGAGAGCAACCGCGTAAAAGCAAGAGCCAACACGACACCGCAGGTTAATCCAACACTTGTGGCAACCAGGGCGCGACGCATGACCGTGTGGAGCACATTCGACTTTTGTGCCCCGAGAGCCATGCGAATTCCGATTTCATGCCGCCGTTCGGCAATGGAGTTAGCCATCAATGCGTAGACGCCTACTGCGGACAGAATCAACGCGAGGATGCCGAACCCAGCCACTAGGACGGCAACATATTGTAACGAGCTCGCCTGAGCGGAAATCATGCCAGCCAGAGTTTCCAGGTTCTCGACCGGAAGGTTCGAGTCGAGATTTCGGATGATTCGTCTCACGGAGACAGCGAACTGCAGAGGGTCGGAGTCGCTGCGAATCAAAAAGTCCAGCGAATGAGGCGGCGCTTGCTGATAGGGCAGATAAAGAATCGAGCGGAACGAGCGATCATAGATTTCGTGCTGGATATCTCCGACAACTCCCACCACCGTCAGCCAGGGAGCGGCGTTGTCGCGATCCTCCGATTTGAGTCGCTTGCCGATCGCGGACTGTCGCGACCAAAGGCGCTGCGCCATGCTCTCGCTCACAACAGCGACACGGAGCGTATCTGGAGTATCGCCTGCGTGAAACCAGCGGCCTTCCCGAAGAGGAATGTGCATAGTGCGAAAGTAATCGGGACTGACCAATTCTGCCATTGCAGCCGGAGCCTGATCTCGTTGTGTTGCTACTTTCTCTTCGAGGATCAATGCTGTGCTGTCCTCATAGGAGCTATACGGAACACCGCTCGCCAATGCGACGGAACGGGCTCCTTGAAGTGTCGACAATTGTGAAAGCAGGTTATCCTGAAAGGCTCTCACCTGCTGGGGGGTACGCGATTGCGGTAGATCGACGCGGAACGTCAAGAGAGACTCCGGCTCCAGGCCGCGCTGACCTGTGACCAGAGTCGCGAACCCTTTCACCATAAGTGCGGCTCCAATCAGCAGTACCAGAGCCAAAGCGATTTCCGTAGTAACAAGTGCGGAACGCCATCGATTGTTGCTGCTTCCGGCAATGCGATGAGATCTGGTTGTAAGTGCTTGGGTCGGGTCAGCTTTCGAATACTTCCACGCCGGGGCCAATCCGGACAGCACGCCTGACACGATAGCCAAAAGGACCGTGAAAGCGAATGCGGCCTCATTTACCTTCAGACTGCTTACATCGCAGAACCACTGCACATCCAGTGGCAGCGTGTTTCGCAAGAGACGAACGCTGAAGATGGACACGATTGAACCGGCCGCACCTCCCAACAGCGACAGCAAAATGCTCTCCGTGAGCAGTTGGCTTAGGACGCGCCAGCGGCTTGCTCCAAGAGCTCGGCGAATCGCAATCTCCTGTTGCCGCACAGAGGCACGCGCAAATTGCAGGGTGGCAATGTTGGTGCAGGCGATCAGTAGGACGAAACCAACCACTCCCATCAGGAGAAGTGCAAATTGCCGGTTGTAGTCCAGGACGATGGAATCGCGTAGTCCGACGATAAGCATGCTTCTGTCGGTGTTCGCTCGCGGGTATGACTTTGCTAACGAATTCCATATCCCATCGATTTCTCCACGCGCCTGTTCCAAGCTCACGCCAGTCTGGAGACGGCCAACCCCATGGAGTGAGAGCTGCTGGCGTTCGCTGCGCATCAGTTGACTCATGGCTATTGGCACCCAGAAGGCAGGTGCGCCCAGAGGGAAAATGGCCCTCGGAGGCATCACACCAATGACGGTATACAGTTCGCCATCGAGTTTAACTACCTTGCCCACGGCAGACGGATCTGCCGCAAAATGGCGACGCCAGAAGGCATTACTGAGAATGACCTCGCGGTCCCTTCCCGCGGCATCGTCGCCGGCGATGAAATCGCGTCCCGTGGTGGGTTTGATCCCAACGGCAGAGAAGAAATTCGCAGAGACTTTTACACCGAGGGCTTCGTAGGGTTGGTCCTGACCTCCAACCCCTGCGCTCCAATACTCATAAACGGCTAGTTGCTCAAAGGTGTGGTTCGCCACTAACAGGTCAAGGTAATTTGCGGCGGAAATTCCTTTATCCTGGCTTGTCGAACTCTGTTCTTCCATAGAGACCAGACGATCCAGCCCAGGCAGAGATACGGGTCTGCGGATGATGAGATCGGCCAAAGTGAACATTGCTGTATTGGCCCCGATTCCCAAGGCAAAAGTGACAATGACCACAACGGTAAAGCCCGTTGATTTGCCCAACTGACGAAACGCATATCGAACGTCATGCCGGAGCTGTTCGAGCCAGAGAATGGAGCGTTCATCCCGATGCAACTGTTTTGCCTGTTCCACACCACCATAAGCACGCCTAGCGGCCAAATGCGCCTCTTCCGCGCTCATACCTTTTCGCAAGAAGTCGTCCTCCAACAACGCAAGATGAGTAGTGATCTCTCTTTCCAACTCCTCTTCCACCCGAGCGTTACGGAAAAGACCCCAAAACTTCGAAAGAAGTCGTCTGAGATAGATCATGGCTGGAAGTCCTCAAGCAGAAGCCGCTCAACAAGGCCTGCCATCTTGCGCCAACGCAGTGTTTCCTGGTTGAGAGCCTTTTCTCCTGCTTTCGTGATCGCATAGTATTTGGCTTCTCTGTTGCTCTCCGTTCTGCCCCACGTGCCTTTGATCCAGCCGTACTGTTCAAGTCGGACCAGCGCGGGGTAGAGCGTGCCCTGGTTGAGATTCAGGAGCCGATCAGAGACCTGCTGGAGCCGGGTCGCAATCTGATAGGCATGCTGCGCTCCCATGCTCGCCAGAGTCCGCAGAACAATCAGGTCCAGCGTTCCTTGTAGAAGCTGGATCGGTTCCTTTTCTTCACTGGACATCCAAGTGGTCCTCTCCGGGAATAGCATCGCCCTAGTTCACTTGCTTGTCAAGTGAAGCATCGAATCGTATCCGCCGAGGCTAAGAGTCTCTACGCACGCCACCTTTGGCCGTCGGATACGGTGAAGCGCTGGCGGGGACGGAGCAACGCAAAAGCGCCGTCCCAGAGCGAAACCGGACCACTTTGGGAAAGTCGATTCTCCAGCTACAATCGGCTTTTCGGTAGGGCTCGTGCTGGAGTGAAACAAGAATGAATCGTCGGTTTAGTGGCATGAAGGCATTGCTGTGCATATGGTTTGCGGTGTACCTCTGTCTGAGCGCAACCTCGGCGCGAGCCCAGAAAAACCAGGAGAAGAAGATCGGCTCTGAATTGTCGGTGGCTGCGGCGGCCGATTTGAGCACCGTGCTGAAAGAAATTGGCGATGCCTATGAGAAGAAGACCGGCGTGAAGCTAAAGCTTTCGTTCGCTGCCTCCGGGGCTCTCACCCAGCAGATTCAGAATGGAGCTCCGTTCGATCTTTTTTTCTCGGCGGATATGGAGTATCCGCGCCAGCTTGCTGCCGCCGGCCAAGCCGATGGCGCCAGCTTGTCTCAGTACGCGATCGGACGGTTGGTGCTGTGGGTTCCGGCTGACTCGCCACTCGACGTTGAACACCAGGGCATGAGTATTCTGCTCGACCCATCGGTAAAAAAGATTGCCATCGCCAATCCGCAGCATGCTCCGTATGGCCGAGCTGCGGTTGCCGCTCTGAAGCATGACGGAATGTATGATCGCGTGGCGGACCGCCTGGTATTGGGCGAGAACATCTCGCAGGCGGCCCAGTTTGTCGAGTCCGGCAATGCGCAGGCAGGATTTGTGGCCCTGGCGCATGCCGTTGCGCCGAGCATGCGCGGCAAAGGAAAGTATTGGGAGGTTCCGGTGGACGCCTACCCTCCGCTGGCCCAGGGAGTAGTGCTGCTCTCGCACTCTCAGCATAAGAAGGAAGCCACAGAGTTTCTGGAATACATCAAGACGAAGGATTCTGCGGAGTTGTTCCGCAAGTACGGGTTTACGCTACCGCAATAGCATAGAGGCGAGCGCCGAGTGGGTTGCGCCGGCCGGCTGTCCCGAGGGCGTCTCACCCTCGGACCAAACGGCTTCGAGGCGGTCGCGGCCAGATCACTAGCCAGATCGCTAGAAGGTTAGGGAGATTGCGGTAAGCATCAGACTTCGTAGAACGAGTTCGGAATCGCCTCCTCCATCGCTATGGCAATCGACTGGCAAGCATTCTGGCTAACCCTGCGACTGGCAATCACGGTGTCGGCCATATTGCTGGTGCTTGGTCTGCCAATCGCTTGCTGGATTGCATACTCCCGATGGCGCGGCAAGTTCCTGGTCGAGGCCATCGTGGCGCTGCCGATTGTGCTTCCGCCAACCGTACTGGGATTTTACGTGCTGGTGGCGCTCGGCGCGCGCAGCCCGTTGGGGCGCTGGTGGATCTCTCTGACCGGCCACACTCTGGCTTTCACCTTCAGCGGACTGGTGATTGGCTCGATCCTCTATAGTCTGCCGTTCGCGGTGCAGCCTTTTGCCGCTTCTTTCGCCGGGGTGGATCGCAAGTTGATCGCGGCTTCGGCGACACTGGGCGCTTCCCCGCTGCGCACTTTCTTTCGCGTGATCGCGCCACTCTCGGTTCCCGGATTGATTACCGGCACCGCTCTGAGCTTTGCTCACACCATGGGAGAGTTCGGAGTCGTGCTTATGGTGGGCGGAAATATTCCCGGTGTCACGCGCACCGTCTCGATTGATATCTTCGACCGGGTTCAGTCCTCCGACTACGCCTCCGCAAATGCAACTGCTCTGCTGTTGCTGGCGTTCAGCTTTGCCATGTTGGCCCTGGTTTACGGTGTGAACCGTAAGGTGTGGGTCGTCGGACCTATAAAATGACTCTGCCGATATGAACGACCTCCGCAGCTACGAGCCCACCGCCATTGCTGTTTCCTCGTCGGCCCGCGCTCCCCATGAAAATAACAACAACGCCTCAAGCCCGCCGCTCGAGGCCCGATTGAGCAAGCGATTCGCCGCAACCGCACAGGAATTTGTTCTGCAGGCCGAGTTCCGGGCTGCGCCGGGATTCACCATCCTGTTCGGCCCGTCGGGAGCGGGAAAAACGACGGTGCTCGATTGCATCGCAGGATTAACCAAGCCCGACTCTGGGCGAATCACCGTGGGCGACCGCATTCTGTTCGATGCGGCGCAGCCCTTTAATCTTCCGGTGGCCAAGCGGCGCGTCGGATACGTGTTTCAGAGCCTCGCCCTGTTTCCCCATCTCACGGTGGAGCGGAACCTTCAGTTCGGCCTCGTGCATTTGCCGCAGGCCAAGCAACGAGAGCGCGCGTCGGCGATTCTTCACGCCTTCCGCATTGCTGATCTCGCGCGCCGCTATCCCCGTGAAATTTCTGGCGGAGAAAGCCAGCGCGTGGCCCTGGCGCGATCCCTGGTCATCGATCCCGACGTACTGCTCTTGGACGAGCCTCTGGCCGCGCTCGACGCTGCCACGAAGTCGAAGATCATTAACGATCTGCGCCAGTGGAACCAGGCTCACCGCATTCCCATCCTTTATGCCACGCACAGCCGGGAAGAGGTCTTTGCCCTGGGCGAGCGCGTAATTGTCCTCACCGCCGGGCGCATCGCGGCGCAAGGCACGCCCCACGAAGTGATGGAAGCCCCGCGGCAAGAGACAGTCGCGCAGTTGGTCGGCTTCGAAAATATTTTCCACACCGTGGTGGAATCAGTCAGTCCTCAGCGCGGCACCATGACCTGTCGCATCCTGGGAGACGGCGGCTCGGTGCTCCTCGAAACCCCGCTCGTGCGAGGGGGCGTGGGCTCGGCCCTGCGCATTGGAATTCGCGCGGGCGACATTCTATTGGCAACGGCGCCGCCGGTCGGGTTGAGCGCGCGCAACGTGATTCCTGGACGCATCAGTTCGCTGGAGCAGCGCGATGTTATCGTGGCCGCGCGAGTGAGCTGCAGAGTCGAGATGGAAGTTCACCTGACGCTGGCCGCGCGCGATTCGCTCGAACTCGTCCCCGGTCGCGAAGTGTGGCTGGTGATCAAGACGCACTCCTGCCACCTGATGCAGGAATTAGGATGAGGCACATCGAAACGCCGATGGTACTCTGAAGGTGCAAATATTTACGAACGCCGGCGGAGGATCCGGAGGATCCCGTGACCAGACGCGCTCTTTGCTTGCTTTTGGCGTTCCTGTTTGTCCCCTTTATCCTTGCCAAGGAGAAACCTGCATTTCCAAAATCCATTGTCAAGGCGAAGTATGTATTGGTTACGACTTATTTTGCCGACAACCTGGCGGATTCGCGCGTGCCGCCGGCGGATCGACAGGCCGTGATCGCCGTCCAGGATGCGATTCGAGACTGGAGCCGCTATTCGCTGGTTTACGAGCGCAAGCATGCGGAGCTCATCATACTGGTCCGGAAGGGTCGCACCGCCGAAACGCGAGATGGCATCGACATCCACGCCGGTTCAGACAGATCGCCGTCGCTCGGAAGAGTTACCGACGCCGATGGCGGCGATCCTCAGGGATATGCTCGCCATTTATGACGCGTCGCCGGGCACCGATACAGCGCCCTTATGGTGCCCGCAGGCCTTACTGCGCCAGAGGTGAAATTGGTGCACGAACTGCGAGCCAAGGTTGAGGCTGCGGCAAAAAATCCGTGAGCGGCTTCGCCTGTTCCCCGGCATTCAATATTTCTTCGTGCTCCATCTCGATTACCGCAACCCACTGCCCCTTGCGCTCCGCTGAAAACACTATCCGTCCGCCCAGAATCCGCGCCACGGCCGCCGGCGGCAGGTCGCGGTGGAAGCCGAAGAATCGACGCTTCAAATCCTCCCACGGCTTCCAACGATCCAGCAGCGAATGCGCGGGCTCATATTTCGTGGAGAAAACCAGCGCCACCTCGAAGTGCGAACGATAGTCGGCTGCCGATAGCACTTCTTCCAGGGAGAAATCTTCGATGCGCACGACCTGCACCGGGCGGGTAACGTAGCCCAGCCAGGGACGCGTCAGTTCCTCCGAAGCTGGCCATGCCGTGAGCGCGTGCGCCATTGGATAGCGGGCTTCAAGAAAGCGCTCTCCGTCCTGGTGCAGAATGATGTAATCGCGATAGGCGAGATTGTCTTCCGGCGAAAAGCCGTAGGGCGGATTCCAGAACCAGGCGACAACGAATGCCAGGGCAACAACCGCAATCGCTACAGGCCAATAAGGTAGCCGCCGATGAAACGTGGAGACTCCGACGATAATCACCAACGGCACGGCCGGCAGCATGTAGCGCGCCAGCACGGCGCCCCCGATCAACGCCATGACAACCACGTAGGCGCACACAACAACCAGAAATATCATCTGCACCGGGATCGTAATCCGGGCGCGCTCGGTCCCCCCATCTTTTACGGGAGGCAAAAGCATTGCCAGCAGCATGCCCAGGGTCAGCAGCCACAAGTGCAAGTAACCGAAAACTTGCCATAGCCGCAACCCCAGAGCCAGCAGGAATCGCAAAGGACTGAGAGTGGCCGCGACGTTGTAGCGGAAAAATTCCGGATTGCCGAAGACATATCCGGTGCGGGCATAATGATAGGCGTACCACAGCATGAGCGGAAGCAGAGGAACAAGAAGCGGCAGAATGCGCCGCGAGGACCGCGTTGCGCGTTCTCGATCCCCAGCCTTCGCGCCATTTGCGTCTTTCCAAAGCCTGCGCAGCGTAGGCCGCGCTGGCGTGGCTAAGCGCAGAGCTTCCCATCCTGCCAGAGCCAGCGGCGCCAGAATCGCAGTCTCTTTGGCGAGAGCGGCCAGCGCGAACCAGGTCGCGACCGCCGCCGGACGATCCTCGAGATAAGCCCAGAGGCCCCAGAACGTGAGTCCCGCCGCGGCCAGATCCACCTGAGCCAGGGAACTTTGTGCGAAAAAAACTGGATACAGCGCCGTGCACAAGGTGGAAGCAATTGCCACCTGCGTATTCGCCGCCCGCTCGGCGAGGCGAAACAATCCGAGCAACGAGAATGCCGCCACCAACAACATGGCCGATCGTGTCACCAGCGGCGCGTAGCCCGCGCCTTTCCACCAGAGCACAATCCAGGCCAACACCAGCGGCGGATGGGCATTCGACACCGTCGTGTGCGGAATCAGACTTCCGCTCAGTAACAGGTCACGTGCGGCGGGAACATAGTATCCCGCTTCGTCCCAGAAGTAAGGAAGCGGCAGCAGCGGAACGTGCAAAAGAAAAATAGCGATAAAAATGACTGCAAATGCCAGAGCTGGATGCGGGCTGGGAAATCGCATGGAAGAAGCCATTCTATCGGGAGAGACATGGCTTCGGACGTCTCGCTCTCACCATCGTCCGAAGTGGCTCAAGCGGAGACACGGCGAGCTACGTCTGTACGACGCCAGAACTAATGCACCGGGCCTTGCGAGCCCATGCGAGGATCGAGCTTGATCTCTCCGAAGGCGCCCTCGTAACCGGCCACGTTCTGCTGCAGAAGTCCCAGTAACGCCTTAGCCTGCTGCGGACTGAGGTAAATGCCCTGAAAGTTCTTGATTTCAACTTGACTCTCGCTCTGTTGCTGAAGAGTGCCGAAGACCAGAAAGAAATCCCAGATGTTGACCCGCATCTGCACGCTGTTGGCATAATTTTCGCGGTAGCCGGCATCGTTGGTTAATTTCACGTTCGGTTGCGTCGGATTATTCATAGGCTGGAAGTGTAAACGAGTTCCTGCCCGGGAAGGAAACGCCGGAGTTTCGGAGCCCCCCTCGGGGCACGTGACGAAAACTGTCACGGACTTGATACTTTGTGGCGGATCACCACTTGGCTGTAGAACGTCATCGGCCGGTCTCTCTGCTGAAAACAAGGGACTTGCAGGTTTCAGCCTAGTTACTTTAGGAAGTACCTTGTGGCGGACAAAGTGCGGTAGAGTCTAGGTTGGTCGACGAGAACGGAGACGGTGCAGCTATGACCCAAAACAAGGATCTTGGGATGACGGAAGAAATTGTACTTCCGGAGCATCTCCTCCCCTTGGGATCTGTGCTGGGCGAGGGTGTGTCGGCGTTGGACCTGTGTTCGGTCCTGGCCAAGATTTTTCGCGTGCAGTCTACCGAAGTCGCGCTGTTGCGACTGGAGGGGGGGCTGCTGCACTTTGTGTTTCCCGAATACTTACGCACCTCAGGCGCGATTCCGCTGTCCAGCAAAGCAGTGGCGGCGCACACGGCTCTGAGTAAGAAGGCCGAAATCTTCAATAATTTCGCTCGAGTGAAGCACGCCAGCATCTTTGAAACCATCAAACCCAGCAGCAACGATTCGGACGACGCGCTGGCGCGCGCGCCCATTCAGAAGCTGATGTCAGTGCCGATTATGAACCGGGATTCGGTTGTGGTGGGCGTAATCCAGATCTCGCGCAAGGGGCTTGATTCGAAGTTAGGGCAAGACTTCAGCCGCGAGGACCTGCACGACCTGGAGTTAGCGGCAGGACTTCTGGCGACGGCGCCGGCCTTGATGACAAATTAGGACCTATCCACTTGGGTGGTAGACCCGACAGACAAGTCATAGAGACCTACCTTGTTACCTCTGCCGCCGCCGGCCGGACGTCACAGGCCACGTCTCTACAGCAGACTCCGAGTAACTTGCTCGTCGGTCAGCAAAACCCGTAAATCCGTTCCGGTCATTTCTCTCGGTTCGTCAACGCCAAGCATTCCCAGGATGGTGGGCGAAATATCACGCAGCGAACCGTTGGGCTGCAGCGTGAACTCTTTAAAATTTTCCGAGACCACAATCAAGGGCACCGGATTGGTGGTGTGCGCGGTGTGCGGGCCGCCGGTCGCGGGATCGATCATCATCTCCGCGTTGCCGTGGTCGGCGGTGATCAGCATCGCTCCGCCTTTTGCCCGAACCGCATTCTCAATGCGACCGAGGCAAGCGTCGACAACTTCTACGGCCCTGACCGTAGGTTCGATCTTGCCGGAATGGCCAACCATGTCGGCATTGGCAAAGTTCACGATCATCAGGTCGAACGTCCCTTGCTCCGTAGCCTTCACCACCGCATCTGCAATGCCCGCAGCGCTCATCTCCGGCTTCAGATCATAGGTCGCGACTTTGGGCGATTGCACCATCACGCGTTCCTCGCCGGGAAACGGCTGTTCCACCCCGCCATTGAAAAAATACGTGACGTGGGCATACTTCTCTGTCTCGGCGACACGCAGGTTCCGCAGGTTCATCCCGCCCATTACGTTAGCCAGAATATTTGCCATCGACTCGGGAGGAATCACGACAGGAAGACTGAAATTCTTGTCATAGCGCGTCATGCAAACATAGCGCAGATGTTTTGGCACACCCTCGCGCGGGATGGTCGCATCGAGATCGTCCGCGCCCGGAAGATCGCCGCCGCCGTTGTCGCTGAGTCCGCTGTTGCGAGCCAGAGCGCGAGTGATCTGGCGAACCCGGTCGGCACGGAAGTTGAAGCAGATGCACGAGTCTTCATCGCGAATTGTGGCGAGTGCGTGGCCGCGGCTGTCGGTGCAAACGAACGGAATCACGAATTCGTCGGTCACTCCCCGGTTATAAGAATCTTTCATTCCCTGCACCGGGTCGGCGCACTTGCCGCCTTCCGCGTCGGCGAACACCATGGCGTTGTAGGCTTTTCGAATGCGCTCCCAGCGCCGGTCGCGATCCATGGCGTAATAGCGGCCGTTCACGGTGGCGATTTTGCCGCAGTTATATTCGCGCATTTTCTGCTGCAGCTGTTCAAGGTATAGGGCGCCGCGAGTGGGCAAAGTGTCGCGGCCATCCATGAAAGCATGCACCCAGACACGCTCCACACCATTCTGCTTGGCCATCTTCAGCAGCGCGTAAAGATGAGCCAGCTGCGAGTGCACGCCGCCGTCCGAGACCAGCCCGAACAGATGCAGTCGACGTTCACCCGTGCGGGCATGATTCATCGCATCGAGCAACCCCGGATGGAAGAAAAACTCCCCATTCCGGATCATCAGATCGATGCGCGTAATGTCCATATGCACGATGCGGCCGGCGCCCATGTTCAAGTGCCCGACCTCACTGTTGCCCATCTGACCCTCGGGCAGCCCCACGAACGGCCCACTGGTATGAATCAGTGTATTGGGATACTCGCGCAGCAGCCGGTCGTAGGTGGGCTTGCGGGCGAGCGCAATCGCGTTGGCTTTGGTTTCAGCTCGATAACCCCAGCCGTCGAGAATGATCAGTACGAGTGGTTTGGGACGAGGCATAATCAGCTTCTGGCTCCTGGTTCTTAGCTTCCCGGCTCTTCGCTTTCAACTCAACGCTGGCGCGGCTACCAGATCAGGCTGACCGGATAGCGTTCGCATATCGGGTCAGCCGTGATCAGCGGAAGTTTTCCTCAATGCTCTGTGCAATCAAGATGCGATCGAAGGGATCATGATGATGCACCGCCAAGTTTTCCATTCTCAGGACATGCATCAACTTGATGGGCAGGACCTCGATCCTATTCTCGCCGAGTTTCCTGACCAGATATGGAACTGAGGGCTCGGGCAAAGAAAGCTTGCCAGCTTTCGCCTTGATCAAAATCTCCCCGATGATGGCTACCCTCAACCAAAGGTCGTAGGGTCCGGTAAAGGTCTGCTGTACCCGGCGGGAAAGCCTTCCATCATCCGAAATCGCCCCTAAGAAAGTGCCGGTATCGAGGAGTGCCTTCATTCCCAGAACAGATCCTCGATCTGTTTGGGCAAAGGATCGTTGAAATCATCAGGCACTGTAAATTCGCCCTTGGCGGAACCGAAGACCCGCACCGTTTGGGCTGACCGTCCAAAGGCACCATCTTCGCCACCGGCTTGCCGGCTTTGGCGATTATGACTTCTTCGCCCAATGCAACCCGCTCGAGCGGGCGAGAGAGGTGAGTCTTGGCTTCGTGGATGTTCACTTCCATGATCTCATTGTTATACTCGAGATGGCTGGAGGAATCATGCCGATTAGCGAATTGCTGCTGCCTGAACTGGATCGAGAGATGAAAATCACGCGCACCACTCTGGAGCGGGTTCCCGTCGATAAGCCTGATTTTGCGCCACATGGCAAGTCGATGCCGTTGGGCAAATTGGCGCCTCATGTCGCGCAGCTCGCCGGTTTCGGCCTGACCGTGCTGACCACGCCCGAACTGGACTTTTCCAAAGGCAGCTACAAGCCGTTACCCTTTTCCTCTGTCCCCCAACTGCTCGAGGCTTTCGATGACGGCGCCGCCAAAGTTCGCGCCGCTCTCGAAGCCATGCCGGACAAAGCGTGGACCGAACCCTGGAAGCTCAGCTTTCAGGGCAAAGCCATTTTCGAGGGGTCACGATTCCTGGCTTACCGTGAGATGTTTCTGAATCACCTGGTGCATCACCGCGCTCAGCTCGGCGTGTACCTGCGATTGAACAACCAGCCGGTGCCCGCGAGTTACGGTCCGTCTGCAGATGACACGCTTGGGTTTTGAATTGGGTTCGATGATTGAGCCGGACTGATTCACGGCCTTCAGCCACCAGAACGTCAGTCCCACGACATCTTCCTCGCGGTCGATGCCGCCGGTTCATCTCACTTTTGCGGTGAATCGGTCTTCTGCTCCGCTCGCTGGAGCGCGGCCTCGACTTCCGCCTGGATTCGCGGATAAATTGCTCGCATGGTCTCCGCGCTCACCGCAGGCATCTCGTGGAGAAACTTTTGCCCTGCCGGAGACGAATAAAAGACGGTGAGCGCGTCGATCTCAGACTTTGTAAAGTGACGCTGGTACACAGGAATCATGTCGCTGAGCATCTCGTCCAGCGGAAAGTTCTTGATCAGATCCTGCGACCCGCGGTCCATCCTCGACAGATCGGCGTCGCTCAACTCAGGATGCTTCTTCTTCAGTTGCTCGCGGTTCAGACTCTGCATCTGTGCGAACAACTGCTGCATCATCTGGTTTATCTGCTCGCGGCTAGCCATCACGTCAAAGAGTTTTTTGACATCTTCCTGGGAAGCCGCGTCCGGAGAAATCGGCACAGTAGTTTGCGCACCGGCGCCTGCGCACAAGCCGAGAAGACAGGCACACAAAATTGACGTCATTCTCATAGAGCACTCCACGATACAAAAATAACCGCCCTTTCAGCCCTTGTAGTTCAGCGCCTTGATTCCCAAAAATCGTGCCGTACCGCCCAACTCTTCCTCAATCCGCAGCAACTGGTTGTACTTGGCGACGCGGTCGGTACGCGAGGCCGACCCAGTCTTAATCTGTCCCGCGCCGGTCGCGACCGCCAGGTCCGCGATGAACGTGTCTTCGGTCTCGCCCGAGCGATGCGAGATCACCGAGGTGTATCCGTTCCTCCGCGCCAGATCAATTGCATCCAGAGTCTCGCTCACGGTTCCGATCTGATTGACCTTCACCAGGATCGAGTTGGCAACGCCCTTGTCGATTCCCTGCTCGAGGAACTGAACATTGGTCACGAATAGATCATCGCCTACAAGTTGAATCTTCCCGCCAAGCTCTTTGGTCAGGTCCGCCCACCCGTCCCAGTCATTCTCCGCCAATCCGTCTTCCAGCGAGACGATGGGATAATCCTTCACCCACTTCGCCCAGAACTTCACCATCTCCTCGGAACTCCTGGCCGATTTGTCCGACTTCTTGAGCACGTATTTTCCGTCCTGATAGAACTCGCTGGCCGCCGGATCGAGCGCAATCGCAATTTCCTCTCCCGGCTTGTACCCGGCCTTCGAGATCGCTTCCAGCACAACTTCAATCGCCTCCACGTTCGACTTCACCGAGGGGGCAAATCCTCCTTCATCGCCCACGGCGGTGTTGTAGCCGCGTTTTTTCAGCACGCCCTTGAGGGTATGAAATACCTCCACTCCCCAGCGCAGCGCCTCGGAAAACGAAGGCGCGCCCACCGGCATCACCATGAACTCTTGAAAGTCGACGTTATTATCGGCGTGCGCCCCGCCGTTCAGGATATTCATCATCGGTGTGGGCAGCGTGTTCGCCCCAACTCCCCCGAGATAGCGGTACAACGGCATATCCAGGCTCTGTGCCGACACCCGCGCCGCCGCCATCGAAACCGCAAGGATGGCATTCGCACCCAGCCGGCCTTTGTTCTCGGTACCATCCAGTTCGATCATCTTCCGATCGAGCCCCCGCTGGTCGAACGCATCCCAGTTCGCCAGTGCTTCGGCGATTTCGCCGTTGACATTCTCCACCGCCTGGAGCACGCCTTTACCCAGGAACCGGTTGGTATCGTTGTCGCGCAGTTCAACCGCCTCGTGCTCGCCAGTCGATGCGCCGCTGGGCACGATCGCCCGGCCCATCGAGCCGTCCGCCAAAAACACCTCCGCTTCAATCGTAGGATTGCCGCGCGAGTCCAAAACTTCTCGTGCATGTATGGCTGCAATATTGCTCATGGAATTGTCCTCGGATTTCGATCAAACCGCTCCGTCTTGATTTCGGAAATTAATAATGGCGAGACGGCGTCGGTGGGGTAGCCGACACCTTCATGGTCTTGATTCATGCTGTTTTGCGAACCAACGATTATATCGAACCGGTAGGAAATGCACGGTGACCTCGGACATGCTTTTCCCTGGCGATTTCCGCCTCCCGGAACCGTCCACTCGGCCACCCAGGCTGCGCCCTTATCTCCGCTGGTTCCCTGGCCTGTCCGCGCATTGTCGCAGCCTTGCACCTGGACTAGAGTCAAGAGATACAATAATGCTCGGGAATTTGAGGAGGCACCGTGAGGAACATGAAGAACTGGATCGCTCTACCTTCCATTCTGCTGTTGGCCGCTACGCTCGCAGCCCAGACTGACTCGTCCGCAGCTGCAACCGCCCAGACAGATTCGTCCGTTCCCCCAGCACCCGTGCAGACTGAGTCGCCCGTGCCCGCAGTATCTGCTCGGCCCGGGTTGCCCGTGCCCGCCGGCACTGCCCTGATGGTGCGGCTCGCTACCACTCTGGCAACCTTCAGCAACCGAGTCGGCGATCCCTTCCAGGGGAAAGTCAGCCAGCCGGTCATCGTGAACGGTGCTACGTTGATTCCCGCGGGATCGACCGTCGAAGGCCGCGTCACCAAGGTGAGTGAGCCGCGACGCATCTCCGGCAGGCCGTCCATCGGGATTCTTGCCGAAGCCGTAATTCTGCCGACCGGCGAGCGTTACTTCCTCGACGCCACCCTGACTGACACCAACATTCGCGGCACTGACGTCAATCAGGAAGGCCAGTTCAAAGGCCAAAGCCATGACCGCCGCGACACCCTCGAGGCCGGCGGCGGTACTGCCGGCGGCATGCTCATTGGCGGACTGATCGGCGGCCCCCCGGGAATCCTCATCGGCGGCGCAATCGGAGCGGGCTCAGCCACAGCACACTGGTTGGCCACCCACCGTTCTGCAACCCTGCCGGCCGGAACGGAACTCACCCTGGAACTAAACCGTCCACTCACCATGGCTGCCGCGCCACCCAGCGGGGGCAGCAGGTAGGCATCGCTTGACCCGAAATCTCTTCCGGACGACGGACAGCACAAACTTCCGGCGGTCAAAGTTTATTGGTCTTTAGGTAACGATCAGTGTCTGAGAATCAGGCTCGACATGGGGACAGGATTCAACAAAAGCAGGTGAAAAGGGGCCCCCCAAGAGAGGCTTTCCGTCAACCATTTGATACTCCGCTCCGGCCGTGGTCGAGGGCTTCGGCAAGCCCGGCGCGAGTTCGAAAACCGCCCAACATCGAATGCAAACGAGCCAGGATCTTTGCCCCTCGATAAGGCAAAAATCTTCGAACTTATAGACTTCCACTTACGCCCCGAAAATCAAATCCCCCTCACTCAGGACCAGCAGCTCAATCCACCCTTCTACCGGCAGCGAGTCTACAGGCAGCCGGTTTTGCCATAGGCTGAACCGCAGCCGCAGCTTGCTGGTCGAAGCCACGCCAACCGCTCCCGCCTTGCGCTCCGCCGCTCGTTCCGCCGGAGCAGCGATCGGAGTCGCCAGCAGCCAGGCCAGCGGCAGCTTGAATTCAAAGTTCCGCAGCAGCGCCAGCTTGACATATTCTTGCGCTTGAGAAGACGACGCCATCACCCGCCCTTCGGATCCATTCTCGATCTTCCAGGCTGTCAGCTTACGCTTATGCACCGAGGCCTCGAGCCGCAGCGCGCGCCGGGCACGGGGTTCGCCGCTGGCCCACGATTCCACGTTCACCACCAGCTCAAAGTCTTGTTCAGGCACCTTGCCCATAAAGTCGAGTCGCCCATACACACAACTCGAATCGATGCCGGCATACACGGAGTCCAGCAGAAACTGTTTGCCGTGCATCGCGCCCGCACGCTTGTCGGCCGTATACATCGCCGCGCCCATCCATTCGAAGTAGCGTACCTTGTCGCCCGTAATTCGCGGATGAACATAGGCCGTCTGGGGCACAAACGAAGGGCGCACCTCGGCTCCGGTGATGGGCTGGGCCAGAGAGTCTGGGGGAGTCGCTCCCAGCGCCTGATACACGTTCGAAAGATGCTTGCGGTAGAGTTCGTCAAAATCGCGGTCGTTGGCCGAATGATGTTCCGGCCCGTACCACCAGTTCCAGTCGCTGCCTTCGGCGATCAGGATCTCTTCATATGCCAGCGTGCGCTGCGCTTCGGTTGCGCTTGCCGCATTTTGCGCGCAGAACTGGCGCGCGTGGTAAAGGTAATCCCAGGCGCGATTGTCCTCCGGCGCACCGATCCATACATTAAAGTTCGCGTTGATCCACGACCCGGGCACAAGCGAAGTCATTCTGCCGAAATCCTTGTGGCGCGCAATCGCTTCGGAAACGGTCACGGCCTCCACGCCTGGTTCGCGCTGCAGCCCATCGTAGAAACGCCGCAAGAATTCGCGTCCCGACTTCGGGTAATATTCCCATGCATTCTCGCCATCGAGAATGATCGACACCACCGCGTCACGGCCCTTGGACAGCACAGGTTTGGCCGCTTCTTTGATGTTGCCAATCAAGTGCTGCGCCGCGTCTGCCGGGGGCATACCTGAATACACGAATCCAATCAGATCGGAAATCGTGTGATCGCGAAACACCATGTCCATCGCCGCCGAACCGTTCTCATAGCGATGGACGTTGTAGAGTTTCTCCGCCAGGTTTCCGGGCAGCCGTCCGTTGCCATCGCGCGCGAAGAACACTCCCGTGCTTCGTCCTAGGACGCCTTCGTCCGTAGCCATCCACTGGATGCCCAGGCTATGCGCGATCGCCAGCACCTCCTCCGACACGCTGCCTTCCGATGGCCACACGCCCTTGGGCCGCAGGCCGAACACCTTCTCGTGCAGATCGAGAGCGCGGGTAAGTTGTTCGCGCGCGTCCTCGGGATGACGATACCGGTTTTGCGGCAGCGGCAATCCGGGAGACGACACCGCTCCCGCGCTCGTGTCGCACACCAGCGGCAAGATCGGGTGATAAAACGGCGTTGCCGAGAGCTCGATCGATCCCTTCTTCGCGGCCTCGGCATGGGCCGGCAGAACCTTGCTCAGCAGTTCCCTTTCCCGCTGGATCACGAACCGCTGATCGTCGAGCGAATACTGGTGACCCTTCGCCACCAGCGCCGCCACCGCATTCTCTTCCAGAAAGAATTCGTCGAACCAGGCAAGCTGCGACAACACCTGCAGATCGGTAAAATCCTGCGCTTGAAAATACCGTTCCGCCCGCTCCGGATGATCGCCATGCTCGCGAAACCGCTCCCACAATTCGCGATACCGCGGATAGCGCCCAATCAGATTCTGCGGATTGGCCTGAAACAGATATTGCAGCGCGAACCGCCGCTCCTCTACCGACAATTCTTTCGCCGGCTTGGCTGCCACTCTTAAAAATGGATCCTGCGCCGCCCCATCGACATAGTCCTGAATCTGCACCATCAGCGACGGCACCAGGTTGAAGTTCTGATGAACATTGGGAAATTCGTCCAGCAACTTCACCATCCCGTAATAATCCTTGAGTGCGTGCAGCCTGGTCCAGGGGAGACGATATTCGTCCGTCACCAGATCCTTATAGAACGGCTGGTGCTGGTGCCAAAGAAGTATGACGCGCAAGGCGGGCATGGCTGAATTGGTCAGTCTAGCATGGTGATTTTCTGA
>Ga0210406_10002168_pt1 | contig 22834 bp, 16 predicted proteins | sample IncBWC30MmetaG_FD_155454 | JGI IMG/M metagenome (GOLD analysis project Ga0210406, IMG submission 155454) | Forest soil microbial communities from Barre Woods Harvard Forest LTER site, Petersham, Massachusetts, United States - Inc-BW-C-30-M | ecosystem: Environmental > Terrestrial > Soil >...
AAGGAACCTGACCAGAATTACCAGCCACTCTGGTCCCACTTGTCCCCAGCTGTCTGGGCCTTAGAATGCATCGAAACTAGGACGAGAGATTCATTCTGTTTGGGCCCGTCGTGTATTAGGATTTACCGAGAGGAGGGAGCTTGCGCGCTGTTATCACAGGAGGTGCGGGCTTTTTAGGTTCTCATCTGTGCGACTACCTTATCGAGCACGGATGGGATGTGCTTTCGATCGATAATCTGGTCACCGGAAGCGAAGGGAACGCCGCGCATCTGGTCAAACATCCTCGTTTTCGGACGATGCGCCATGATGTGTCGAACTATATCGATGTGCCCGGGCCCGTAGACTACGTTCTTCATTTTGCTTCCCCGGCGAGCCCGGTTGATTACCTAAAGCTTCCGATTCAGACGCTAAAAGTTGGCGCTCTGGGCACTCATAACTCTCTTGGCTTAGCACTCGCGAAAAAGGCCAAGTACTTTCTGGCCTCGACCTCCGAGTGCTATGGCGACCCGCAGATCAGCCCACAGCCAGAAAGCTATTGGGGACACGTGAACCCTATCGGTCCGCGCGGCGTCTACGACGAGGCCAAGCGCTATGCGGAAGCTATGGCGATGGCCTATCACCGTTTTCACGGGGTGGATACCCACATCGTGCGAATCTTTAATACTTACGGGCCGCGTATGCGCCTTAACGATGGCCGGGCGCTGCCGAATTTCGTGTACCAAGCCCTTCGTGGGCAGCCCATCACTGTCTACGGTGACGGAAAACAAACTCGGAGCTTTTGTTATGTTTCGGACCTCATCGAGGGGATTTATCGGCTGATGAATTCAGACGAGCACGAGCCGGTAAATATCGGGAATCCGCAGGAGATAACGATTTTGGAATTCGCTGAGCGCGTTCGCGCGCTCATGGGTTCCGACGTACCCATTATCTTCAAGCCGCTTCCACAAGACGATCCCAAACAGCGTTGCCCAGATATCAGCAAGGCGAAGCGCCTGCTCGGATGGGAGCCGAAGGTCAACCTGAATGAGGGGCTGCAGCTGACGTTAGACTTTTTCCGGCAGCAGGTAACCGCAGAGCCAGCGGCGATATAAATCCTCAGAGCGTGAGCACAGTATTGGAGGTCAGGTCTGGCCGGCCAAAGCTGTGATATTCGAAGCCGAGCTCCTTCATCTTTGCAGGTGGCAGCATATTTCGAGCGTCGAGGATCAGGGGTCGCGCCATCTCCCGGTAGATGCGCTTCCAATCGAGTTCGCGATATTCCTTCCATTCGGTCAGCAAGAGCAAAGCGTCCGCCCCGTGGGCCACTTCGTAGGGATCCTCCACGAAAGCTGCGCCGTTCAGCAATGGGCGTGCGCGTTCCATAGCGACGGGATCAGAGGCGCGAACTGTTGCGCCTTCGGCGAGTAAGCGCCGCACCACCTCGATCGCCGGCGCGAAGCGCACATCATCGGTATTCGGCTTGAATGCCAGACCCAAAACTCCAACCGTTTTCTCCTTCACCACCCATAACGCGCGGCGCACTTTTTCCACGAACTGCTCGATGCGGCGCTTGTTGACCGCTTCGACTTCCTTGAGAAGACTAAAATCGATGCCATTCTTTTCCGCCAAGCGAATGAACGCTTGTATATCCTTGGGCAGGCAAAATCCTCCAAAGCCCAAGCCGGCGTTCAGGAAATGCGGCCCAATTCGTGGATCAAGCCCCACAGCCCGAGTGACTTCCTCGACATTTCCTCCGAGCTTCTCGCAAAGATCGGCAATTAGATTGGCATAGGAGATCTTGAGGCCCAGGAAAGAGTTGGAAGCATGCTTGATCAGTTCGGCGCTGGCAATCGTAGTCACCAAAAACACCGGCGCAGGGCCGGCCGGACATTTCAGTTCGTGAACCGGGCAATGGAACCTGCCCTCGAGGAACGGTTTGTAGATCTCGCGCAATTGCGCTTCGGATTCCGCATCCTCGACACCTACGACGATGCGATCGGGATGAAAGAAGTCCCCGACTGCCGTGCCTTCGCGCAGGAACTCCGGATTGGAGGCAACGCGAAAGGTGGCGCCTTTGCTGCGGCCATAAACGTGAAGGGCATGACGCAGTTGCTCGCCTGTTTGGGCTGGTACGGTGCTCTTCTCGATTACCAGTTTGGGCGACCGGGAAGCAGCCGCTATCTGCCGCGCCACATTGTCGATTGCGGAAAGATCGGCTTCGCCCGAATCAAGAGGGGGTGTGCCCACGCAGATAAAAATGGCGTCGGCCGGGCCGACTGCCTGTGCGCAATCCGAGGTGAACCGCAGCCGGCCGGCAGCGATGGCGCTTTCCATTACTTTGTCCAGGCCGGGCTCATAGATCGGCAGACGGCCCGCATTCAGCATGCCTATACGGACCGGATCGTTATCGGTGGCCATCACTTCATGCCCTGCCTCAGCAAGGCAGCTGCCCGTCACCAATCCCACGTATCCACAACCAATTACGGCAAGACGCACGGCTCCCCCACTTTAGTGCATAACTGTCAAGCTTGCTCGGTTTAACCGATTGGTAAAGTCTACTCGCGAACTGCGGTTTGTACTCTGTCTCTTTCAAGCGGACTTTCTCGATTCCATAAATCGCGATTCCCGAACCTAAGACAGCAGCCCCGTTTCGGAGGCATTCAGAGAGCAATTTAGCTCGTCTCACTCCTGCATGTAACCCATTGTCGGAGGGGAGCTATTTTCAACTTGGGACGCGGCGCAGGGCAAACGGTTTGCGCTACGTAAGGCCCATCCAATTCGATTCTCATTGGCCAAGACGCTTCAGATGACGCAGCTGAACTGATTGCCAGTTCAGACGAAATCCAAAAAGAACTCGGATGGGGGTCTCAACAACAGGATTTCCGCGCAATCATCCGCCCGGATTGGAACTAGAGAGGCGCATGACTTGCCCGAAGCAGTATCTACTTTTTGGGACGCGACTTTAGAGGTGACCCACACTTGCTCCTTTTAGGGCAACGGGACTGCGGCCGTGACCTGATTCGAGTACGTGCTTTCCTCATTGCCTGAAGCTACGGCCGTCGCAACGTAATGATAAGTCTGGCCGGACGCCACGGTGGAATCGAGGTATTGAGTGCCTGCCACGATAGACGAATTCACCAAAGTTTAGGGTTCGCCCGACACCGTTCCGCGGTAAATGTTCTAACCGATGACTGTTGATGTGCTCGCCGTCCAGTTTAAGGTAGTCGTGTGAGCCAATACGCCACTGCCCGAAAGTCCAACCACAGTCGGTGAGTTCGAGGCATTGCTTGCGATGGTTACGCTGCCTGTCGCCGCTGGGGCAAAGGTTACGTTCTTCGTCACCACCAGGCCAGGCGTGATGATTTGCCCGTTGGAAAGGCCGGAGGCGGTGAAGCCGCTACCGGAAATCGCGACACTGGAAACCGTTAGATTGACGCTGCCGGAATTCGTGAAGTTCACTCCGAGGCCACTGCTTTTCGTGGCGATCACGTTGCCGAAGCTCAGGCTGGTCTTGCTGGGAGTGAGTGCGCCAGGAATTGCCGCATTGACCATGAGCGTTGCGGCGTTGCTGGTGACGACGCTAGCCGAATTGCTCACTCATAGAGTGAACTGGGTTCCATTATCAGGAGCTCCAGTCACTTACAACTTTTGTTAGATTGCCAACCGAGATGGAGTCGGGACGTTCGCACTGGTGAATATGTTGAAAGAGGATCAACAAAACCGCATTCTGGTCGACCCGCAGCGATTCTAGCGGCACAGCATAGCAATAAAAGAAAAAATTGAATAGTGACTGGGATCGTTTTGGGGTCCTGCCACTATCGAACTCCAGCCAGCAGTTCGGCCGGACCCGCAGCCGAAGGCTCCTCAGGAAGAGATCGTTTGGGTGATTTGGTGATGAGAACTGCTGCTGCTCTTCGCAGCAAGACCTCGAGATCCTGCCTCTCTGTCGTGGGGCTTTGCTGATCGGAGAGGAGCTGATTTGTGCGCGGGGCTGGCATGGTCTTTCCTTGGCACGCCTTAGCATGAGTTCTCGCTTGACCGGAGAACGTGCCTTCTTTCAATTCTCAATGAGCAAGAAGGTGTCCAAAGCCATGGACAGAAGTTACTCATATTAATGGATTTGTCATCCTTCTGATGACGACATCGGAAAATGTTTTCCCAAAATGCGCAATTATCTTGCCCGATAGCGATAAGTAGTTCTCGATCCTCTTCGTTCTTGGCAGGAAACTTGCCTTGGAACTGTTGAGCGGCTGGGAAAAAAAGGCGGACAATGGCATCAACGACAGCATGATTCTCTGGATCAACAGGCGGCTTCTACTTAACGCCCGGATGCTTAGGTACGGCATCGTCGGGTGCAGCGGAATCGCGGTCAATCTTGGCACGATGGCACTGTGCTTAAACATAGGTTTCGGCCGAGGCTGGGTCCCGTCAGCCATCGCGAGTGTCGTATCGACTTGCGGTAATTTCATTTTTCACAACTGCTGGACATTTTCTGATCGGCAGCACCAGGGTTTGCGATTGGTTCGCGGATTTCTGTCCTTTGCGATCATATCGACCATAGGCATTTTCATTACAACTGAGTTCTATGTAAGTTTCACTCGCCTGGCTTCGCATCTTGCAATCGTGACTTCGCATCTTGGTAAACTAGGAATTCCTCTCACCTGCCAATTCGCTGCCATCCTCCTGGGCGCCTGCATGAGCTACTTATTGAATGGGGCGGTTACTTGGCCGCGAGTGCAGTCACAACCTTCAGCGGATGTAGCTCAGGTGACAGAGATTTGATTCAGCCCTAAGGTGGCAGCGTCAGTCTCCTTAGTTATCCGCTAAAATCCAAAAACATCCTGATATCCCGAGGATTGCCTAGACAGCCCAAACCTAGACGACTAAGACTTTGCGCGATGCCTCTGCCCCTTTTAATATGCGTACGCATCTTGCGAGGGGAAAATGGGTTCCGGGGATATGCAAGATTATGCAAGCTCCCCGGGCGGAGCCGGCCGAATTAAGGACTGGATCAATCTAAGTGCTTGAAAAAAGGCTTGATAATTTAGGTGTTGGCATGCCGACGTTCTGCCGGTTTGGCATTAATATTGCTAGTAAGGCACACGGGTACGAATGGAGGCGGGTGTGATCCGACGCGCATTGACAGCTCTAGCTCTGATAGCAACTGTTGCTCTTCTTTCCAGTTCACCGGCATTCGCTGATAACCTTCATCTCTGCGATGTCAATCAATTCACTACTTGCAATAGCGGTAGTGCGATAGCTGTGACGAGTAGCCAGGCTTGGGCGTTCGGGACGCAGCACACCGGAGACACCCTATACCTGGCCATCATGAATCCCCTCATAGGGGGCTCAGGAAACTTCAATTCAGGTACTAACCTCTGGGCCGTTCTAAACGTACTGCCCACTCAGGTGTTTCCGACTTTCGCAAGTACGGTCAGCCAGGAACAGGGCGGAACGGGCATTGTAGCAGGCAGCTTTGATGCGTCCTCTTTCTTGGTAGGCGCCTGGACGGGCACAGTTAACGTCGGACAGTCAGTCATCCTCCCGAGTGGGCCAGTCGGTACCATTTATATGGCTTACCTGTTAGATTCGAGCGGCAACCTCATCGCCGTTACCCCTTGGAGTTCCGCACTAATAAATGTGGGAACGTCGGTACCTGAGCCGTCGACTCTGGCGCTTCTCGGTGTGGGATTGTTAGCCATGAGCCTGCTTCTCGGCCGGCGTGGGTTAGGCGGTCGCCTCACTGCGCCCTGAATAGAGGGGAGAGTCGATTTCCATTTCGGGAACTTGCACGCGCGGGCGTGAAAACTTACTCTTAATTTCGATAGAGCGGGGACGATCAGAACCGATATTTCATTGAAGAGAACTGTGATTCTGATCGGCTCGAGGTTGAAAGTGGTTTCCAACTTAGGGTAAGTGTTTTTCCTATTCGATCCGAGTGGCATCCACAATACCCTTATTGGTCAATGGCTTACGGAGACTTGCGTTGGAGTCCGAATTGCACTCTTAACGCCGGGATTCATTAGTGCTTAGGCATGGCTCTCGAATCGCATCTCCTAGGGAATCGCTCGACGCAAGTCGCTCTTTCCATTATTATCCCCGCTTATAATGAAGAGAGCCGCCTACCAAAGACTCTTGAGCGTATTCACGATTATCTGTCAGGCCGAGCTTTTGCCGCAGAAGTTATCGTCGTAGATGACGGGTCCTCTGACGGCACGGCCAGAGTGGTGGAAACGGCACGAACGAAGTATCCTGAGATCCGGCTAGTTTCGAACGGCCGCAACCGGGGTAAAGGATTTAGCGTTCGCCATGGCATGCTTGAGGCCCGTGGCGACATCGCCCTTTTTACTGATGCCGACCTGTCTGCTCCAATCGAAGAGGCCGATAAACTCATCGCGGCTATCTATACGCACAAGTATGATGCGGCGATTGGTTCCCGTGCCTCGGGCGAATTGATCGAAGTCCAACAGTCGATTTTGCGGAGAATGGCAGGCAAAACTTTTAACATGCTTGTTCGCGTCGGAACGGGCGTCAATTTCGGCGACACGCAATGCGGGTTTAAAGCTTTTCGCCGCCAATCATGCCGCATCCTATTCGAGCAGCAGCTCATAACGGGCTTCGGATTCGATCCGGAGATTTTGTTTCTGGCGCAATACCACAGACTACGGGTGGTGGAAGTTCCTGTACGTTGGGCACACGTCACCGGGACAAAGGTGCGTGTCTTCAGCGATAGTCTGCGAATGTTTAGGGATCTAGCCAAGATCCGCTGGAATGCCTTGGGCGGCGCTTACCAATCCTCCCCAATGAGTGCGCCAGTCGGCGAAAAGCAGGCCGGCGCTTCTGTATGAAAATCATAGGTCGCGGCATTCCGCCGCCTCATATTTAAAAACGGGTCGGAATCGACACCGTTCCCGTTCAAAGGACAGATTTCCTCAACTGGTCTTTTTCTGCCCTTAAGGACAGTAGCAGTGAGTTGGCTGGGCGGGTATTTTCGGCTTGATGATTGCCCATGCCCAGGGGCTGGTGTGTCTCCAGAGCCAGGGGCTGGTGTGTCTCCAGAGAAAGACGCGACTCGTCACGACTAGGAGTGTCGCATACGTTATATGTGCAGCAGTTTTATTTGCCATCATTAGCCAATCAGGATGTAGCGGGACTGTCGGCGCTTCCCCTTCTACGTCCCAGAATGTCGCTCTGCCGCAGAATGTCATTTCTGGTCTGAATCCGAGCACTACCTCTCTTAGTTTTGGAAATGTTAACCTTGGTGGCACAAGCATTCTCGTTGTTACCTTCACAAATACTAGCAGCTCCAATGTGACTGTCTCGAGCGTCACGATTGGCGGAGCCGGCTTTTCAGTTGTAGGCATGTCTAACGGCGTAAACCTCTCGCCTGGGAGCTCCGTCGCAATGAACGTCTCTTTCACGCCATCGGCGGTTGGCCCGGTCAGCGGAAGTATTGCAGTTACAGATAATGCAAGCAATCCGACAGTGACGATCGTTCTATCCGGAACTGGAGCGACAGGGCACACCGCTAGAGTGTCGTGGAATAAAAGTACATCTGCGAACGTGTCCGGCTATTACATATATAGAGGGACAACAACGGGCGGACCCTACTCCAGATTGAATGGGTCGTTGCCTGACCAGAGTACAACCAGTATTGATGGGACTGTACAATCTGGTCAGACTTACTACTACGTGGTAACTGCGGTCGCTGGGAATGGGCTCGAGAGCGCCTTTTCAAACGAAGCCTCGGCATTTATCCCTTGACGTAATAATGCAGTCCCGCCGCTGACACAAAGCAACGACTGCGAATAATTAAGTTCCGGACCTTCCGCCCTAAAACACAGGGAACCGCAAAACTGATTCAGGCCCATATTTGTGGATTGATAAGGCAACCTTCCGCCGGTCCGTGAGCCTAACCCATCAGTCATCCTGTCTGGTCGAAGGTGGTTAGCCAACCGATCCCCGGGGTCAGGTTGGTCTCCCTGTCCTTCCTGTACGTCACATCCGACGCGCCTCTGTCCTCAATCTGGCCCTCTCACCAGTCGATCCTTCCTCTTCTCACGCCTTAGTCTGCCCAACTTGGGGGGACTCGCGCGACCATGATGCAATTCAATAGCGGGTACAACCAAGCAGCCTTCCGTGTGTCGAAGGCGCCGGTCAGGCGAGGCCGGCGTCATGGCCTGCCCCTGGGGAACTGGCCATTGACTCTTGTTCGCGCTGCCCTACTCCTTATGGTTAGCGTGACGCTCTTATTCCAGTCCGGTTGTTCGGGCGTCACCAGTGTGGCCGCCAGTAAGAATTCTCTCGCATCTCCGACATCTCCGACATCCCCGGCATCTCCAGCATCGACCGCGGGATCGCCGTCGATCGCTACTCAGCCCGCCAGCCAGACTGTGTCTGCTGGCCAAGTGGCCACGTTTTCGGTTGCCGCGACAGGAACCGCTCCGCTCATCTATCAATGGCAGAAGAACGGCGCCAACATTTCTGGTGCCACCGCGCCGAGCTATACCACCCCGGCGACCATCGCTTCCGATAACGGGGTACAGTTTGCGGTCGTGATTAGCAACGGTGTGGGCACCGTGACCAGTAGCGTGGCGATTTTGACCGTCAACACGCCCCCCTCGATCACGGCCCAGCCGGTGAACCAAACGGTTATGGCCGGTCAAAGCGTCACCTTCTCGGTGAGCGCGACAGGAACCGCTCCGCTCAGCTATCAATGGCTGAAGAACGGAACTCCGATCAGCGGGGCAACCTCGTCCAGCTACACGACTCCGACCACGACCAATGCGGATAATGGCGCGCAATTCACCGTTCGGGTCAGCAACTCCCTAGGCGCAACGGCCAGCAATGCGGCCACGCTCACCGTGACTCCCGCTCCCGTGGCACCGTCGATCACCAGCCAGCCAATTAGCCAGAATGTGACGACCGGCCAGACGGCCACATTTTCAGTCACAGCGACGGGAACCGCTCCGCTGAGCTATCAGTGGCAGAAAAACGGTGCAGCCATCAGCGGGGCAACTTCATCCAGCTACACGACTCCAGTCACAACGAATTCTGACAATGGCGCCCAATTCACCGTTAGGGTGAGTAATTCTGTTGGCAGTACGACGAGCAGCGCCGCTACGCTTACAGTAGCTCCCGCTCCTGGAACGCCGTCTATCGCAACACAGCCGGCCAATCAGAGTGTAACGGCCGGGCAGACGGCTACGTTCTCGGTGGTTGCAACAGGAACCGCTCCGCTCAGCTACCAATGGCAGAAGAACGGAGCTGCGATCAGCGGGGCAACTTCGTCTAGCTACACGACTCCAGCCACAACGAATTCTGATAATGGCGCACAATTTGTGGTCACGATCAGCAATTCGGTGGGTACAGCAACCAGCAGTGCGGCCACACTCACCGTGACTCCCGCTCCGGTAGCGCCGTCGATCACGAGCCAACCGACCAGCCAAAGTGTAACAGCGGGCCAAACTGCTACATTTTCGGTCGCAGCAACGGGAACTGCTCCGCTGAGCTATCAATGGCAGAAAAACGGTGTGGCTATCGGCGGTGGAACTTCATCCGCTTATACGACCCTGGCGACAACCACCGCTGATAACGGCGCGCAATTTGCCGTCACGGTCACAAATTCGATCGGCAATGTGACGAGCAATACGGTAACGCTCACTGTAAATTCGCCGCCCGCCATAACCACTCAGCCCATCAGCCAAACCGTAACGGCTGGCCAGACGGCGAGCTTCTCTGTAACCGCAACAGGAACCGCTCCGATCAGCTACCAATGGCGGAAGAACGGTTCGAACATTTCTGGTGCAACAACATCAACCTATACCACGCCAGCGACAGTCTCTTCCGATAATGGGTCGCAATTCGCGGTCGTGATCAGCAACGTTGCCGGTACAGTCACCAGTAGCGCCGCCACTCTAACTGTCAACACGCCACCATTGATCACCGTCCAGCCACTGAATCAAAGTGTGGTTGTTGGCCAGAAAGCTACGTTCTCGGTAACAGCGAGCGGCACAGCACCGCTTGCGTACCAGTGGCAGAAGAACGGAGCCGCGATAAGCGGGGCAACCTCGTCTGCCTACACCACACCCGCCACGACGAACTCCGATAACGGGGCGCAATTCGCCGTCACAATCAGCAACTCCGTCGGCACCGTGACGAGCAACACTATCATTCTGACCGTGACAGCACCCGGTCAGCTCAGCTCTAACAGCTTGAGCCTCAGTTTCGGAAACGTAGGCGTCGGCGGCAGCAGCACGCAAACGGCGACCTTGACCAATACGGGAGGTTCCAACGTTACGATCTCCAATGTCTCGGTCACGGGCGCAGGCTTTAGTGCAAATGGGATCTCTTCGGGCCTCATCTTAGGCCCAACAGCCTCTGCGACGCTGAACGTAATACTCGCGCCCGCAAGCGCTGGAAGTCTCACAGGCAACGTTGTGATCACGAGCAATGCTTCGAATTCGCCGCTGCCGATCTCGCTCGCAGGTACGGGAATACAGCATCTAGCGATTTTGTCCTGGACGGCCAGCACATCCGTCGTGACCGGGTACAATATCTATCGGGGAACAACATCAGGCGGATCGTATAGCAGGCTCAATTCCTCACCGAACACAAGCACCACTTTCACAGACAGCTCCGTCAACTCGGGCCAAACGTATTACTATGTTACGACTTCAGTCAATTCCAGCAATGTGGAGAGTGTCTTCTCCAATCAGGTGACTGCGGTGATTCCGTAGAGATGGGACGACAACGGTTAGGCGGATACTTCAGAAATCGATTCGCCTCTTGAATTTCGACTAATACACTCAGGGCGCAAGCAAAAATGATCTGGGTAAAACTTCAGGAGCTTCCTGCTCGACCACAATTTGTCCGTGATTATTAATGGCAACAGCTCGGGTCAGAACCACTCCATTCGCGCCCTCGATGAGATCGTTCAGATCTGTAATTTTGCCGTCCTGCCAAATGACAGCACGACTCTCGCCGTTGGCGTTCAGCGAGGAGCCGACTACTTGGCCATGATCGTTAACAGCAGCGGCTTGAGTTCCGCTTCCCGGTTTGTTTAGGCCATTCGGAAGCCTTCCGAGCTGATGCATCGCGCCATCTCTCCAAATGAACGCCACCGTCGTCTGGTCACCGATTTCGGTCCAGCCAACAACTTCGCCTCGATTATTGATCGCGTTGGCGCTGCTATGCAGGCCACCGAGCGTGCCGAGATCTCGTATGGCACCATTTTGCCAAATGATGGCGCGGACGATGCCGCCCCCAGTCGACGCAAAGCCGCTGGAAACACCGGCGATTTCTCCTTCGTTATTTATCGAGATCGCAGTGCTCCCACTGCCGCTCGGGCCCAGATCTCCGAGAGATTGCCTTCCGCCGTCCCTCCAAAGCACGGCGCCTCCGCGGACGTTCTTAGCTAACACTGCGCCGACAATTTCTGCTCGATTGTTAATTCCGTAAGCGGAACTGGTTTCGCCTGGAGTGCCGAGATCCATCATGGAGCCCTGCTTCCAGAGAAAGGCCTGCGTCTCTCCAACAGCCGTGTCGGATTCGCCCACGATTTGCCCCCGGTCGTTAATTGCATTCGCAGAACTGGCGTTACCTCCGAGGGTGCCCAAATCCGTGATCCTGCCGTTTTCCCACAGAAACGCATGGTTTGCGGACTTTCCCACAATCTGGCCGGAATCGTTGATACCGGTAGCTTCGGCAGATTCACTCCCATCGAGACCGCCTAAATTAGTAACTGTGTAGTTTGTTGGGAATGGATGGTTCGCCAATTTTTCAACGATCTGACGGGAATCATCGATAGCAGGATCTTGGGCAGATTTCGTCCCGCGCCGATCACCAACGTCAGTGACGGTCTTTTGCTGAGCGGCGACGGAGACAATTACGCACAGTGGAACCAACACAAGCAGAAGTTTCTTACGGAAATCGCCCATGAACGTTCTCCTCAGCCGGAAGGACTTATGACCCGCAAGTCCTTAGCAGGGTCCCGGAAGGATTCCAGTATGCGGCGACTTCCCCTGACCGCGTCTCAACACTCGATGTCAGATATCCAATAAGGTATTTACTCATAAGGGCGTCAGTGCAGTTCCTCTGGCGTGGAACATTTCATGCAATGGAGAGTTGTAACTGCCTCAGTTGGTTGGAGTCAAAAGGCCGGGGTCCTAGCGGGGTGAGGGCGCGCGGTCTGCGAATAGCCATTGAGTACGGGCGGAATAAGGGCCAGGTTACCAGATTTTCCAGGGTCGCTTTCCAGAGGCCCACAACTCTTCCAGGAGCATCTTGTCGCGCAAGGTATCCATGCTTTGCCAAAAACCACGATGTCTATATGCGCGCAGTTTACCCTCCCGTGCTAACGTTTCGAGGGGCTCTCGTTCCCAAACCGTCGAATCGCAAGGTATATAGTCCAGCACCTGGGGTTCAAGAACAAAGAATCCGCCGTTAATCCAGCCGGAGCCACCCTCTGGTTTTTCTTTGAAACTCGAAATCACAGATTGTTCCTGGTCGAGACTGAAAGCGCCGAATCGACCGGTCGGTTGTACTGCCGTCAAGGTAGCCAATCCACCCTGCTTACGGTGGAAAGCCACCAAGTCGCGAATATTAAGGTCACTCACACCATCGCCGTAAGTCAAACAGAACGGCTCGTCGCTCAAATGGTGGCGCACGCGCTTCAGCCTGCCTCCGGTCATGGTCGTTTCGCCGGTATCGACCAAGGTAACTTTCCAGGGTTCAACACCGTTAGTGAGGAATTCCATCTTGCGTTCCCGCATTTCAAACGTCACATCGGACATGTGCAGGACATAGTTCGCGAAGTACTCTTTGATCAGATGGCCTTTGTAGCCGCAGCAAATGACGAATTCGTTGATCCCATGAAAGGAATACAACTTCATGATGTGCCAGAGGATCGGTTTCCCTCCGATCTCGACCATCGGCTTTGGTTTGACGAGAGTTTCCTCGGTCAACCTCGAGCCGAAACCTCCGGCTAAGATCACTGCCTTCATCAATAAACTCTCTTTCCGCTATGTACTGGCTTCCCAATTGTGAGAAGCCGACCTAGCGTGGACAAAGCAAATTGCAGACCAACCCACTCAGTGGGGCCTTCGGCTAGGTCCGGTTTGCTATTAGCAACTCTATTGTTTTCAATGCATTAGTAAAAACGATGGTTCAGGAGGGCGAAGCGAGAGCAGTTTGAAGACTCGAGTCCCCCTAAGCCCTAACGGAGGGACAAAAATTTACCACAATTTATACCTGGGCTTCTCTGGCCGCCAGAGTCCAGAAACGGCTGAAAAGCGGATCGAGGCAGATCAGATTATTTCTTCCCACCAGGATTTACGTGGGAGATATTCGGGGATGTTATTGGAGAACCAGAACCCAGTCGCTCGACCCATCGGTGTGCGCCGTAGGAGGCGTGGTGAAGGTCTGAAAGCCGCTGTTGGGCAAGGGCAAGCCGCCGTTAATCGCCGTGGAATTGCCCGTCGTCGGATCGTACCAAGAGGCGATAACTAGCTTCGAGAACTTCGCCATGTTCACGGTCAGGGTCGTGGACACCGGCGTGTAGACAATCGCCGTGGAACTGCTATCCCAGGTTGTCGTGGCATAGGTGGCTTTATAGAGATTCCCGTTACTGGCGTTGTACGTTCCATATCCGGCCGTCACGAGCTGGTGCGTCGTCTCCGGGACAAAGGTCCACCAGTTGTAATTCTTCAGAAAGCTATTGACGTACTTTACCTGCTGAGTGGCAGTCGTGTTGAGTTGGTTTGACCATAACGGAGAGCTATCAAAGTGATTGACGTTCACCATGCCGAACTCAAATCCCGCCGCTCCGCTGGTCATCGAATACCACATTTGCTGCCGCATGACGAAAGCATTCGCAGGGGACGAGAGAAAGCCCGTATTGTTCGCCCCTTCGTAGTTCGCTTCACCGAGAAAGGTCGGCATCACGGAAGGCGGGAACTGCGTGGAAGGCGCGTTTCCGGCGTTTCCGCCAATGCTCTGAGTCCCGTTGTTCGCCTGTCTTGTGCAAGGTCCGCTCGGGCCACAGTTGTAAGCCTGAAGCATTTCATCGTAAGTTTCGTAGTAGCTGTAGACGAAACTCACATTGTTGGCGTTGCCAAACCTTGGATTCCAATACGCGCTGGTACAGTTCGCGTTGCACGGAACCTGATAACCTTGCTGCGTGTATGAGACGTAATTGTTCATCTGTGACGTTATCAGGTGGTTGGTATCGACGCTCGCAACTCCGGCGATGACCTGCGCCATATAATCCATGAAGTTCTGGTCGGCTGGAAGCCATTGACCGCCAACCAGTCCTCCACCATGCCGGAAATCCTGACCGAACTGCCAGATGATATTTGGAAAGTTCTTATACCGGTTGCCGAGATAGACTCCAAAATTGAAGTCATTCGTCGGATAGTTGATCGGACCTACCACATTCTCCATCGTGGTTCCAAAATAGACGCCCCACGGAAGGGGATCGAACAGCACCACCAGTCCAGCATTGTCAGCTGCAGTTATGAGGGCATCTACCTGGGACCAATAATTCGGATTTGGCGTAGAAATGTCATAGGTTGCGCTCGAATTACCCACCATGAAGGGGAGCTGACCGTTTTGCGCTGATGCCGTGGTGGGGCATGTGCCCGATCCACCGCACGCTCCGTATATATTGATTGCTGTGAATCCCTGCGCCACACGGCTATTGATGTAAGTCGTGATGGAAGATGGCGTGGACCCAATTACCGGCATTATGTGATGAGCAGCGTCCATGACCATGAGCCACGGCGTCCCGTTTTGGCCAACGAAATAGCGTTTGTTGGCACTCAACTTGATCGGAAAGCTCACGCTTGCACCCGGCACGGTGAAAGGCACCAAGTTGCTGCCAAATCCCCCGACGATCACTAACACGTTCCCGCTCGTTGCTCCTGTAGGCACGGGGACAACGATGCTCGTGGCACTCCAGCTCGTCGGCGTCGCCAGAGACCCGTTGAACGTGACCGTGCTGGTCCCTTGCGATGATCCGAAGTTCGTCCCTGTGATCGTCACTGGGGTGCCCACCGGACCGGAGGTCGGATTAAGATTCGTGATGTTTGGCCCTGAGGCGGACGTCACCGTGAAGAACACACCGTTACTCACCGCACCAGCAACCGTTACCACCACATTCCCGGGTGTCGCTCCTGCCGGCACCGGCGTCATAATGCTCGTGGCGCTCCAACTGGTGGGCGTCGCCAGCGTCCCGTTGAACGTTACCGTGCTGGTCCCTTGCGACGATCCGAAGTTCGTCCCCGTTATCGTCACTGAGGTGCCCACTGGGCCCGAGGCGGGGTTCAAACTCGTGATGGTTGGCCCTGAGGCGGACGTCACCGTAAAGAACACAGCATTACTCGCCACTCCGTTTACCGTCACGACTACATTCCCGGACGTTGCTCCGGCCGGCACGGGCGCCATAATGCTCGTGGCACTCCAGCTCGTCGGCGTCGCCAGCGTCCCGTTGAACCTCACCGTGCTGGTCCCTTGCGACGATCCGAAGTTCGTCCCGTTGATGGTCACCGAGGTAGCTACCGGCCCCGAGGCGGGGTTCAGACTCGTGATGGTTGGCCCTGAGGCGGACGTCACCGTGAAGAACACACCGTTACTCGCCGCACCAGCAACCGTTACCACCACATTCCCCGACGTTGCTCCTGCCGGAACTGGCGCCGTAATGCTCGCGGCACTCCAGTTCGTTGGCGTCGAGAGCGTCCCGTTGAACGTCACCGTGCTGGTACCTTGCGACGATCCGAAGTTCGTTCCGGTGATCGTCACCGAGGTACCCACTGGCCCCGACGTGGGGTTCAGACTCGTGACGCTCAGCGAGTTCCCGCTCGGCACTCCCCCACTCTGAGTGTGACCTCCACTGCAACCTGCAGTCGTCAAGATCAATGAAAGGACGAGGATCAACAGCCGGACCTGGGGCACAGCATCGGAGCGGTGTCTCGCTCTCATTGCGGACATCATTATGCCCGTGTTGCGACGAACGCGCTCATTTTTCTACGAATACACATTTTCCGGGCTATCCTTCTGTACGAAAATTATGTCCTGCTACCATTGGAAGACTAAGCGGTCTTGATCAGACGCAAACTATTGGAGGACCAGTACCCAATCGTGCGTTCCGTCAAGGTGTGCCGTGCTGGGAGTGGTGAACGTCTGCGAGCCGCTGTTAGCGAAAGGCGATCCGTTGATCAGCGAAGAAATACCCGTCGTCGGGTCGTACCATAGTGCCGTAATCGGATGTGAGAACTTTCCCATATTGACGGTAAGCGTCCCTGAGACCGGCGTGTAAGTGAACGAATAATTCGCGCCATCCCAGGTCGTCGTCGCGTATGTGCATTTCTACAGGTTCTCGTTTCCGGTATTGGGCGTTCCGTAACCTGCCGTGACCACCGTATGACTCTGATCGGGCGTAAACGTCCACCACGGAAACGCTCCAACAGGATTGGTGGTTGTGGCGGTTATGCCTAGAAGAGTTTCACAAGAGGAGTTTATAAGAACGTGCCGAGGGCTCTTTTCAAAAGCGGCCATTCCGAACTATTTGGGCTATCTTATTCTGACTAAGGCTGCGGACCTCGTTTTTGGATAGAGATGCGGTATCTTCATTTAAGTATCAGAGCCGGAACTGAATATTAGCGAAAGACGGTTCAGTCGCAGCTCAAGCGAAGCTTCGAACGCGTGGACGACGCGATCAACATCGCTAAGCAAGCTAAACATTCCCTTTGGGCGCTGCCTGACAGGTCAGAAGTATGAAATTCCGAACCTTTGCTAATTGAAGAGGAGAAAGGCATGACAAAGATCGATTCCGAAGAGACTTTGGCGAGTGTCGTGGCTCAAGTCCGCAGCAGCCGGCGCGGTTTCCTGAAGGGCGTACTGGCATGGTCAGCCGCGTTTGGGGCTCTGCTACGATTCACGTCAGATGCGTTATCCAGCAACAGCGGTCAAGACGCGCCAGGAAAGGAAGGAGAAGACTTCCAGGCAAATGCCGAGATTACGACAATCAACAAAGCAAAGGGGATAGTCACTGCAAAGCTGAATTCCAGCGGGCAGCTCTTCCAGTTCAAGCTTGTCAACAATACCCAACTCGAGCAGTTGAAGGTGGGCCAACCGGTGTTTGCCAATCGGGGTACCCGAGAGGTCTTCTTGGATAGCCGCAATCTAGCTGGCAGGATCACCAATGTTTCCGCACCTACGAAAGGCCCAGCCGCTAAGAGTCCTACAGCTCAAAAAGTCTCGCCGTCATGGAAACAAGGCCTCATCACAAATATCAACGACAGCAGCGGAATTGTCACAGCCAAGGACAATGCCACAGGCCAGTCGTTTCGGTTCAGGGTGGCCAATCCAGGCATCGTCGGTCAACTCTACGTGGGGCAGAGAATCTTTGCGAATTTCGCCGGCAGACAAGTCTCGTTCGACGGCAAGGCGGCCCTCGGCGCCATCACCACGGGGCCGCAGTAGGTTTGGAGAAAACGACCGCTTGTCCCATCACTGGCTGGGGCGGGATTTACCTGGCGGCGGTCGTACTGATTGCAGATAAACGATCTCGGTGTCGTCGACTAAATTTCTTGCCATCCGGCGGTCCCAGCTCGAATCATTTTGATCGAACCGGCCCCATTCGCGGTAGAGAGCCTGCCGTTTGTCGTCTATAGAAAAGGTCCCACTACTGTCCCTTATGATCGTACTGGGATCGCCGGCCTTAGATTCGGAACCATCGAGAAAACTAGTGACATTGACTAACGTGCTGGACGCGATCGTCACAACCTGCTCGTTAAGCAGAGGAGCAGTTCTCGGGAACATTTGCACGACAACGGTTTTCACGCCCTCTCTGACTGTGGTTTTGGCAAATGCATACTTGCCCGCATTTTTGGAGGCTTGATGCGTTGCTAGTTCCAGCTGATACTTCTGTCGCTCCGGTATGTCGCCTTTGTGGGCCTTGTAAGCATCGTTGAAGATGGCCCCGTACTCCATCCCCGCGACAACACGCGTGAATCGGTTTATGAAGCTTTCCAAGTCGGCGGTGTCCCTAAGAAACATATTCTTAACGTTGCCGTTCAACTCGTTACGAGCCTGTGTTTCATCCTCTTTGAGAAATGCTATTACTGCCTGACAGGAGTTCTTCAGCCCCTCGATGCCGAACGCCGTTGCGGCTTCGTTATTCAGGGTCTGCGGAGCTGAAGCCTGCTTCCGAGCAGGGTCGCTCGGAGCTGCGGTAGCCGCCTGTAGGGCTTCTCTGTGGTCTTCTTGATTGTCGGCGTAGCAGTATTCCGCTTGAGCGTTCAAGGCTCGATCTTGTGTATAAGAAGCCCGCGTGATGGGCGAGGGCGAAAGTTGGGCGTGGACAACCATCGAGGAGTTGAATGTCAGAACGATCGGCGCGGCTGCCATGATAGCAAGCGTAAACTTAGTCACAGATCTCCTTTTGAATTTGAAGGCCGGTATTTAAGGCAGGGCTGGCGGAGTAGGGATTGACGTTAAGATAGGCTTGCTTGCTAAAAACCATTCGACGCTTCTAACACTCGGCAATACGCCCGGCGATCCATACGCGGTTTCGCCACATGATCTTGCCGTTGGGAGGCCCCGGCTACATAAACTTATGCTGAGGGCACCGAGTCGCGCCCTTCTTCATCCTTTAATAAATACTCCAGTCCAGCATATCCTCTGCCCGAGGCAAACCGTAATCTCGGGCAGTTAGGTTTCAGGGAAGCATCCCGTACACAGAGAAGCCGAATTGCGTGCCCACATATGCTCTCCCGTTGGCAACGGTTGGCGTGGTGAACTTCACTGCCGGGCCGGCAGCTCCCGTGCCACTCGTTGGACTGCTGTAGAGTAACGTCCCAACGTTGTTAGCGTCGTAAGCGTCCAAGATCGCAGGGGTATTGGCCTGCCAACCAGTGTAATCGATGATCCAAACGACACCTCCAGTGGTGCCATTCGCGGACACCCCCGGTGTTCCCCCTCGCGGCGGGAACGTGTTGGTGGACTGAGCGCTTTGTGGTGTTGAGATCGTACCATTCGAAACATGGAACTGACTTAGGGGGAAGTTTTGCCCCGTAGTATAGATGTTCCCGTTCCAGTAGGCCGGTACGCCATAGTTGCCGCCGTCGAGCAGAGTTGTATTCGGCGGAGGTACAGGAACGACTTCCTGCACATCGTTGTCGGTCGATGAATTGAACTTACCCATCTTGGTCTCACCCGGAGCGCATCGCAATGCAGCACATTGGCTGATGTCGAGGAGATACAAAATGGCGACCTTGCCCGTAGCGATGGCCAAATTCGGATGCGTGGTGGAAGCCACGGAATTCGGCAATACGACGATACCTGAAGAGGCAAGGTCAATATCGTTGGCAAGGAAAACGGACTGGTTAAAGGGAGTAAACCAATCGAGAATGGAGCCTGTGGGACTCAGCTTTACGGCGGAGTCTCCGAAATTGTTGTTTCCGTCGTAAGAGCCGTTCCCTAGAGAGACATATACATTGCCGTTTGCATCCGCCGCAGGTCCCGCACCACCTAACCAGATGCCGCCTCGAGTACATCCTTGACTCGGCGGTGGTACGGTGAGCGGTTGTGCAAACACCTGAGTCAATGTCGACGGGTTGTAACCCATAACCCAACCCTGATAAGGACATTGATCGCCGTGAGAACCGAAAGCGATGTATAGAGTGTTGTTGGCCAAGAGCAAGGCTGGGCGCTGCAAGTGCTTGAATGAGTTGAAGTTCGTGGCCGAGATAACCACAGGTCCGCCAAACTTTTCTGCTCCTGTGAACAAATCCAAGGCATGGAGCCGATGGACATAACACGGTGAAGCGGTGGAGCACGCCTGACCATTGACAGTCCCAACAGTTTCCTTGGTCTTGGGAGTGACGTAGAGAGTGTTCGTCGCCGGATCAATTACGGGCGTGGATGTTATTCCGATTTCTGGCGTGATATCGGTGTTGCCGCCGAGGTCTGACGGACCCATTGTGGTCACTCCAGTCCCCAGGAAGTTCACCTGCCAGAGCTGAACACAAGAGGGCGAATCTGCGTCAAACGCGTAGACGCTATCGTGCTCGGTAGCAATAAAGACCACATTCCGAACTTTGCCACCGACGTTCAGGTTGGCGACCCAAAGCGGCTGAGCGTAAACGTAGCTATCGACAGGACACGAGAAAAGCTGACCGAAGGTGCTAGGGCTCACGGTCGCCGGAGTGAGACCGTATTCGTTCACATTCTGTCCCGTTCGTTGCGGATCGTTATGCTGCGTATAAACGCCGGTCAAGTCGGTGACGGCAACTATAGCGGAAGCGCTGACGTTAGCGTTGGCATTACTTACGGCGGTGACAGTATGCTGTCCCGCCTGCATGCCGGGCGTATAAAGACCGGTAGCCGACACAGTTCCAGTCGTGGCGTTCCCACCGTTGTTTCCGTCGACTTGCCAAGTTACCCCAGCATTCGAGGGGTCGTTGACGACATTGGCGGTGAACTGCACCGTTTGTGACGCGGACAGAGTGACCGCCGCACGCCTTGGCGAGACCGCCACATTGATCACGCCTTGCGTTACTGTGATCGTTGCAGAAGCTGTTTTCGTGGTATCGCCGACGGCCGTAGCTGTCAGAGTCACGGTTGCCGGGCTTGGCACATTCGGGGGAGCGTTGTAGGTTACGGACGTGGTTGTGATGCCGGAGAGAGTGCCGCAAGTGCTGCCGCTGCAACCAGCACCCGACAGAGACCACGTCGCACCCCGGTTCTGGAAATCATTCGCTACCGTGGCGGTAACGTTTTGCGTTCCGTATCCCGATGGAACGGATGCTGCGGTGGGCGACACGCTAATCGTGATTGGTAAGGTCGTACCGTTAATTGATCGGAAAGCTGCCAAGCCTGCGCCCCAGGTATCCGAACTAGCCAGCGATGCACTAGCCGAGGCGGATCCAGCTGTCGTTTGGAGTTGGTCTTCGGCGACTAGCTTCGTATTCGGCGCCCCTGGCACAGCTTCTTCGATGGTGTAGCCGCTGCCGGCGGTCATCGTGGCTGAATTCACCGTTACAACAGTGCCCAGCAGCAAATCTCCCCCCGCTCCTGTCGTTAAGCTCCCGCTGTTCGGTGTTGAACTGCTCCCTTGTGCCGTTGCCGGTGTAGCGTCCAGGGAATTACTCGTCGCAACACCCGAATATTCCAAAATCGCAAAGCGGAACGGAGCGGAGACCGTATCCGAGACGGTAACGATGTTTGCTCCGGCCTTGATATTTTCCGCATAGTACAGCGCGAAGGTAAGCGAATTCGAACCCACACCGAGCTGGAAGGCCCGCTGATATGTATTGCCATTCGTATCTGTGACTGTGAACACCTGCGAACTGGAAAGGCCCGCGCGAATTACGACGCCAATCCAATTGCCGGCAGTATTGTTTACTGTGAAGGCAAGAGATCCCGAAGTCGCCGTGCCGGCGTCGAGACTCCTATGTTGCACGAGGGAAATATTGTTCGACGTCGTAACAGTGAAGTTGACTCCGTTGCTAACTATGCCATTCACGGCAACGACCACGTTGCCGGTCGTTGCCCCTGTCGGCACGGGGGCGACGATACTGGTTGCATTCCAGCTCGTCGGAGTTGCGGCCGTACCGTTAAATTTAATCGTGCTGGTTCCTTGCGAGGCCCCAAAGTTGGCACCAGTTATCGTCACAGAGGTTCCCACTGCCCCGGCGATCGGATTCAGACTCGTGATGCTCGGCACTGCACCGACCGTGAAAAGTACACCGTTACTCGGTACTCCGCCAACGTCCACCACTACATTCCCGGTTGTGGCCCCTGTCGGTACCGGAGCTGTGATACTGGTATTGGTCCAATTCGATGCTCTCGGCTGTACGCCGTTAAACGTGACAAAGCTCTGGATACTGCCCACGGTCGGTCCGAAGTTTGTGCCGGTAATGATCACATTCGTTCCGACTGGACCGGCTGTGGGATTGATACTGGTTATTGCAGGAGCGGGCGTGACCGTAAAAGTTACGCCGTTGCTTGCAACTCCGTTAACTGTGATGACGACATTCCCAGTCGTTGCGCCGGTAGGAACCGTCACGTCCATGCTACTGGCAGTCCAATTGACGGCTGTCATAGCGGCGCCGTTGAGGGTGACACTACTACTCCCCTGAGTTGCGCCAAAATTCGAACCGTTGACGGTGAAGGTCGCGCCGACTGGCCCCTGAGTCAGACTCAAACTCGAAATGCTCGGACCCGTCGTAGTCACAGTGAAGAGGGCACCATTGCTGACGGAACCAGCAACCGTTACTACGACATTTCCGGTTGTGGCCCCATTGGGCGCTGGGACAACAATACTGGTGGCGCTCCAGCTGGTAGGTGATCCTGCAATTGCGTTGAACGTCACCGTGCTTGATCCCTGGCTCGCGCCGAAATTTGTCCCCGTAATAGTTACTGAAGTACCAAATGGTCCTGAAGCGGGGTTGATATTGCTGATGTTAGGAGTGGGTATGACGGTAAAGTTCACGCCGTTACTGGTTACGCCGCCCACGGTCACCACCACGGGCCCGGTGGTGGCTCCCGTCGGAACGGTGACAACAATGCTCGTCGAACTCCAGGTCGACACAGCTGCCGTCGTCCCGTTGAAGGTCACCGTGCTGGTCCCTTGCGTCGCTCCAAAGTTCGTACCGGTGATCGTTATCGACAGACCCACTGCCCCGGTAGTCTGGCTCAAGCTCGTGATGCTTGGTCCCGTACTTCCCGCGGAAGCCGACTTAAAAGCCGCCAGCACTGCTCCCCAGGTGTCTGAGCCACTCAGTGTCGCACCTGCCGAGGCCGCACCAGCGCTCGCTTGTATTTGATCCTCCGTTATGAGCTTCGTATTGGG
>Ga0210406_10002169_pt1 | contig 22824 bp, 16 predicted proteins | sample IncBWC30MmetaG_FD_155454 | JGI IMG/M metagenome (GOLD analysis project Ga0210406, IMG submission 155454) | Forest soil microbial communities from Barre Woods Harvard Forest LTER site, Petersham, Massachusetts, United States - Inc-BW-C-30-M | ecosystem: Environmental > Terrestrial > Soil >...
CTTCGGCGTGATCAGAACTAGAGATATTAGTAAAGTGATTATCAGTAAACTGAGAGATGCAGGTTACCCAGTCAAAATGGCAAATTCGCGAGACCCAGAGTCACTAAAAGACCTCGCGACGAAAACGGGAGGAATACCGGCTTCACTTGAACAAGTCGTTCAGGACGTAGATATGCTCTTCATTGTTGTCCCTCAAAAGGCGATACCAGAACTACCGAAAAGGCTTTTGAATAAAGCCCCAAAAGAAACGATCGTTATTGATGTGGGCAACTATTATCCCTTTCGTGACGGCCGTATCGATGAACTTGAAAATGGCCTCACGGAGAGTGTGTGGGTTGAGAGGCAGATCGGGCGGCCCGTGGTCAAAGCCCTCAACACGATTGCCTCAAAGGCATTGATGGCGGCGGGGCGTCCCGCTGGAAGTAGAGATCGTGTCGCTCTCCCAATATCTGGAGACAACACCAAGACAAAAGAAATCGTTGCTCACCTCATTGATCGAATCGGATTCGATTCTGTTGACGCCGGAACAATCGCTGAATCGTGGCGGCAACAGCCTGGATCTCCTGTTTATTGCACCAATCCGACGAAGGAGGAACTTCAGTTGTGGCTAAGAAAAGCCGACCGTTCTTCACTTGCCACGAACCGGGAAACGGCATTGAAGGCATTTTACCCGACAAGAGATGCGGATTACCAAGCCCAAATCGAAGCCCATCGATCGGTATTTCGAAGAGGGTAACAGATGGTTAGCAGCCGTGCGGCTGAACGGTTCGACGCCTGATCAACCCGCACAGGAGAATTAGATGATCGAAGTAACCGTAGCCTACCCGGCCGGCCAAGGCCGCACATTCAACCTGGACTACTACTTGAATACCCACATTCCGCTATTTCAAAAACGAATGGGCGCGGCGATGAAAACCATTCGGGTATCACGCGGAATTGGCGGCAGTACGCCGAGAGCGCCCGCGGCCTTCGTGGCTATGGTGCACGCCACCTTCGACTCTGCTGAGGTGTTCGCAAGCGCTTTTGCTCCACACGCCGCCGAACTATACCAATATTCAGCCGGTCGTGCAGATCAGCGAAGTATTGATTGCGTAAGCCTTCCATTGGGTGACGAACGCGGCGGTCAGTTCGCAAGAGACCGACCGATTGAGCGGGCTGGAATCGATATGACGTAGCGCGGGCATACAAGAACCTCTTATGCAGTGGCACCCGGCGTCGATCCCGGCTGCGCTTTGACCGCGGAGGCGAAGTCAGGCTGTATGACGAATCCTTGCACGTCCATGACGTTGCCCTCGCTGTGCTCGGTAAGGAGGGTACGAAGGGTTTTCATACGCGCCCGAGACGGCTCCCAATTTCGAATCCATGCTCAGCGTGCTTTTATAGCAGCGTCAATGAGTTGGACCGCACGGGCTTGCAGGCGTCCGTACAAAATTCGTACAAGGACTGGACCATTGTTTTGTAAATTGTTGATTGCAAAACGCGGCTCCCCGGCATGGGTTCGAACCACGAATTGCCATTTCGCTTTGGCTTGCTGCTCAGAGTATTCTCTTCTCTATTGTGCTTTCGCGACTCCGCCGCCTGGCCACCTCAACATCATTGATCTTCCTTGTCGCGTTGGGCTTGCGCATGGCATTTCTCGTTTACGAATCGCATGTGATCCCGGGGAACGTCCTCGCCTATGTCCCGTTTGAGCAGGAAGTTGGGAGTGTTGCGAAATCCCTGGCAGAAGGTCAAGGCTTCTGCTGCCTTTTCCGACAGCCCACTGGCCCGACGGCCTGGCTAGTTCCCGTCTACCCTAGTCTTCTCGCGGGCATCTTCAGAATCTTTGGCGTGTTCAGCCTCGCTTCGTTCTATGCCGCCGCCCTGCTGAACTGCATTTTCTCAGCGCTCACTTGTTTTCCCATTTTCTCCGTTGGCAAACGGGTTTCGGGCCTGCCAGCTGCCGCGAGCGCTGCGTGGCTCTGGGCCATTTTCCCTAGTGGCATTCTGATGCCCACGGAGTGGATTTGGGATACTTCGCTTTCCGCACTCCTGGCCGCCACACTCCTGTGGGCCACGTTGCGACCGGCAGAATCCTCGTGCACTCGCGATTTTGTTGGCTACGGCGCGCTTTGGGGTTTATCCCTGCTCACGAATCCTGCCCTCGGTGCGCTCTTCCCGTTCCACTTTGGCTGGATCGTGTACCGCCACTGTCGCCAAGGTTCCCTGCGCCCGGCGCACCTTGCGCTTGCCGTCGCCATTCTCGTCGCCATCTGTCTTCCCTGGACCGTGCGCAACGCCATTCAATTCCATCGCCTGATTCCTTTGCGTTCCAATTTCCCATTCGAGCTCTGGATGGGTAACAACGAGATCTACGACGAGCATTCCCGCGGGGTGAATCGCATCACCCGATTCGAACAGGTCCGCCGCTACGCCCAGCTTGGCGAGTCCGCATTCCTCGACGAAAAATGGCAAAACGCCCGGCGATTCATCCGCACTCATCCCGACCTGACGGTGCAACTCTTCGGCCGCAGAATTGTTGCCACATGGCTTGGCACGGAATCGCCGCAGCGTGATTTTCTCCACCCGGGCTCTGCCCTGGTGGCATTCATTTTTGCCTGGAATGTCTTCGTCCTTGTGGGAGTCGTCACTGCGCTTGCTCGCCTCCTGATCCTTCGTAGTCCCTTGTTCGTTCCGATCGCCGCTTACCCGATAGTTTTTCCGCTCGTCTATTACCTCACGCAAACTTCCTTGCGCCTTCGACACCCGTGTGATTCCGTGCTTGCCCTGATGGTCGTTCTGGCGCTCCCCATTTTCCCCCTCAAAGCGGCTCCTTGCATTGGCCCCGGCGGATCCCCTCTCGCTGGACGCCCGGCCCAAGCCTGCTAAAATAGGCACATTCTGATGTTGGGGCACTCGCGGGTACCTTGTGATACCGGTGCCGTTTTTTCGTAGTTTTTCGTTGATTCGCTCATGAATAGCTCGTATCAAAGCGTCTCTCTATCGGTGAACGTTCAGCTGCTTCTCACCGTTTTTCTCGTCGTATTCCTCTGGGCCCTATATTCGCGTCTCCGCCGCGCCGACTTCTTCCGTTGGTGGGCTTGGGCCTGGACTTCTTTCGCGGTTTACCTCGCTTGCGCCGCCCTCTCCATGCAACTTGGCTCTGCCTGGAGTCCACTGAAAACAGTTTTCGTCATCCTGCTGTTGCTGTCCGGATTTCTGGAGTCATTGTTCCTGATTCTCGGCGGATGGGACTGGCGCGTTCCTGGCCAACTTTCGCGGAAATGGATTGCCCGCGGCGTGGCAGGCACCGTGCTCACTGCCGCGATTTGTTTCGTGCTCGGATTTCTATGGCGTCACGAACCCGTGACTAGCATGGCGCTGAGAAATTTTCCTCGAACCGTGTTCCTGGCCAGTGCTTTGTTCTTTTGCGCATCCGTTTTTCTGACGCAATCGCGCGCCACTCGTTCCTGGGCAGGCCTGATCACCGGGCTTTTCTGCTTCAGCTACTCTCTGGATCAGTTCTTTTATTCGCTAAGGTTCGCCGGAATACTAGTAAGGCGATTTGCCGCCCAGTTCGCTCCTCCGTTGGTGCCTCTGGAGAACCTGGAGGTTTTGTTTCAGTCACGCCTCCTGTTTCTGGACCTGGTGAACACCTGTGGAATCTGTCTGGGCATCGTCCTGCTCCTGGTCGAACAGTATCAGCGTTCGGAACGCGACCTGGAAGAAAGTCACCGTCGCAGTTACGGTCTGGTAGCAATGAATTCCAGGCTCCAGAGTGAAATTCAAGAGCGCCTGCGCATTGAACAGGCTTTGCGCGAAAGTGAAAGCCGTTACCGCGACCTGGTCGAAAGCAGCGAAGATCTGATCGCCACGCACGACTTTCAGGGCCGCATCCTCTCCGTGAATCCGGCACCGGCGAAGCGACTCGGCTACGAGGTCAGCGAGCTCCTGGGGATGAACATCAAAGACTTGCTGGCTCCCAGGGTGCGTGACGAATTCTCCGCTTTCATGCAGCGCGTCCTTTCCACCGGTTCCGATCACGGTCGCATGGTTGTCTTAACCCGATCCGGCGAAGAGCGAATCTGGGAATACAGCTCCACCCTCCGTTCCGAAGGTGTTTCGTCTCCGATTGTCCGCGGAATGGCTCGCGATATCACCGAGAAGGTTCGCGCAGAAGAGGCTCTGAGCCTCTCCGAAGCAAAATTCGCCACTGCCTTCCGCAACAGTCCCAGCGCCATGGCCATCATTTCGTTGCGCGATGGACGCTATGTGGACGTCAATCAAAGCTTCGAGAAACAGCTTGAGTATTCCCGTGAGGAAGTTGTTGGCCGTACCGGCCTGGAACTTGGCATCTGGGTCGATCCGCAAGAGTTTTCGACTGTCATTGCCCGCATCCGCGAGACCGGGAGAACGACCCGCTGTGAGGTGCACCTTCGCACGAAATCCGGCCGCGTTCTAACCGTCCAGTATTCCGCGGAGCTCATTCAGATTGGCAATGAGCTCTATCGCTTGTCCGCCGGTGAAGATATCACCGAGCGCCGCCGTACCGAAGACGCGCTGCGTGAAAGCGAGAACAAGTTTCGCCTGGTTGCCGAGACCGCGGCTTGCGGCATCTGGATCCTGCAAGGCAACCGGCTCGTTTATCTCAATCGCGAAGTGGAGATGCTCACCGGCTACACCCGCGCCGAGCTTCAGACCATGAATCCGTGGGAACTGGTCGATCCCGAATTCAGGCCGGTTCTACAGGAGCGTTCCAAGATCAGGCAGACCAGCGGTCATGTGCTTACGCGCTTCCAGTACAAAATCATCACGAAAGGAGGAGAAGAACGCTGGTTGGAGCTGTCTGACAGTGTGATGGAATATGAGGGCAAGCCGGCGATCCTGGCGACCGCCTTCGATGTGACGTCGGCGAAGCGCGCGGAGAGCGAACTTCGCGATCACGCCATGTTCCTCGACGCGCTCATCTTCAATAGTCCCTTCGGTATCGTCATTAAGGACGAATATCAGCGCGTGCGCTTCTGCAATCCTGCGTTCGAGCGCATGTTCCAGTTCTTTCAATCGGAAATTGAGGGCATGGATCTCGACCAACTCATCGCGCCTCATGATCGTGACGGAGCTGCGCATCTAACGGGACTTTCGCGGGAAACCGGCATCGTGCATGCTACCACGCAACGCCGCCGCAGAGACGGAACACTCCTGGACGTTGAACTCCACGGCGTCCGGCTCTTTTCCGATTCCAAGTTCCTCGGGGCCTTCGCCTTTTACCAGGACATCTCCGAACGCAAGCGTTCCGAGGAAAAGCTGCAAGCCCTGCGAAGCCGTCTCACGCGCGCTCAAGAAGAAGAGCGGGCGCGCATTGCCAGAGATCTCCACGACGATACCGGCCAGCGCCTGGCCCTTCTCAGCATCGACCTTGAGCAACTTAAACAGTTCTCGGTTAAGTCTCAGTCCGCGCTCACCCCGCAGCTCGCTTCGCTGGTCAGAATTGCCAGTGAAATCACCTCGGACGTGCACAGCGCCTCACGGCGACTCCATCCCTCACAGGTGGAGTTGCTCGGCCTCGTTCGCGCCTTGGCCAATTTCTGCAAGGACTTTGCTTCCCGGAACTCCATGGAAATCCGTTTCGTGCATCCTGATCATCCGCCCAGCCCTTCTCGCGACGTCGCTCTCTGCTTATTCCGTGTCGCGCAGGAAGCCATCCGCAATGTGCACAAACACAGCGGCGTTCGCGAAGCCGTGGTGGAGTTGAAGGAAGTCGCTGGCGCGCTTCATTTGCGGGTGTCGGATTCGGGAGCTGGCTTTGATCCTGCTTCCCTTGACTCTGCGCCGGGAATTGGATTGCTGAGCATGGAGGAACGTCTGCGCAGCATGGGTGGTGAACTCGCCGTGCAGTCCACTCTGGGCGGTGGCACCACCGTCGAGGCTAGCATTCCGCTGTCGCCAGCAGTTCCCGCCTAGTGGTGTAAACTATCGTGCGGCCATTCCGCACAACTGATGTGTACCATCTTCGCCCCATTGGCCTGCGCACCTGAAAATCTTCACCGCTGAAAGGACATTCATGTTACTCCCATCGCCCAGGGTTGTCGTTCGCTGGCTCGTCTGCGTCATAATTTTCATTTCGCCAGCCGCTGCACAAACCAAGCTCCTGCGTTTTCCCGATATTCATGGCGATAACGTCGTATTCACCTATGCTGGCGATCTTTGGACTGCCTCGACGTCTGGAGGAATGGCCACCCGGCTTACCGCCCATCCTGGCCTCGAACTTTTCGCCAAATTCTCCCCCGATGGGAAATGGATTGCCTTCACCGGACAATACGACGGCGACGAACAGGTTTATGTAATCCCCGCCACCGGCGGCATTCCCAAGCAGTTGACGTTCTATCCTTCTCGCGGCCCGCTTCCCGCGCGCTGGGGATACGACGATCAAGTCTATGGATGGACTCCCGACGGCAAAGCGGTGGTGTTCCGCTCTCTGCGCGAATATTTCGATCTGGGCGACAGCCGTCTGTACACCGTCTCCATCGATGGCGGCCTTCCGCAGGCTCTCCCCATGCCGAAATCCGGCGCCGGCGACATCTCTCCCGATAGCAAACAAGTGGTATACTCTCCGCTGTTCCGCGATTTCCGCACCTGGAAACGCTATTCCGGTGGATGGGCTCAGCAGCTCTACATCTTTGACCTGAAGTCGCACGCCGCCGAAAAAATCACCGACGATCCGCGCTGCCACCGCGATCCCATGTGGATCGGCGACAAGATTTATTATTCGTCAGACAAGGACGATACTCTCAACCTCTATTCCTACGACCCCAAGACCAAAAACACTACGCAACTGACCCGCAGCACCAAGTGGGATCTGCGCTGGCCCAGCACCGATCACAAGAACCGCATCATTTACGAAACGGATGGCGAGCTGAATATCTTCGACATCGCCACCGGCAAGTCCTCCAAGCTTTCCATCGACGTGCCCACCGATGCCTTGGCCATGCGGCCCGCACGCATTTCCGCCGCGGGACAGATCGAGTGGGCCAACCTCAGCCCCAAGGGCGAACGCGCGTTGTTTGTCGCTCGCGGCGACGTTTTTACTGCTCCTATTGAAAAAGGCGCAACGCGTAACCTTACCAACTCTTCGAATGCCCACGACAAATTTGCGCAGTGGTCACCCGACGGCGCGAAGATCGCATTCATCTCCGACATGGACGGCGAAGACGAACTCTACCTCATCAATCAGGATGGCTCTGGCAAGCCCGAGGAGCTTACCCATGCTTTCCACGCCATGCTCTATCAACCCAGTTGGGCTCCCGATGGCAAGCGCATCGCTTTTGGCGACAAAGATGGCAAGGTCTACGTCCTCACGCTCGACGACAAAAAAGTCACTCCGATTGCCCAGAATCCCCGCGGCCGCATTCCTGAGTATCCCTGGTCAGAAGATGGCGGCCACCTCGCCTACACCATGGACAATTCCGCCGGCTTCACCTCGGTTTACATTTGGAGCGCCGCGGACGGACAATCTCATCGAGTCTCTGATGAACTTTACGATTGCGACCATCCGGCCTGGGATCCGGACGGCGATTACCTCTACTTCATCAGCACCCGCGAGTACGCGCCGCAGCTCAGCCAGATCGAATTCAACTTTGCCACCAATCGCGGCCGCTCCCTGCTGGCGCTAACCCTTCGCAAGGACGGAAAAAATCCCTATCCGCCCGAAAGCGACGAAGTAACCGTCAGCAAACCCGGCGAGGATGCTTCCGAGAAGTCCAAGACTCTTGACAAAAAGGACGAGAAGAAAGAGGAGAAGAAGAAGGAATACATGCACATCGATTTCGACGGGCTTGCTGACCGCGTCACTCGCGTACCTGTCGATGCCGACAATTTCTCCTCGCTTGTCGCTACAAAGGACTATCTGGTGTATGAGCGCCTCGGCGCGCCCTTCTATGGCCGTGATTCCTATCCAGAAACCTCGCTCGTTCTTTTCACCAAGAAAGACCGCAAAGAGAGCACCTTCCTTGAAAACATCAGTGGATTTGACGTTTCGGCGGACGGCAAGAAAATCCTGGTCCGTCAGCAGCGCACCTTTAAGCTGTACGACCTGAAGCCGGACGGGAAGTCCAGCGGCAAAGGCGTGGCTACCGACGGTCTGATGGTCGACCGTGTTCCGCAGCAGGAATGGGTGGAAATGTTCAATGAAGTAGCTCGCCGCTATCGCGACTTTTTCTACGTCCAAAATATGCATGGCTACGATTGGGACGCCCTGCGCGCGCAATACCGGCCGCTGGTCGATTACGTGGCGCATCGTTCCGATCTTAACTATGTTCTCGGCGAAATGGTGGCTGAACTCAGCGTTTCCCACGCGTACATTGCCGGTGGCGACTACGAAATTCCCAACCGGCCACAGGTTGCCTTACCTGGCGCGCGCATCGAACTTGACGCTTCTTCCGGCCGCTATCGGCTCGCCAAAATCTATCGCGGCCAGAACGAAGAAGAGTTGTACCGCTCCCCGCTAACGGAAGTCGGTGTCGACGTGAAGGAAGGGGATTACATCCTGGCGATCGACGGCCAGGATCTGACCGCGAAGGACAATCCGTATCAGTTCCTGCGCAACAAGGCTAATCGCCCCGTTCAGCTCACCGTCAATTCCAAGCCAACCACGGAAGGCTCACACACCATTTCCTATGGCCCCATCACCAGCGAGACAGATCTGATCTATCTTGACTGGGTTACCCACAACCGCGAGTTCGTCTCCAGCGCTACCGACGGCAAAGTGGGCTACATTCACATCCCCGACATGGGCGCTGACGGCATCCGCGAATTCATCAAGTATTACTATCCGCAGATCCGCAAGGAAGCCCTGATTATCGATGTCCGCGGCAATGGCGGCGGAAACGTTTCTCAAATGTTGATTGAACGCCTGCGCCGCGATTTGCTCGGCACGGGATTTGGAAGAAACGATCAATTCACCAACACTTACCCGGGCACCGTTTTCTACGGGCCCAAGGTATGCCTGATCAATGAAACCTCCGCTTCCGACGGCGACATCTTTCCGTACATGTTCAAGCAAGCCGGCCTTGGCCCTCTGATCGGCAAGCGCACCTGGGGCGGCGTTGTCGGCATCACCGGGCACGGCCCGCTGCTCGACGGTGGTCAGGTTTTCGTGCCGGAATTTGCCACTGCTAGCGCCGCTGGCCTGTGGGTGATTGAAGGCCATGGCGTCGATCCAGACATCGTGGTCGAAAACGACCCCGCTGCGGTCATCGGGGGCAAGGATCCACAGCTCGCGCGCGGCGTCGCGGAAATCACCAAGGAACTCAAAGCCAATCCGAAAGTGCTTCCCAAGCGTCCGCCTGATCCAGTTAAAGCGCCGAAGCACCCGTAGCGCAAACCCTAATGTGGCTGAGGCCGTCAGGCCGGAGGCTTTTTCGATCCTAACCGCAAACCATCCGATGAGCGCAGCCGTCAAAAGCGTGCTCGTCGGATGGTACCAATTCTTCACCAAACTTTGCATACCTTTCCCTCGGGCTTCACCATGGGTTGCCCAGCTTTGCACGCGAACGCCTTCGCGAACTCCGGCATATTCACAATCACTCCATTGATCCGGTATTTCGCCGGTGAATGTGGGTCCACCGTCGCCCTCATCCGCGACTCCTCCGGCCGCTCGCTCTCGCAGGCCCACTGCGCGAAGCCGATGAAGAATCTCTGTTCCGGCGTAAAGCCGTCTTTCGGCTCCAACTGGCTGTCCTTCGTCGCGTGCTGCCACGCCAGGTAAGCCAAAATTTCTCCGCCCAGGTCTGCCACATCTTCTCCCAACGTCAGTTTGCTGTTGATCTTGATATCGTCGATAATCACGTACTCTGCGTATTGGTCTTCCACGCATTTCGTTCGGGTGTCAAATTTCTCCCGGTCCCCTTTTGTCCACCAATTCCGCAGATTTCCTTGTGCGTCGTATTGGCTGCCCTCATCATCAAACCCGTGCGTTAGTTCGTGTCCAATCGTGCCGCCGGTATCGCCGTAATTCGGCGCCGCGTCCATCTTCGGGTCGTACAGCGGCGGCTGCAACACGCCCGCCGGAAAATTGATGTCATTCATTTGCGCGTCGTAGTAAGCGTCAACCGTTGTCGGGGGAATCTGCCATTCGCCATGATCCACGGGCTTCCCAATCCGGTTGATCTCACGATGCCGTTCGAAGGCCGACAGTCGCTGGGTATTGCCCGCAAGGTCTTCCCGCACGATTTTTACGGAGCCGTAGTCTTTCCATTTGCCGGGATATCCGATCTTGTTGCGGATACCGTGCAGCTTCTTCAGTGCCTCTTGCTTTGTCTCAGGGCTCATCCAGTCGAGTTGTTGAATGCGCAACTCCATGGCGTGTTCAATGTTCCGCACCATTTCGAGGGTGCTTTGCTTCAGTTCCGGCGAGAAAACTTTCGCCACGTAGACCTGCCCAAGCGCGTCGTCCAGGTTACGGTTCGTATAGCTCACGCAGCGCTTCCATCTCGCCTGTTCTTCCTTCGCGCCTCGCAGGTATTTACGGTAAAACTCAAAGTTCTCCGCGGCAAACGCTTTCGTCAAGTAAGGTGCCGCCGAATCGGCGATATGGAACCGCAAGTACGTCTTCCAGTTGTTCAGCGGCTCGTCTTTCAAGCGCGAACTGAGTTCCTTGAAGAAGTCCGGTGCATCCACGTTGAGTGTCTGAAAGTCCGGATAGGCCGCCGTCTTGTAGTACGTCTTCCAATCGAAGTTCGGTGCCAGTGCCGCCAGTTCGCTCACCCCCAGCTTGTGTTTCAGCTTGTAGGGATCCCTCCGGTCCACTCGTGTCAGCGAAGCTTTGGCCATGGCCGTTTCCAGACGCATGACAATTTCGGCGTTTTGCTTAGCGGTTGCCGCATTGTCGCCAAGCAACTGGAAAACCTTCTGTGTGTGTTCCAGGTAACGCGCTCGTGTCTCCTTCGATTTGTCGTCTTCCTTCAAGTAGTAATCCCGGTCCGGCAGTCCCAGCCCGCCCTGATCCAGTTCCGCAATCATCACTTCCGAATTGTCGGGATCCTGCATCGATCCCGAGGCAAACAGCAAGGACCGGCCGTAGACGAGTTGCAATTGCGCGACCAGTGCAGATAGTTCTTCGGCCGATTTCAACTTTGCGATCGCATCCAGTTGTTCCTTCAGCGGTTCGATTCCGCGTTTTTCCACCAGCGCTTCATCCATGCAGGCCGTGTAGTAATCTCCAATTTCGCCTGTCACCTGGTTTCGTTCACTCGATGGCGCCGCGGCCTGCTCCAGGATCGCGTGCAGGAAGTCCAGGTTGTCCTGGTACAGTTTCTCGTAGACACTCCAGGAGGTTTGATCCGCTGGTATGGGATTGCTTTTCTGCCAGCCTCCGCAGGCGTAATGATAGAAATCCACGCACGGCTCCGCAGCTCTATCCAGCGAACTGAGATTGAGGCTTGGAGAGTAGGGCAACTGGGGCTCTTGCGCGGTGTTTTTAGTTTGTCCTGCCGTCACCGACGCAATCGCCAGACACAGCACCGACAAACTGCTAACTCGCATCTTCATATTCACCCGCTCGTTGTTCTCTCGAGATTTTAGTTGGTTCGAACAGACCCTTGTTATGGTTGGACGCCCAAAGCCCGGAAAGCACTTCCGGCACTACCGCAAATAGGCGTAGAAATCACGTAAAACCAGCGGCGAATGCCGCGCTCGATCATCCACAAAATCGAGTGATTCGCGTTCCAGGACATCGTGATCGCCACCATGCTGCCGAATCCCCACAACCCGACTCCTGCCGAACGTCGGTGGTTGCCCGCGCCCTTTTCGTGCTCATTCATCGAGAGGCCCCTTTTCTTTTGTGGCTGAGCCGATTTGAACTACAGCCAGTGCGTTAGATGCGCCTGTGTTATCCTTCCGCATTCGCCCGCATTGTACCTCTACCTCGCTTCTCTGTGTTGCTCCTTGGCGCTTGCGCGCTGGCCACCAAGCCTCTCCGTCTGCTACAGTTTTCTTTTCATCCAGGAGGAGTGTTCATGACGGTTCCCGAAGAGCTGCTGGCCATTCTTGTTTGCCCTATTTGCAAGACTCCCGTGCGGCCGCTCCCTGACGACTCAGGTCTGAAATGCAGCAGCTGCAAACGAATCTACCCCGTACGCGATGACATTCCCGTGATGCTGCCCGAAGAAGCCAGCCTGGCCTCCGAATGACTGATGAACCCCGACTACGCCAGCTTTATTCCTCGCCTTAAGCGCCTGCTGCCGCGTTTCCGCAAGATTCACATCGGAGTTCTCGGCGACCTGATGCTGGACCGCTACCTTTGGGGCACGGCCAACCGTCTCTCGCCCGAAGCCGCGGTCCCCGTTGTGGACTTCGCTTCTCAATCCGACTGTCTGGGCGGAGCGGGAAACGTCGCTGCCAACCTCGCTGGTCTCGCCGCACACGTTGAAGCGTTCGGTGTTATTGGCGGAAAGAACGCCGCCGGGAAATTGCGCGATGATGAACCCGGCAGAGTTCTCCGCGCCTGTCTTCGCCAAGAGAAAATCGCTGACCGCGGCGTCCTGGCGGAAGCGCGCCGCGTGACCACGGTCAAAACTCGCGTGATCGCCCGGCACCAGCAGATTGTCCGCATCGACCACGAGCGCCACGACGCCCTCGCGCCAGCAACCGAAGAAAAACTGTTCCGCCTTCTCGTCGCTTCACTCAAGAAACTCGACGCCCTCGTGCTTTCCGATTACGACAAAGGCGTGATCAATGATGACTTCGCCGATCGCGTGCTTCATGCTTGCCATCAATACAAAGTGCCGGTGTTTGTGAAACCGAAGACCTCTCGCTTGTACGCCTACCGCGGCGCACGCGTCATCGTTTGCAACGCGAAGGAAGCAGGCTTCTACGTCACACGCACACTTTCGAGCGAAAAGACGGTCGAAGAAGCGGGATGCGCCCTGCTGCCGCATTTCGGTTGCGCTGCCGTGGTGATTACCCGGGGCGAAAAAGGGATGAGCGTCTTTGAGGAAGTCTCACCGCGCCACCTGCACATTCCCGCGACAAGCTTTGAAGTGACCTACGCGCGTGTTGGCCAGACCGGTGTCGAACGTGGCTCCTCAGGACGCCAGGTCTTCGACGTTACCGGCGCCGGCGACACTGTCTTAAGCTTGTTATCACTCGCGGTCGCCGCGGGGGCTTCGTTGCCGGAAGCGGCGTTTCTGGCCAATGTGGCTGCCGGAGTCGTTGTCGGCAAGCTCGGAACCGCCAGCATCAGCCCTCAGGAATTAGCTGCTGCGCTCGATGACGTCCAGCCCTGACCCGTGCTTCAGTACGGAACCGGAAAACTCAATGCCTTATCCGTTTTTGAAACCCAGATGGGCACCGTTTTCGTCTTGCGGCTGTTGTCATCGGAATCACCCGGGAACGGTGAATAGGGGCTGATGGCCACATTCACCTCGACGGAAGTGTCGCTATTCCTTGGTGCCTTCGCGCTCACGATCTTGAAACTTTTCACCGGTCCGTAGTAGCCTTCCCCTCCCCAATCGGCCAGAAAATCCTTCATCTGATAGTTCGACGAGGGTTTCCACAGCTGGTATGCCTTGTTGGTATCGCCGCTTACTAGGGTCTCGAAGAACTGTGAAGCAGCCTTTTTCTCCGGATAGTATCGGAGGCCAAACCACAAAACCACCGCCGCAACCAGCACCAGCGCCGCAATCGTGATGGTCATGGCGCGGGACTTGTGTGGTTGTTCAACAGGTGGATCCAGTAGTGTCATGCGAGGGTCTCCCGCATGCGAGCGTCAGGAACATTCCGCTGGGCTCAGCACGCCAACAGGAACTCTAACAAGAGAATTGCCTTGCCGCAATTCTCCCCATAAATTCGACGCCACTTGGCGGCAAAAAGTTTCTTGGAATCGAAGCGACAGATCCCGCCCTTAGCGGCGCAATCGGAAGATTGATCGCTGCGATCAGCCGGTGAGTGCTCCGCCAGAGCCTTCCGGAAGCTCGATGGCATATTTAGTCCGCGCTTTTTCGCGGTGCAGTTCGAAAGCCAATTGAATCAGCTTGTCAATGAGTTCGCGAAAAGGAATGCCACTGGCTTCCCAGAGTTTCGGATACATGCTGATAGAGGTAAAACCAGGAATGGTGTTCACCTCATTCAAGAGAATCTTTCCGCCCTTCTTTTCCAGGAAGAAATCAACGCGCGCCATTCCGGAGAGTTCCAGCGTGCGAAACGCTTCCACGGCCAGCTTCCGAATTTTCTCTGCCTGCGCCGGCTTCAATACTGCGGGAATCAGCAACTGCGTGCCGTCCTCCAGGTATTTGGCAGTGTAGTCGTAGAATTCGCGGTGCGGCACGATTTCGCCGGGCATCGAGGCTTGCGGGTCGTGGTTGCCCAGCACCGACACTTCGATCTCGCGCGCGACCATCGCCTTTTCAACCAAAATCTTCATCCCGAATTCGCAGGCAAAATTCAATGCGGGAGCGAGTTCCTTAGCGTTGTGCACCTTAGACATCCCGACCGACGAGCCCAATGTGGCGGGCTTCACGAAAACGGGATACACAAACTTTTTCTCGATCTCGCTCTGTATCGCCGCAGGGTCTTTTTCCCACTCCCAGCGGTGTACCGTTACCCATGGCACGACGGGAATCCCCGCCTCCTGGCAAAGCCGCTTGGCCACATCTTTGTCCATACCGATCGCGGAACCCAGAACGCCAGCTCCCACGTACGGAAGTCCGGAAAGGTCCAGCATCCCCTGAATCGTTCCATCTTCGCCAAACGTGCCGTGCATCACGGGAAATACAACGTCGAAGCGTTGTGCGCCCGATCCGCGATCGAGCGGGACCAGCGCTGCTTCTGTCGGATCGGCGGTTAGCATCACGCGCCGCCCGCCTTTCAAAATCTCGGGCAGCATCTTCATGGCGCCTTCGCCAATCAGCCAATGCCCGTCTTTCGTTATGCCGATGGGCACGGCCTCGTATTTGTCGGGGTCGAGACCTCGGATGACCGAAGCGGCAGACGCCAACGATACTTCGTGCTCGCCGGAGCGGCCTCCGAACAGCACTCCCACACGCAATAGTTTTCTGTTGTCAGGACTCACGAGGTGTTCCCAAGCCGCCGGGTGGAGAGGCAGCAAACAAGTTCCGTGTTCAGTTATAAGTGGAAACGCAAAAAAATGCGAAAGGCAGAAGTGGAAAAGAGGCGGAAGCAGCAACAGGACACTGAGACGCCTTCGGGTGGCCCATCCTTGCGGTTTGCCTCATGCACGAGGGGGTCTTAGCGTTCGTGGCGCCGCCGGCGCTCCTTTGCAGAATTTAGTCTCCGTCCTTCCCGCACGCGATTGATCGTCGCAATGTGCTAGACTGCCCTCCAGCCGAGTCCCCCGGTGCACAGTGGGTGGATCGGCATTGCAAGAACCTGCTCCCCGACATGTATATGTGTTTGTATTCGAATGTGAGATGTGTAAGCGAGATCTATATGCGCGTTTCCGAGTTGACGCGCCGGAACTGGATTTCGAACTGACGTGTCCATGCGGATGGGCGGGGACTCGACGCGGCGCCCAAGCAAAGAAGGTTTTCTGTCAGGATGCTGACTCGCCGTTGCCGAAGCCATAGCACGCGCCAAACTGCTGGTGTGTTTCCGAATGGGATTTACTTCAGGTCGTCGAGGGCCCCGGGAATGCCAATCGAGCTAGAGTTCACTAACGACGGGTTGGGCGTGTTCTATCAGTGCGAAGGATCCTTGGGCCTACCGCACTTCGCGGACGCCAACAGCCGGCTGCTCACCTCTCCGGACCGAATTAAGAAACTTAAATACATAGTCATTAGTGGCGCTTCCGTGGAGCCGCAGTACTTTTCTGTTACGCAGATGGAGGGAATCATTTTGCAGGACCGCCACATCGCGTCCTATGCCGTCGAGGGATTGCTGGTCGCTCTGATTGCGGAGCAGGGTGCTGTTCTGGGACTCGCTCGAATGTGGGAAGCCTTCGTTGAAGGAATAGGGTGGGAAACAAAGATTTTTCCGTCACTGGCGGAAGCAGAAACTTGGGTACGCGACAGGGTGAAAGCAAAGTTCAAGCTAGACATTGCGCAGTTCACCACGAAGTCATGATCGTCTGCATCACGCTGGCAAAAACCTTGGCAGCTGAAGCGGATCTGCTGTCTACAAGCACCAACAATTTCCCCGTAAAGGGATAGTGGGAAGCCTTCCCAATTTGCGGTTTATTTTGCGGGTCATGGTGGGCACACCTCTTCGTCGAGTGTAACGAGCAAGCGCGAAGAAAACTTCCTGTGTGCAACGGAATTAGAGCAGATCCCCACCCACAAAAGACGCGGATTTGTGATGACAGGCGAACGGAGGCTGTCGGAAAGCTACAGGATTTCTTGCCGAGGGCAGAGAGGCCAGTTCCACGCCGAGCGCCGCCGTGCGGTTGTGCTCCTCGATTGCCGGATTGATCTCCACAGTCTCCATCGATGCCATGGCTTCGCTAGGCAGCTTCAGCTGATTGGCCACCTCTGCCCGCCACCTGAGCGGAGGTACTCTCCGGTGGCGGGCAAATGGTGAGACTAGAAGGCGTAACGGAGGGCAAACTCCATAACGCGAGGTTTCGTGAGCGTGCCGGTGTACAGGCCAATGGATGTCGGACTGGTCAGCGCGCTGTTGTTGGTCAGTGTGGCGGCGTCGAATCGCACGGAATTGGTAAAGTTGTACGCGTAGGCGCTGAAACGGATCGACTGGCGCTCAGTAATAGAGAATGTCTTGTTAACGCCAAGATCGATTCCGAAGAATCCCTGGCCGCGGAAATTGTTACGTTGACCAGACTCGCCGGGATATGGAAGGCGAAGAACGGAGTTCCAGTAAGTATTGGGATCCGCATTGCCGATGTTAAAGGCGTAGGGTTGGCCATTGTAAAAGGTCAAGCCCTGCTGCGCGTGACCGGTGAGCACCGCTTTGCCTTCCAATTGGAAGTTGGTGTTGTAGGTGCCGCCGGCGTCAATACTGAAGGGGAAGCCGCTCGTCCACCGGCCGATGCCGGTGAGGTCCCAGCCGCCGAGGAGCGTGTTTGTGAATCGATTCCAGCCGCTGCCGAAAGGTCGGCCGTGGCCAAACGGCAACTGGTACACCCAGTTGGCATTGATCTGATGGTGCGTATCCCAGTCGGAGACTGCGCGCATTTGGGTCGGTGCCCAGGTGTTGATGATGGCGCTTAACCCGCCAAAGGTAGGAACGCGCTCGGCATCCGACCCGACGTCCAGTGATTTTGCGAACACATAGTTGAAGTCAAATTGCAGCCCGTGAGTCATGCGGCTGCGCAGTGAGAATTGGCCGGCGTTGTAGCTGCTGTTACCGAGGCTGGACCAGGCGTAGAGGGCGGAGAACTCCTTGTTGTAGATGGCATAAGGAGTGTCGACGCCATTGATGTTGGCGCAAGCCGGGAGGCAGTACGAGTCAAAAATGTTGGTAAAATTGGTGGCGCCAAACGTAGAGGGGCCCCAATTGCAATAGAACAGTTCGTACATCGATTGCGTGGCCGTAGGATTAGCAAGTGCTGCGTTGCCCGGTGCTCCACCTTGCCCCGGCGTTCCATTTCCGCAGAGTGAACCATTGATGCCGGCGGCACTCGGAAAGAAATTTTCCCAGTAGGGTATCTTAGAGACCTGCGATACCGGCGTGTTGTTCTGCGCGAGCTTGGCAAATTGCGTGGCTGCTGTGAAGTAGTCGACGCCTGACCTGGGATCCACCAAGTTCAGTGGCATGGCCAGATCTCGTTGTTGCAGCAAACGATGCGCAAGACGCCCGACGTATGCTGCCTCAAAGATCAATCCGCCAGGCAATTCGCGTGAAAAAGAAAAGTCCAGCGTTTCCGAGTAAGGCGTCTTTAGTTTGTTGTCAAATCCGAAGGTAATCTGTTGCAGCGGGTCTCCCAAGCTGCTGACCGGTGGGGTATAGGGAAATGGCCCCGTGGGAGCTGGATTCAGCAACAGTCCATCTGGGCTGGAGGTCGGAATAATTCCCGGGCCGGCGAAGCGCGCGCTTCCGTTGATGCTCTGGACGGACGCCGGATTGCTAACAACGGTGTTCAGTCCGAACGCACCGGACTGGTCAAAGGTATCCACCAGCGCCGTTCCGAAGTGATCGTAGACGATTCCGAAGCCGCCGCGAATCGAAGATTGTCCCGAGTTTCCAAACAGCGCATGCATCAGCCCACCCGAAGAATTAGGGGAATAAGCGACCGCGATTCGGGGACCAAAATCCTTATAGTCCCAGGGCCACAGGGGAGGTTTGCCGTTCACTTGGCCGCTCGGGCTGTAGCTGATGGTTTCGTCGAAGGTCTGGCCAATGGCCATGGCGCGCTCGCGATTCGTGACGAATTGGTTCAAGCTGGAATCAGGCGAGACCTGATTTCCACTGGTTTCATAGATGGGCTGAAGCAGGGAATAGCGAAGCCCAGCCGTGATCGTCAGCGTTGGCCGGATGTGCCAGGTGTCTTGTATATAGAAATCGTAGTCCCAGGACCGAAAATTCTTCGGTACCTGCGTGTTCTGTGGGATCTGCACGTTCCGCGACGTGCGGTTGTACTGCCCGGTCACCTCGGGAATCAATCCGACCAAATTAATGATGGCGTAGTTATATGGGTTAGCGTTGTTCAGATCGACGCCCGGGAAACCAAATGCACCCGGATCGAGACTTCCGCCACTGCCTGCCGCCCCGGCACTCAACCAGTTTGGGTTCGTGGATGCGTAGTTGATGTTGGAAATATTGCTAGCGCGGGAATTTGTGATCAGCCGGATGTTGGTTCCAAACTGTAGGGTGTGTTTTCCCTTGGTCCAGGAAAGATCGTCGAGCCAATTGTAGACCGGGATCCGAAAGATCCCCGAATAGGACGTGGACGGTGAGAGTGAACTCACACCCGGATGCAGGTCGTCAAGATAACGGAAAGTTACCAGTGGCCCGTTTTCGACGCCAATATTTTCTTGAACCTGGCGCGTCAAGCCAAATCGCAGGCTGTTCACAAGCGAGCTACGAATGCTTGCCGTGTAGCCGATTGCGATTGCCCGGCTATCGTCTTTGACCGTATTGTTCGCTGGCATACCCGGAAATTGCGGCGGTTGCGCCGTATTATCCCACTGATAGTTCCCGCGCACGAAAATATGCTGGCTGCCCGAGCGAGTCAGGTTGTAGTCCAGCTTCGCAATAGCCGTATTCAGGCTTTTCGGATTGGGTGCAGAGAAGGTGAAGCAAGAGAGGTTGTACCCATCGTAGCTGGAACATCCGGTGGAATTTGCGGTCGGGTATTGCTGGAACACACCGGTTCCCTGGGCATTTGCCACAAAAGGATTCACACCATGTCCGTTCGGACAAGTTCCACTGGGGAATCCCGGCTGAGGCGCACCGCAGTTTGGATCCATCAGCGCAATCTGCGCGGGGCCAACACCGTAGTTGCCGGGACTTACAGTCCAGCTCTTACTCAAACCGTTGACTGTTCCGCCAGGACACTGCGTGGCGTCCGCGCATGGGTAGATCACCACGCCGTCCTGTAGGTTGGGTGCCGGAACATTCCGTGTCACTTGTTGATTCTCGGCCTGGCGCTGGCCTTCGTAGGTGGTGAAGAAAAACAAACGATCTTTCTTGATCGGACCACTGATCGAACCGCCGAAAGTGTTGCGAATAATTTTGCCGGGAACATTGGGTAGCCCATTGGAAAGTTCCGCTTGTTTGTTGAACCAATCGTTTGCCGCGGTTTTCGGAGGGCGGTACTGCTCGTAGGCTGAGCCATGGAAGACATTGGTACCGCTCTTGGTGACCAGCGTAATTTGGCCTCCGGAGGAGCGTCCCTGGTCGGCGTTAATGCCAATGGTGGTTACGCGAAACTCCTCGATGGAGTCGAGTGTGGAGCGCACAGCGCCCTGGAAAGCCGTGCCGCGAGCTTGTTGGTTATTGTCAACGCCGTCGAGAGTGATGTTGGCCTGGTCGCTGCGGCCACCATTGAGTGCGCCGTTGCGAGTGTCCACGTTGTCGTCGACATTGTTCCCCACGTATGTGACGCCCGGCTGCAAGCTCAGAACGCCGGCGGCGTCGCGGCCTTCAAAGGGCAACGCCAGAATTTGGTTCGACCCAAAAGTGTTGCCCATACTCGCGTCTTGCGTGTTCACGGTCTGGGACGAAGCGACCACCTCAACGGTAGTTGTACCCGTGGCCACTTGCAGCTGCACGTCACTGCTAACTGGCATGGAAACTTGCAGCTCCAAGCCTGTTTTCCTGTAGGGAGCGAAGCCCGGGGCATTCACCGATAGCGTATAGCTCGAAGGGCGCACTTCCCGAAACTGATAGAAACCATTCTTGTCGCTATGTGTCGCCAGCGCCACTCCGATTTCGGGATTGGAAAGAGTCACCTCCGCATCCGGAACAACTGCGCCCCCCGGATCTAGGATGGTGCCCCGCAAGGAAGTTGTGCTGGTTTGTGCGAAGGCGAAGCTTGCTGCGATGAACAGAAATATAAAAAGAACAAACACTCTGTGACTGCTTGTGGTCCAGGTCATGGACGCTCCTTTCGCGCACCAGGGCAACCGGCGACGAAATGAGTGTGAACCACAATGGGACTGTCGAATTCCGATTCTAACTAAATGAAACGGCCAACAACCCCGGCAACCTGACACACCGATCGAAAGCCCGAAGTTCTTACTTGCATAGGGCAAGCGGAGCGCGATGTCAAGAAAGTTTTGTAAAATTCGATAACATCAGGTCCGAAAACGTCCAATTTGGACGGAAAAAATGGATCTTGCTAACAAACTGCTTGCGATTGCGTCCAAATAAAGTTGTGTGTCGCGCGGATATTTCGGCAGAGCTGATCCGCACGCCAAGGCGCTTTGATTACAGGATTTTCTTGCCGAGCGCCGAGAGGGCCAGTTCCACGCCGAGCGTCGCGGTGCGATTGTGCTCGTCGATCACCGGATTGATCTCCACGATCTCCATGGAAACCATCGCTTCGCTGTCGGCAATCATTTCCAGGGCCAGATGGGCTTCGCGGTAAGTAACGCCGCCGCGGACAGGCGTGCCCACCCCGGGTGCATCGGAGGGATCGACGAAGTCCATGTCCAGGCTGACGGCGATGCCATCGGTATCGTCCATGGCGCACTTGAGGGCGTCGGCCATCACTTCGCGCATCCCGCGCTCGTCAATGTCGCGCATGGTGAACGCGCGCACGCCAAGCTTCTTGATGAATTTTTTCTCGTGGGAATCCAGATCGCGCACGCCAACCAGGACAACATTTTGCGGCTCGACCTTCGGCTTGAAGTTGAATAGCTCGAGGAGCTCCGGCACGCCATAACCCATGACGCCCGCCAGCGGCATGCCATGGACGTTGCCAGATGGCGAACTCTCCGGCGTGTTCATGTCGCTATGCGCGTCGAGCCAGATGCAGCCGATCTGCTTCTTCTCTTTGCGAAAATGAGCCGCGACGCCGCTGATGGAGCCCGCCGCAATGGAATGGTCGCCACCCAAAACGAGCGGCAAGTAGCCCTCCTCCAGCGATTTCTGGACGGCCAGACCAAGGTCATTGCAGGCGTCAGCAATTTCCGCCACGTACTTTGCGCGTTTCTCACCGACGGGCATCTCTTCCGCTTGCTTAACGATGATGTTGCCGATGTCTTCCACCGTGTGGCCGAGATGCTTGATGTGCGCCTGCAGTCCCGCCACGCGCAATGCAGATGGACCCATGTCCACGCCGCGGCGACTGGCGCCCAGGTCCATTGGAACGCCGATGATGCGAATTTTCTGAGGCATATGAGCCATATCCTACGTTCCAGTTTCCTTCCACGCGCGAGCAAGCGGCTGGGCGTGCCTCCTCCTTGTCGAGGAAGGAACCGGGTGGATACTTATGTCTTTAGACCACTGCGATTGCGAACCACGGAGCGGACTACCAACTACCCCGCATTAAGGATATACCCGGTAAATCATTCGTGGGAAGGGGATGACCTCGCGAATGTGCTCGGTGCCGCAGATCCAGGCCACGGCGCGCTCCAGGCCAAGCCCGAAGCCGGCATGAGGCACGCTGCCATAGCGGCGCAAATCCAGGTACCACTGGAAGGCATCCACAGGTAAGTTGTTCTCTTTCAAGCGCTTAACAAGAAGATCGTAGTCGTGGATGCGTTGGCTGCCGCCAATGATCTCGCCGTAGCCCTCCGGAGCCAGCATGTCGAACGAGAGTGCCAAATCGGGACGCTCCGCGTCCGGCTGCATGTAGAACGCTTTGATCGACGCAGGGTAATGATGCACCATCACCGGCCGGTCGAAGCTGTTGGAGATGAGCGTTTCTTCGTCGCCACCGAAGTCGTCGCCAAATTTGGCAGGGTTCCCTTGTTTCTGCAGGATACCGATAGCTTCTTCGTAAGTGATGCGCGGGAAGGGCGGCTTGATGTTCTCAAGCTTTTTGATGTCACGCTTCAAAGTCTCCAGTTCGCGGGGCTTTTTGTTCACGACGCCTTGAACGATCGCGCTGACAAGTCCTTCACCCAGGTCCATCATGTCCGGCAATTCGGCGTACGCCGCTTCCGGCTCAAGCATCCAGAATTCCGTGAGGTGCCGGCGCGTTTTGGATTTCTCCGCGCGAAACGTAGGGCCAAAAGTGTAGACCTTACCCAGGGCCATGGCCGTGGCCTCGATGTACAGCTGGCCGCTTTGCGTCAGATAGGCTTTCTGGTCGTCGATGTAGTTCACTTCGAATAGCGTGGAGGTGCCTTCGCACGCGGCCGGCGTGAAGATGGGCGCATCGGTGAGCGTGTAGCCCTGCGAGTCCATGTAATTGCGAGCCGAGCGAACGGCTTCAGCGCGAATGCGCAGCACTGCGGCTTGGCGCGGCGTGCGAATCCACAGATGACGCTG
>Ga0210406_10002170_pt1 | contig 22801 bp, 22 predicted proteins | sample IncBWC30MmetaG_FD_155454 | JGI IMG/M metagenome (GOLD analysis project Ga0210406, IMG submission 155454) | Forest soil microbial communities from Barre Woods Harvard Forest LTER site, Petersham, Massachusetts, United States - Inc-BW-C-30-M | ecosystem: Environmental > Terrestrial > Soil >...
TATCAATCCGTGCTGGAGCAGGCCGGGCATACGGCGAACAACTGGATGATGGCGAAGTACGACCAGGTGAATCCGCTAGCTTTGAAGAAGCTTCTGGGGGGTGGCACCAAGCTGCACGCCTTCTCGCCGGAGATCATGCAGGCCTCGTTCAAGTCCGCGATGGAGCTCTACGCCGAAATCTCTGCGACGAACCCCAACTTCAAGAAGGTCTATGCGTCGCTGACCGACTTCGCCAACGACGGTTATCAATGGTGGCAGGTCGCGGAGCTTGGCTTCGACGCCTTCATGGTGCGGAATAGATTGTTAGGTTGAGACGGCGCGATCAGCAATTTGTGAAAAAAACCCGGGGCAATGCCCGTGGTCAGAGCGTCGTTTCGATCTGGTGCCGACCGCTTCCGGTTTTCTCCGGCAAACGGACATTCTCAACATACGCTGGAATCTCTCAAATGGGCCCAAAGCGGAATCTGCAAAGGTCAACCTTCACCGTGCGGCTAGGCAGAACCCTCAAGGCGTACCGACAACTGCCTAGCATCCTCCAAATCGGGTAACTCGACGCTATCGATAAGCTTGCCATATGGGCTTAACAAGTTCTTCGCCTCAGAACGGCGGCCTTCCGTATTCCATAGGCTTGCCAAATCATAGGCGGCGCGTAGTTCCCAAAATCTAGCGCCTTGACGTTGCGCGCAATCAAGGGCGGCGCGAAAGTAGCTCTCTGCCTGAAGAGGGTAGGTCGGATTGGCTGCCAGCAAGATTCTGCCTTTTGCTCGCTGCGCTTCAGCAGCCCACCAGCGTTCACCCGTTCGTTCGACCTCGTGGATTGCTTGATCCGCGTATTCGAGTGCGCGTTCATACTTTTCAGCACGGGCATAAGCCTCGGCTAAGCATGACAGGTTAAATGAACTTTGGAAATTCGCACCTGTCTTGCGATGCTGCGCGAGCGCATGCTCCATTAGCGAGATTCCCTCCACGGCCCGGCCGGCTTCGACGAGGTTGACAGCCTTCAAAACGTTTGCGCGGGAAATGTGGTAAGGGCCCGCTGCTCGTTCGCGATGGCAAACCCCTCCTCGGTGGCTGCAACTGCTTCATGACGGTTGCGTGTGTGAATGAAGAAACGCGCCGAGGCGAGAAGGGCAGACACCAACGTGAATGGGTGGAGGCGGCCTCTCGCATCGCTAACTGCCGCAACTATCATCTCTGTCGCCGTTTTCAGATTGCCGAGGTAGAGATAGGTGAGACTGAGCCAGACCAGAGAGAACGTGCGGACGTGAACGCCCGCCATAAACGCGATCGGACGACAGGAGTCTTCTTCGTAATGCGATAGGGCTTCTTCTAGTTGAAGTCTGGCGTCTTCAAACTTGCCCGTATGCAGATAACCGAGGCCAGTCTCGTAGTGACCAACCATCGCGCCAAGGGAATCGACAGGATGGCGTAGGAATGGCTCTGCGAGTTGCAGGATCTTCGGCGCTTCCGAGCGGATCAAATGGTAGTTGCAGAGGGCGCCAAGTGCCTGCAGCGACTCGATTGGATACGCCGATTCATCCAGCAGCGCTCGTGCCCTTGTAAGCGTGCCTGCGACGTCTGGCGAGGCAAATCCCTTTGTCATGACAAAGGTATCGCCAAGAGCGACCTGAATGCGCGCATCAAATTGCTGCCTTGCTCTCGGGTCGGTGATATCCCTCAAGAGAACTGTCGCCCTTTCAAGCTGTGCCTGTGCCTCGATTCCGGCGGAGCGACCGAGCGACATGCGCGCGGATCTCAGCCAATAGTCGATCGCCTTCTCGGCAGAGCAAGCTGCGGTGCAGTGATAGGCGAGCGTATCCGGATTTCGCTTCGGAATTTCCGGAAATTCGCGTTCGAGAGTCTCGACGATACGCGCATGGATCTCGATCCGCTGACTCTTGAGCATCGTGCCGTAAGCAGCATCCTGCACCAGCGCGTGCTTGAATGTGTAGATGGCGTGCGGGACGCCGCCGCGCTGGTGGACCAAGCCTGAAGCGGCAAGCTGATCGAGTGCCCGCTCGAGTTCGGCATCGCTGAGATTGCACACCGCCCGCATCAGCGGATAAGCGAACTCACGTCCGAATGCCGCTCCCGCTTGGATCACAGTGCGCAACGAGGCAAGCCGATCAAGCCGCGCAATCAGAGAAGCCTGCAGCGTCGCGGGAAGGGAGAAGTGCAGCAACGGCTTGACCATGACATAAGCATCATCTTCCTCGCGTAGGACGTCGCTTTCCAGAACGGATCTCGTTACCTCTTCGATGAACAATGGCACCCCGTCCGTACGGGCCACGATCTGTTCGAGCAGGACAGGTGGAAGGTCCTTGCCTTTCGCCACCTGCCGGATCATCGCGGCATTCTCCCGCCGGCCAAGCCTGTTGAGGGCCAAAACCGTAACGTGGGACTGGCCTAGCCAGGGCGGAGCGAACTCCGGGCGATACGTGAGGATGAGCAGAACGGGAAGCGTCCGGATACGCTCGACGAGAGTGTCGAACAATTCCTGCGTGGTCGGGTCGATCCAATGTGCGTCTTCCAGCACAATGAAGACCGGCTTTTGTGTGGTAAGGCTTTCGATGTGCGCGATGAATTGCTCGAGCACCAGTTCCTTGCGCCGCTGCGGACTGATCGACAAGGCAGGCAGGCCGGCATCGCAGCGAACCGACAACAGTTCGGCGAACAGCACAAGGTCGCCGGTCAAATCCTGCGACGATGGCGCAAGATGCGCCTTGAGCTTGTCAAGCTTAGCCTCGTCGTTATCGGCTACAGAGAAACCGGCCGCACATTCCAGGTGATTGATAACGGGATACAGAGCCGTCTGATTACGATGTGGTGAGCACTGATACAGTAGCCAGTGATGCGGGTCGCTCTTGATCTTCTCCTGGAAGGCGAAAGCAAGGCGCGACTTTCCGATGCCTGGCTCTCCGTAGATCAATGTTAACTGGCCGTCGCCAGCCTTGGCCTCGTTCCAGCGTCGCTGCAACAGCCAAAGTTCCTCTTTGCGGCCGACGAGCTTGGACGGTTCCGAATGCAGTGCTTCGAAGCGGCTCTCGACAGAACGTGGCCGCCGCACCGCGAAAGCTTTCACCGGCCCCGCAATCCCCTTGAGCTCCTTTGGCCCGAGGTCCTGCAGCTCGAAAAGATTGCCAAGGAGCCTGCGCGTGCCCTCCGCTATGACTACCATGTTCGGCTCGGCGATGCCTTGAAGGCGTGCGGCGAGGTTCGGCGTCTCGCCTACAATATCGTGCTCCTGCGCTTCGCCGGACCCCACAAGATCCCCGACCACCACCATCCCAGTGGCAGCCCCTATCCGCACCTGTAGCGGCTCAGGGGCCGGGAGCGCGGCGATCGCATCGATCAGCGCGAGGCCGGACCGAACGGCACGCTCGGCGTCATCTTCATGCGCTGTCGGATAGCCGAAGTAAATCAGCACACCATCACCCATATATCGGGCGACGAAGCCCCCGAAGTGGCGCACGGTCTCGGCAACGCACCTCTGATAGGCCGAAATGACCTCGCGCAGGTCCTCTAGGTCCAGACGGCCGGAGAGCGCCGTCGAACCGACAAGGTCCGAGAACATCACGGTGACCTGGCGGCGCTCGGCGCTGTCCTTGGCGGCTTCGTCGATTGCCCGAGGCGCACCGGATAGCGGCGGGGGCAGTGCGCTGGCTTCAGCGCGCAAGGCTACGATGGCGTCTAGCAGTTTACGACGATGTCCGACAAATCCGACGCCAAGATCCTTCAAGTCCTCAGCCGTCAACCTCGGCAGGACCGTGTCGTCGATCTTATTCTCGCAGAAGGCCGCCTCATATTGTTCGAGGCCAAGCTTCCGCAGCCAACCTCCGACGTCCATGGCGGCACCCTAGTTCGCCTACCGCTGCATGATCCCCCAGGCGAGACAGCCTGTCTAGGCCGCGGTTCGAATGACCGGTTCGGGTCATCAACGGACCTTGGGTTGTTCAACAGAGACTTCCGCTTTTGCCCCGTGAACGGACATCGTCGGTCAGCCGGACCACTTCCGAAAAGTGCCAACAAGCGACCTGCGTCCACTCTTCGCCCTTTTCGGGCGCTGCCGCGTTCGCGACGCTCGTTTGCACGCGCTACAATGGCAGCGTTTCAGTGGCTCGTGGGAAGCACAAGGATTTGGCCGGGATGAATAAGATTTGGATCCCGGATCCGGTCTCGGTTTGCCCGGTACACGATCGCGTATCGTGTGCCGTCGCCATAAGCGATGCGGCTGATGCGCCACAGACTTTCGCCACGGGATACGACCTTGGTCAAATTCCTGGGTGCAACCGCCCGCGAGGATACACCTTCCTGCGACCTTGAACTGCCAGGATTCGCGTGCGCTGACTTCAAAGCGACACTTTCCTGCGGCTTCGCGGCCCGCAAATGAGGCTGCAACGGCGGGCGTGTTTGAGACGTGCTCTCGGGAATATACTCGGCACGCGCCGCGCGAGAGCTGGCTCCGACGTCGTTTACCGTGACCTTCACGCCTCGTTTGGACGATGTCACCGTTCCATCCGGCAATCTTGCGTTCAACGTCAGCTCGTAGCTCCCAGCGGGAAGGTGGGAAGGAGCCATAACGAATTGTCCAGATGCATCTGCAACCGCTCGATCAAGGCGCTCGCCGCCGCGCAGCAAGTCTACAATCGCGCCCGGGGCCGCCCTTCCGGCGATGACGGCGTCAGCTCCTTCAATGCGGGCAACGTCAAAGGAGGGGCGGATTGATCCGTGGCGAGGCCGCCTGGCTGTCCGGCAAGTTCAGCTATAGGGGCCGCTGCCTTGGTCTCGGTCGCCGCGAGCGCAGCCGAGCCCTCGTTCCGAACGCTCGGTGCAGGCTGTGAAGGGCTTGTCGTTGCGGTGACCGTTTCAAGCCTTTCCTCGCGCTTCACGCTGAAGACCAATGCTGCACTGCATGCCGCGACGAGCATTGACGCCGACGCAACTATTTTGACTATCGAAACTGGCGTCATAACGATCATCCGTGGCCCGACCGATCGCTATCAGCAGTACGAGTTGATCCTGCGCCGATCTTATCTGCTCATCAAGTCCGGCTAAGCACAGATTTGTCGGTCAATTGTGCTGACCAATGCCGTTCGCGAGGCGAAGACGCCGGTTGCGTCAGACCCAGAGTAGCTCGTGGTAAGCAGGAGCGGTCCGCTTACCGATCAGCCAGCGTAAGAGCGGACTATCCAGGCGTCTGGGTCGGGTCAGTCGCGGCACTTTGAGCGGGCCGCCCACTTCCGGTCTTCCACGATTAACGGACATCCTCAGTGTCATTCGGCATGTCTCAAAAGCGCCCATTTGCGGAAGTCGTTCAAGTTGCCAACTCGTCGAGCAGCGCCTTCGCGTCCGGTTTGATGTAGGCTAGGGGCCGCTGATCCGGCAGACCGGATCGATCAACCGAGGGGGAGAGACCATGCGCAGACACGCTTTAGCGATCTTGTTACTCTTCGCTCAGCCTGCCTTTGCTGGCGAAAAGGACAAACTTTACGGCAGCACTCTAGACGTACGAACCGTTCTGAGTTTCAAGGTGGCCGACTCGGCTGCTCAAAAATTGCTGCCGGAAGGCTGGCAGATTGAGGCGCCCAATACCGGGCCGTCTAAAGGATCCAACTTCTCAGTCGTCTTGCTTGACCAGATCTTGGCCCAAGATGCCGAGGGAAAGCCGGTAGACGCCGTTCGCGGCGCGGCGCTGGTGATACCAGCCAAAAAGCAAGGGATGGAAAAAGCTGTGGCGGTGTCAATCGCCGGCCTGTTTTCGCCGGCGAGTTACGTTCCTGGCCCCTATAGCAATTACGTCTACGCGAAAGCTGATTTGGATAGAAAGGTCCACAGCGATCCTACTGGAATGACTAATGTCGAGGAGACATGGTCCTTCACAGCAGAGAGCGGAGATTCGGTTCAGGTTCAGGTTCAATACATCCGCGGCGTGCCTGTGCGGGCTAATGGCGAAGCGACCGTCTATTCGGCAGTTAAACCCGATTTCTATCGCATATATCGCTTCGAGCAAGCCACGGACGTGGTGCGCAGTGCAGTGACAGGGATCGATCGCGCGCAAAAAGTCTCGTTCAAGGCTTCCGGTCGACAACTTACTCCTCTGTTCGATGGTTCGGAGCAGCTCATCAGCATTACTGTGAACCCATGGTACTCGCGGCAGATCTTCCTTCCGGGATCGTAAGCGTAGGAAAAAAGCCCCGTGCAAACCGCGGGGCTTCTTCATGGCGCCGCAGTTGATGGGCGCCTCTCGCCGTTATCCGGTCATCAGCCGGAGGACTCACCCTGCAAGAGAGTGACTGGCGGAGGTCCGTTCAGGGTCAATCGCGATTGCGCCCACCGGTCCTGCCCGCCCGTTGATGTCCGCTTCCCTCCGAAAGCGACCGAAGCGCTGCTTTGCAGCGAAATGTCGCGATGGGCCAACAGGAAACATTTGCGAAAGGAAAGAGGCCACCTCAGGTGGCGGCATCCGGGTTGCTAAGTACTCCTGACTGGGGAGCCAATTTCAATTTCCCGACCGTAGCTTTCGCGGGCACCATGCGAAGTGTTACGTCACCATATTGCAGCGTTGCCTGGGAGGGTCGTCCAGCTGATGCTACTGAGGCGTAGAACCTGCATCATTGTTCGTGAATCGCGAAAGTAAAAGGTAGTATGCGATGAAGCCAGAGCGACTGAACGCATTTAGCGATGGCGTGATTGCGGTCATCATTACGATTATGGTGCTCGAATTGAAGATTCCGCGCGGCGCGGATCTATCAGACCTAATTCCGCTTATCCCCGTCTTCTTCAGTTATGTCTTGAGCTTCGTATACATTGCGATCTATTGGAACAATCACCACCACATGATGCACGCCAGTGCTCGCGTTGACGGCTCAATCCTTTGGTCCAACATGAATCTCTTGTTTTGGCTTTCGCTCATTCCGTTCGCAACCGGCTGGATGGGTGAGAACAACTTCGCAAGGATTCCAACCGCCACGTACGGCTTGGCTCTTCTCATGCCCTCAATAGCCTACTTTTTGCTTCAGCGCGCCATCATCCGCCGGCACGGACCCAATAGCGTCTTGGCCCATGCGATAGGACGCGATTTCAAGGGCAAGGCCTCCCCTATTTTGTACGCGATTGGAATGGTGGCGGTCCTCTTTACGGCCTGGATCGCAGGTGGCATTTACGTGCTGGTTACCTTGATGTGGGTCATCCCAGATCGGCGTATCGAGCGGGCTATTCTCAAACCAGAGCGTGCGGCTCGCGACGACACGTGTTGAATGGAGGATCTTGCCTTCGGAGAGCGACCCGAATGATAGGGCCCAAGCTGGTGGACGACTTCTGCAATGGGTCATTCGCGAATGCGTCGAGCCAGCAGCAAAGTCCCGCCATGTCCGCTACGCCGCCGAAAGCCGACAAGTCACCGCATCGCAACGAAATGACGCGGTGGGCCAACAGCAGACATGCCAAGCCTCCCCAATGTTGTGATCCCGACCAAAAGAAAACCGCCTTGAAGCGGCTTTCCGCGCTAAGGTCGAAGCGATACTTTCAGTCGTCTTGAATACGGCGCTCCGCGCCCACGCGTTTGCGACAACTGTTGTTTGGGGAGTAGCTTCGATGACGATTGTTCTCGTTCACGGAAATCCTGAAACGGAGGCGATCTGGGACGACCTGGTCCCGCATCTGCGCAACCAGGACGTTGTTCGTCTGTCTCCGCCCGGATTTGGCTCCGCAATCCCTTCCGGCTTTGACTGTTCAACCGACGCTTATCGCGACTGGCTCGCCGGCGAACTCGAGAAGTTGGCACAACCGATCGATCTCGTGGGGCATGACTGGGGCGGAGGACACGTCGCTCGCATCGCGATGGACCGTCCAGATCTGATACGATCCTGGGCGAGCGATATTTTGGGCGGCTTCGACGCGGATTACGTCTGGCACGACATGGCACAGGCCTGGCAGACGGCGGGAATCGGCGAGCAGGCGCTTGCGCAGATGGCCAGTATGCCGGCGGAGGCCCTGGCCCAGCGGTACGAGAGCCTGGGGATGACCAAGGCGATCGCTCAGAAAGTGATTGCGGGTGCGAACGCGGACATCGGCCGGGCGATCCTGGCGCTGTACAGATCGGCCGCTCAACCGGTGATGCGCGATCTCGGGGCCGGCCTGCCGCGGGCCACTGCCAAACCCGGCCTGGCGATTATCGCGACGGAAGATCCCTACGTTGGCGGGGAGACGCTCGCGCGCCGTTCCGCTGAGCGCGCCGGCGCAAAGGTGGCAGTCCTGCAAGGGGCGGGGCATTGGTGGATGTGCCAGCAACCAAAACAAGGGGCTGACGCGATCAACGCGTTCTTGGCAAATCTGAGCTAGGTCAGGACTTTTTAGTGATCTCTGCTCCCACTAGCAACTCCATCTCATCGGTGATGAAAGAGACTTCATCGATGACAAAATTTCGAGTTCGGTGTTGCGACTTGAACCAGCGCGGCTGCGGCTTGCTATGGGTCCCACGGTGAAACCTCGCGGTGACGGGCAGGCTCATTCAAAAAAGCCCGTGAAATCGGCCCTTAGAATCGATATCCTATACATCAGTTATTGACACTTTAACATCATTACTTACCATGCAGGAATGATGTTTGATATTGGTTCGGGTCGCCGGGCAGATCCATGATCACAGCGGCTCAATTGCGGGCTGCCAGGGCGCTTCTCGGCATCGATCAGCGCCGGCTCGCGGAATTGTCGGGGCTTTCCGTGCCGACCATTCAGCGCATGGAGGCGAGCGAAACGATGGTTCGGGGCAATGTCGATTCTCTGGTCAAGCTGATCGCCGCATTCGAAGCGGCGGGGATCGAGATGATCGACGAAGGCGCCGTTAGCAATTCGCTGGGACGCGGGGTTCGACTGAAAGTAAATTCGGATTCGGCCAAGGCCCTTCCGGGCGCTCGACCGGAAAACAAAGCGCCAAGCAGAACAAGGGCGCGCACATAATGTCGGCCGTCAATCTGCAAATGGCGTGTGTTGCCGGATTGCTCGGATTGGCAGTTCTGGCAATCGTTCTGAGCCGCTCAAAGGCCGCCACGGCCGTGATCTACGGCGCTACATTGGCCGTGTCGGCGATTGCATTGATCGGGTCCATGCGGTCGTTGATTGGCGATCCGGCAAACGTCACCGCTCTGACGCTGCCGGTCGGATTGCCGTGGCTTGGCGCCCATTTCCGCCTCGACGCGCTGGCCTCGTTTTTCCTCACCGTCGTCAATCTCGGAGGGGCCGCGGCGAGCCTTTATGGTCTCGGCTACGGCCACCACGAAGCGACGCCGCACCGCGTGCTTCCGTTTTTTCCCGCCTTTCTGGCGGGCATGAATCTCGTGGTGCTGGCGGACGACGCATTCTCTTATTTGCTGTGCTGGGAATTCATGTCGCTCGCGTCCTGGGCGCTGGTCATGGCGCACCACCGTGAAGCCGGCAACGCCAAAGCAGGTTATATCTATCTGGTGATGGCAAGCTTCGGCACGCTGGCGCTGCTGCTGGCCTTCGGCCTGTTGGCGGGAGCGGCTGGAGACTACGGATTTGCAGCCATTCGCGCGGCTCCGCATACGCCATACGCGGCGGCGCTGGTATTGATCCTGATGTTGCTCGGCGCCGGATCAAAGGCCGGCCTGGTGCCGTTGCACGTCTGGCTGCCGCTCGCGCATCCCGCGGCGCCGAGCCACGTTTCCGCACTGATGAGCGGCGTCATGACCAAGGTCGCTATCTACGGTTTCATTCGCGTCGTGTTCGATCTGTTGGGGCAACCGGCGTGGTGGGCCAGCGTGGTCGTCCTCTTCCTCGGCGGCATCACCGCCGTGATGGGCATCCTGTATGCGATGATGGAAAACGACCTCAAGCGCCTGCTCGCCTACTCCACGATCGAAAATGTCGGCGTCATCTTCGCGAGCCTCGGTCTTGCGCTGGCGTTTCAGGCCAACGGCCTGAAGCTATTGGCGGCGCTCGCCTTCACCGCCGCGCTGTTTCATGTGCTCAACCATTCGTTCTTCAAGAGCTTGCTGTTCTTCGGAGCCGGCGCCGTTCTGACGGCGACGGGCGAGCGGGACATGGACAAATTGGGCGGCCTTATCCATCGGATGCCGCTCACTAGCTTCGTCTTTCTTGTTGGCTGCGTCGCCATCTCGGCTCTCCCGCCGTTCAACGGCTTCGTCTCGGAGTGGCTGATCTTCCAGGCGGTGTTGCAAAGTCCGGAGCTGCCGCAGTGGGCCCTGAAGATCATGGTGCCCGCGGTCGGAGCGCTGCTGGCACTTGCTGCCGCACTGGCGGCTGCCTGCTTCGTCAAGGCATATGGCGTCGCCTTTCTCGGGCGGCCGCGCAGCGTCGCGGCGGAAGCTGCGCATGACGTCGACCGATACTCGCTTGCGGCCATGTTCATCCTCGCCACTCTTTGCCTGTTCGCCGGAATCCTGCCGGGACTGGTGATCGATGCGCTGGCGCCGATCACGACCGAGATCCTCGGCGGCAACATGCCGATCCAGGCCAACGAGGCGTGGCTCTCGATCGTGCCGATCGCGGAGAGCAAGAGCTCGTACAACGGACTGCTGGTGATGGTATTCATCACGATATCCGCTTCGCTTGCGGTCTACTTCATCCACCGCTTCGCATCGCATGCTTTGCGTCGAGGGCCGGCTTGGGGCTGCGGCTTCTCCGATCCGACGCCCGCGGCCCAGTATTCCGGAACGAGCTTCGCGCAGCCGATCCGTCGCGTGTTCGGAACGATGGTGTTCCACGCCCGCGATCATGTCGAGATGCCGCCTCCCGGAGATATCAGGCCGGCGCGACTGCGAATCGAACTGCATGACCTGATCTGGGAAGGGATGTACGCGCCGATCGCGGGAGCGGTCGGCCTCTCCTCCGATTGGCTCAACCGCCTGCAGTTCCTGACCATCCGGCAATATCTCAGTCTGGTGTTTGCCACCCTCGTCACGCTGCTCTTGGCGCTCGCGATATGGTCGTGATCTCCGACATCGTTGTGCAGGGCATACAGATGCTGCTGGTGCTGTTGCTCGCTCCGCTGCTGACCGGCTTTGTGCGCAAGGTCAAGGCCCGCCTGGTGCGCCGGCAGGGCGCCTCGGTGTTTCAGCCCTATCGCGATCTGCTGCGTCTGCTCCGCAAGGAAGTCGTGCTGGCCGATAACGCATCATGGCTGTTCCGAGTGACACCTTACATCACCTTTGCCGCAATCTGGGTCGCGGCGGCGCTGGTGCCGACATTCGCGACCGGCCTGTTGTTCAACTGGACGGCGGATCTGATCGCCATCGTCGCGCTGCTTGGCAGCGCACGCTTCTTTCTGGCGCTCGCGGGGATGGACGTCGGCACCAGTTTCGGCGGCATCGGCTCCAGCCGCGAAGTTATGATCGCGGCGCTGGCGGAACCGGCGATGCTGTTGATCGTGTTTTGCATGGCGCTGGTTGCCGGTTCGACCCAGCTCTCGACGGTCGCGAATTTCATGGCCTCGTCCTACGTCGGGCTGCGGGTGTCGCTGGGCATGGCCGTGATCGCGCTGATCATGGTGGCGCTCGCTGAGAACGCGCGTATTCCGGTCGACAATCCTGCGACGCATCTGGAGCTCACCATGGTGCATGAAGCGATGGTGCTCGAATATTCCGGCCGCCATCTTGCAATGATCGAATTCGGCGCGTTTCTCAAGCTGTTGCTCTACGTCTCGCTGATCGCCTGCGTGTTCCTGCCCTGGAAGATCGCTGTGTTCGGAACGGGCCCGTTGGCCTACGCGATCGGGACCGCTGCCTACCTCGTCAAGCTTGTAGTCGCCGGCTTTTTCCTGGCGCTGTTCGAGACGGCGACTGCGAAGATGCGCGTCTTTCGCGTTCCGCAATTTCTTGGCGCCGCGCTGATGCTGGGCTTGCTCGGCACGCTCTTGCTGTTCGTGTCGAGGAGTTTCTGATGCAGATGCACAGCCTCTCCTTCGACGTCTCACACACGCTGGCCGGCGGGCTCGTCCTGATCTCCTTCATGATGCTGTACCAGGACCGGCTTTATTCGCTGCTCAACGTTTTTGCGATCCATGCCCTGGTGCTCGCGCTCTCCGTCGCCTGGCAGGCTTTTGTCCAGGACGCACTTCATCTCTACATCACTGCTGCCATCGCTCTCGTCTTCAAGGCGGTCGTCATTCCGGTGGCGCTGCATCGCATCGTCAAGCAGCTTGGCATTCACCGCGACATCGAATCGGTCGTGGGTGTCGGCCCGACCATGCTCGCCGGGATGGCGCTGGTCGCCCTCTCGATGGTGCTGATGCTGCGGGTGACCGCCGAAGCCGACCCCCTGGCGCGCGAGGATCTTGCCTTCGCGCTGTCGGTCGTGCTGCTGGGACTTCTGGTCATGGTGACGCGCCGCAACGCCGTCAGCCAGGTCGTGGGATTCATGTCGCTCGAGAACGGGCTGGTGCTTGCGGCGACCGGTGCCAAGGGGATGCCACTGGTCGTCGAAATCAGCGTCGCCTTCTCGATCCTGATCGCTTTCATCGTGATCGGCATCTTCCTGTTCCGAATCCGCGAACGCTTCGATTCCGTCGATGTATCCGCGCTTGACGACTTCCGGGGTGAACAGCGATGAGCGCGGCTTCCTTCGAACCGGTAGCCGCGGTCCTCTTGATTCCGATCGTCTCGGCCGCGCTATTGGCCGCGCTGCCAGGATACCGGCTGACCGCGCGTCTGAACGTGGTCGCGAGTCTGGCAACATTTCTCGCCGCGCTCTCGCTGTTTGTGGTGGAACGTCCGCAGCCGGGGCCCTATGTGCTGGTCGACGACCTCAACATCGTCTTCATCGTGTTGAACACGTTTGTTGGTTTCACCACCAGTATCTTCAGCGCAAGCTACATCGCGCATGAACTGGAAACCGGCCGCTTGACGCCGAGATATCTGCGGTTCTACCACGCGATATATCAAATCATGATGTTCGGCATGAACCTTGCCTTCGTGTCGAACAATATCGGCTTGATGTGGGTTGCGGTCGAAATCGCCACCCTGACCACCGTGCTGATGGTCGGCATCTATCGTACCCACGCCGCGCTGGAAGCGGCCTGGAAATACTTCATCCTCGGTAGCGTCGGCATCGCACTTGCGTTGTTCGGCACCATCCTGGTCTACATGGCGGCGCGGCCAGTCGTTGGCGAAGGCCGGGACGCGATGGTTTGGACCCTCCTGATCCAACACGCCGAAAACTTCGACGCGCCTCTTCTCAACGTCGCTTTCATCTTTCTGCTGCTCGGCTACGGCACCAAGGTCGGGTTGGCGCCGCTGCATGCCTGGTTGCCTGACGCGCACGCTGAAGGCCCGACGCCGATATCGGCCGTGCTGTCGGGCCTGCTGCTTAACGTCGCGCTCTATGCGCTGTTGCGCTTCAAGATGTTGCTCGCCGCAAATCCCGCGGCGATCGCGCCTGGCCCGCTGATGGTGACGATCGGCCTGGTTTCGGTGGTGTTCGCAGCCTTCATGCTGTATCGCCGGCGCGACATCAAGCGCCTGTTCGCCTATTCCTCGATCGAGCACATGGGCATCATCGTGTTTGCGTTCGGCATGGGCGGCCCGCTCGCCAATTTTGCCGGGCTATTGCACATGGTGATGCACAGCCTGACCAAGTCGGCGATCTTCTACGCCATCGGGCATATTTCACAAATCAAGGGCACGCAGCGGATCTCCAAGATCCGTGGCCTGACAGTAACGCATCCGGCGCTCGGCTGGGGCCTGGTGACCGGTGTCGTCGCGATCACCGGCTTGCCGCCGCTCGGCATTTTCATGAGCGAATTTCTCATCGTCAGCTCGACATTTGTTCGCGCCCCCCTACTCGCGATCGCGCTGGTGTTCGCGCTTCTGCTGGCCTTCGGCGCATTGACTCTGCGCCTGACCAGCGTCGCATTCGGCAAACCGCGCGGCAGCACGGCGCCCGCCGATGCTTCCTATGTCCCGATGTTCGCGCATCTCTCACTGGTTCTGATCGCGGGAATCTATCTTCCCGCGCCGTTCGTCGCCTGGTTCCAGCACGTGGCTCGGCTTCTTGGATAGTTTGGAGATCAACAGGGTATGGCCTCGCTGATCGATCGCATACTGGAAGGCCGCGAGATCCTGCAACGCAGGCCATGGCCGCGCGCCGTGGTCGGTGCTCACCTTTGGAGATTTGTTGCAAACGAGCTGGTGCAGGGACGCCTAAGCCTGCTCGGCCTTTGGGGCGAACCCTCAATGGTGCACATGGCGATCATGGATGAAGATACCGCGGAAATCGCGATCGTCAGCTTGGATTGCCCCGATCACAGCTATACTTCGATCGGCAGACATCACCCGCCGGCGCTTCGGCAGGAGCGCGCCATCAACGATCTGTTTGGCATAACCGCGGAAGGCTTGCCCGATCCTCGCCCCTGGCTCGATCACAACAATTGGGGCGTGCGCTTTCCCTTGAGCGATCGCATCGACGCGTTGTCGCAAGCGGCGCCCTATCGTTTCCTGCCGGCAACGGGCGACGGCCTGCACCAGATCGCGGTCGGCCCGGTCCATGCGGGCATCATCGAGCCCGGACATTTCCGTTTTACCGCAAGCGGCGAAACTGTGGTGCGGCTGGAACAGCGGCTCGGCTACCTTCACAAGGGCATCGAAGGGCTCATGGCAGGCGCCGATCTCGAGCGCGCGGCGCAGCTCGCCGGACGCGTGTCGGGCGACAGCACCGTTGCCTATGCCTTTGCATTTTCGAACGCCGCCGAGGCCACGCTGGGGCTGGTCGTGCCCGAGCGAGCGGTTTTTCTCCGCGCGCTGATGGCCGAACTGGAGCGGCTTGCCAATCATCTCGGCGACATCGGCGCCATCTGCAACGATGCCTCGTTCACCCTGATGCATGCACATTGCAGCGTGTTGCGCGAGAGCGTGCTGCGCGCATCCGCTCAAGCATTCGGCCATCGATTGATGCGCGATGTCATCGTTCCAGGTGGCGTCGCGCGCGACCTTGGCGATGAAGGGAAAAAAATCATCCAGGCGACGCTGGACAACATCCGCCGGCGCTTTCCGGCTTTGGTCGAACTCTACGACAACACCGCTTCGCTACAGGACCGCACCGTCGATACCGGCGTGCTAAAACCCGCTTTAGCCAGACAATATGCCGCCGGCGGCTACATCGGCCGCGCGTCCGGCCGCGCCTTCGACGCGCGACGGACTTTTGCCTATCCGCCGTATGATGGTTTGCGCTTTGAGGTGCCGGTGCTGAGTGAGGGCGATGTCAATGCGCGCGTCTGGATCAGGGTGCGCGAGATCGAGCAGTCACTTTCGTTGATCGAGCAGATATTGAGCCGGCTGCCCGCAGGCGCCTTGAGCACAAAGGCGCGGCCCACGTCAGAGGCGCGGGAAGGCATGGCGATCGTCGAGGGATTTCGCGGCGACGTTCTGGTCTGGCTCCGCCTGCGTTATGGCCGGGTCGAACGATGCCATCTGCGCGACCCCTCGTGGTTTCAGTGGCCGCTGCTTGAGGCAGCCATTGAGGGCAACATCGTTGCGGATTTTCCGCTCTGCAACAAGTCGTTCAACTGCTCGTATTCGGGCCACGACCTCTAGGGACAACAAAGATGCGCAAGCTGCTTTTTGAAAGTCTGTTTCGCCGGCCATTCACCGAGCAGGCGCCGTCGTTGGACGATGCTGCGGTGACGGAACTCGCAACAGCCGTTGGCCACGCTGCGCGGCGGCGGCTAGGCCGGAGTCTCTCGATACGCGAGGTCGACGCCGGCTCTTGCAATGGATGCGAACTCGAAATCCACGCGCTTAATAACGCCCACTACGACGTCGAACGCTTTGGCCTCCGGTTCGTTGCCTCGCCGCGCCATGCCGATGTGCTAATGGTGACCGGTCCCGTGACCAAGAACATGCGCGAAGCGCTGGCGCTCACCTATCATGCGGTTCCAAATCCTAAATGGGTCGTCGCGATTGGAGATTGCGCTCGGGATGGAGGGTGTTTCGCTGGTAGCTACGCGGTCGTTGGCGGGGTCTCGGAAGTCGTCCCTGTCGACCTCCACATCCCCGGCTGTCCCCCTACTCCAAATGCTATCCTGAAAGGTCTTCTTGCGTTGCTCGAGCAGGCGGACACGGCCGCCGTTACGCCTTGAGAATTGCGTCGATGTTACGGTTGTTCCAGGCGGGAATGATCGCAGCGCCAATGCAGGGCCTTAAGCGGCTGATTTATCTTCTTACGGCCTTGGGTGTGGCGCTGACGCGGCACCGGCTCGTTGATTTGGCCGCTGACCGTGTCCGTCACGCGTCCGGCCTGATGAACCATTCCGACCCTGACCGTGCTGCGAATACCTTAATGGTTTCGCTGTGGTGCGGTGCGAATGCTCAAGCAGCCGCGCTCAAGCAATAGGAGCGCCGGTCCGCGGATCGGCCGACCCGACCCATTGCCGCGATCATCACGCATTCAGCGCGCCCGCTCCAAGGCCCGCGAGGAAGACAGCTTTTGCTGCCGGACAGTCTTCAGCTTTGGTGTTGTGACATGCTCCCGGAGTCGTACGCCTCGACCTCCGGTGGAACTCGCAACCCCCGGATTGATCAGCTCGATCCCGGCATTCTCAAGAGCGGAAACCAGCTTCATGAGAGAATCGACGTTGCCGCGGACGACGCCGTCACTGGCTTCCATGCGCTGGATCGTCGGCACCGAAAGGAATGCCAGTTCAGCCATTTGCCGCTGATCGATGTTCAGGAGCGCGCGAGCAGCCCTGAGCTGATTGGCGGTTATCATAACGTCGCTCTCCAGTTTCAAGCCTTGTTTATACCCCATAAATTCGTGTTCAAGCATCAATTCATAGGCTCTGGATATCAAAGAGCGCGTCCTGCCGTGGTGCCGCAAATTGTTGCGACGAGGATATCACTTTGGTGAAGCCCTTGTGTGCTTTGACGCTGGCCTGGAACTATAGGCCGGTCAGCACCGCGTGCTTGCCGGAAAACAGTTGAATGCGCGTTCAGCCCTCAACGACATGATGCGCAACAATCGTGAGCGGTGGGTGGTCTATCTGGCGCGGAAGCCTGCGGAGTCGCGATCTGACCTGCGGATCGAGCAACTAGCGAAACGTTGTGATTGAAAAGCGAGCCCGATGTCGCATTTGGGTCATTCGCGACCAAACCAGGCGGCTCTGCCTGCCGGTTGATGTCCGCTTCTCTCCAAAAGCGACCTGATTGTTTCGTGCACGCGAAATGACGCGATGGGCCATTTCCGGACTCTCGCGTGACCGCCCCTAGGGATCATCATAAGGCAATGTAGCCTCTTGGCTTCGACGCTTGGAAGACGTTGGAGCCGGTCCAATGAAATAACAACGCGCACCGTGCGGGCAGCTCGGGAGGCGCCGGTGTGGTCAGCGGCGGCGCTGGCCGGGCAGAACGACAAAATGGTCGCGAGCAGGCTGCTGCATCAGAAAGTATCCGGCGAGAAGAGAGGTTCGGATTTCAACCGGCCGCTGGTCTATGCTCCTCGCGGAATTGTTTGGATGCCGCACCGGAAAGAGCTGACCCAAAAGAAACCGGTCCCGTGTTGGCGGGACCGGGAGTCAAGGGGAATATGAAGCTTTGAGACGAACAGGCGTACCGGCGGAGTGACGCGCTGGAGAAGCGGCGCAAGTTGATGGAAGCATGGGCAAATTACTGCGAACCGAAAAATAAAGGGAATGTCATTGGAATCGGCAAGCGTCGGCGTTCAGGAGAGCGGGAGTAAACCGAAAGCTGCGGTTCCGCAGCCCAAACGCCGCCGCAAACGCCCCGTTGTCGAAGCCTGAGAGTCTAGCGCAAAATGCGGCAAACTCATTCAGGACAGCGCCGTCTTGATCAGCTCGCGCAATCCAAACCGTCCCTGCGCATTGGCTTTGCTTGGGGTCCAAATGGGGTTTTGATTGAAATATGAGCTGCTGTCCGAAAGCATGAGGCCGATAAAGGTCTCAGCAACGATGCGGCCACCGACCGGGCCCAGCTTTCGTGTCTTAATTGGCTTATCGCCCTGGTTTGTCTTAATCGTCACTGTCACTTCTTTGGTCTCCGCAAGAACGTAGGTCCATAGCGGACAATTGTCCTCGAACGCCGCGGAGATCGAAGCGACGGACCCCTTAATGTCGGCCGGATCGCCAGTGAATTTGCCAACCAGAATGTTGGCGTCCTTCAAAGGCTCGATGCCCATAGCCCGCGCGATGGCCTGGCCGCTCGGCAGCCTCATTCGCCAGCCTCGCATCAAGTTGCGCTGTGCGAGAGACGTCAACTTGCCACCACTCAGAGAAAAAGGCGGGGCGAACGGCGGATTTGGCAGACTTCCCAGCGGATCGACTAAAGAGGTATCGATCCTGTAGGCCAACTGAAGGCGTTTGCTGTTTCCAGGGTCGTTCGGATTATTTTCGTCACCGAAATCGAGAGGCCCAAGGTCCATGAACCGACCCCAATCGATCGCCCAATTGCTACGGAATTCATGAAATCCGGTCAGCGAGGCATTCGGATCGGGATCGAATATCGCTAATGGTGGAACGGTCTCGCTGAGACGATAGCCAGGTCGGACCATGGAATGACCGAAGCGATAAGCCGCTGCTGAAAATTCCAGCGGCATGGTTGGTTCATGTGCAAGATCGAAATACGTAATTCGCGGCGGGTCACGCCTTACATTTGTATTCTTGAAGTGATGAGGAATGACGTCCTTCAGGACATCTTCCCAGACGATGGTGGGCAGGAAGTCATTGACGAGCATCCATTGGTAGTGAAACCGGACCTCGCGCTGAACGCGCTGAAATCTCGATTCAGCCGATCCCGTGTCTTCCGACATCAATTTATTATGAAACCGGTGCATAAGTCCCTGAAATTGCGAAACGATGACGTTCTCGTCATTTCGTGGGTCACCTATTATGGCGCGCCGAGAATTGTTGATGTCTTCGGGTTGCGACGGATCCGTCGGCTGACTGCGCGGCAGGTCGCGCGCATTCGGATTGCTGGCCGCACCGGTGAGTGGCCGACCCTGAATGAATCGATTGTCGCCACTGTAGAGGTAGGGTGCGTCGTCCGGACCCTTGCCATAAACACAGTCTAGATCAAAACGCGGCGTGCGAAAATCGACCAGACCATCGGGATCGTCTTGCTGCTGCAAGCTGCTGGCCGGATCGAACGTCAGATCGTGGTCGATAAACTGGCCCAGATAGGTATAGGCCGCGGGAATGCCGCTCTCTTCGGCGTCGGGTCCATCCTTCGGCGGATCGTGGTCAGCAACCATCGCTTTGCCGAGATTTAGTAAATTCTCTTCGGACTTGGTATCGCTTTCGCCAAAATCGGCGGGCGGAAGCGCCCGAAACATGCGGCCGAACTGGCCGCCGAAGAACTTCGAGCCGCGCGATAAGGTGAGACCACGGACAGTACGACCGTGTGAACTGCGAGCAAGGCCAGCCATCGGTTTCCTCCAAATTTACAAAAAGTTGTTCGTATACGATTACGTCACCACAAGTTGAATTTCTGCCTAGAATAATCTTCAACGAACACATGCGGATCGAATCGTCAGATTTTTTGGCTGCTTTTCGAACGACGCGGGGCATTTGCTGCCTTCGATGCGGCGACCCAATGTGTAGCCCAATCGTCAAAGTACCGATGTGAATTGTTTCACATCCGCAACGGCGCGCTACGACAAGACTTGCGCGACATCCTTGCGTCGTTTCCCGACGGGGCGTGATTGCATCTCACATGAAGGAACCTCGGAGCGGGGGCTATCCAAGACGCCACCGTTCACGGCTTCCGCTCCAGCTTCCGGGATTGGGCGGGGAACGTCTCCAACTTCCCCCGTGAAATCACAGAGACCGCACTGGCGCATGTCATAGGTGATAAGGCCGAACAGGCCTACCGACGGAGCGACGCGCTGGAGAAGCGCCGTAAGCTCATGGAAGCCTGGGCGGCTTACTGTGAGCCCAAAGGATCCGACAATGTTGTGCAAATACGCAAACGATAGGGCGGCCCGATTTATTCGCGCTCATGTCGGGGCCTCCCTAGGCAGCGGGACCGTGGAGGCCTTAGGATCATCTGAAGGCGGTGCAATGTTATCTCGTAGAATGTGCGGCCGGCCGCACCATTAGCCGGAAGTCGTCGATGTTGATTTCGTGAACCCAGAATTGTCTGCCGCCTTCTTTTTCAGCGCTCTCCGCTTTTTGGTTGCGGTCTCGAGTGACCTCAGCGGCTGTAGTTGCATGTTGAAGGCATTTTTCCGCAAAATCTCGAGACGGTCCTGATACTCGCGTTCGCTATTCCCATTTTTGCACTTCATCGCCTCACTCCACTACGCAACGCGCTTCGTAACGATCATTTCGCGCCGAGAGAAAGGCCGCACGGTCCCGTTGGGGGGACGAAAACGCATGAGACGCCTGCGTGCCAAAAGGCGCCCACGCCCAACGATACGACCAATCCCGATAGCAGCGGCCTCGACGTATTGAGTGATATCGAGAAGTTTGCCGCCTTCATGCGATTTCTAGCCCCGCCGGTGCCTTCGACCGACGAGCCCGGCGGAGTACCTTCGATCAACAATGGAAAGCAGCTGTTTCACCAGGTGGGATGCACGGCGTGCCATGCGCCGACGCTTCGCACGGGACACTCGACTGTTGGGGCGCTCGACAACAAGGATGTTAACCTGTACTCGGACCTTGCGATCCATGACATGGGTACAGGTCTCGCCGATGGAGTGAGCCAGGGACAGGCGAACGGGAGAGAATTTCGGAGCGCTCCTCTCTGGGGCCTAGGACAGCGACTGTTCTTCCTTCATGACGGTCGTACCAAGGACTTGGTTCGGGCGATCCGAGAACACCGGAGCCCGGGCTCCGAGGCGAATGGAGTCGTGATACAATTCTTTAGGTTGAGGGTGAAAGATCAGCAGGATCTGTTGAATTTTCTACGATCGCTCTAGCAGCATCTTCTTGCAATGCATTTCGCTATTCGCTCACCATAGCGGAACAGCCTGACGTATGAACTACGCTCCGCCCGCCGTGATCGGTCGGGTTCACGTCGAAGCGCCGCTGACGCTCGATCAATTGGAATGATCAGTTCGTTCTCGTCCTTGGTGGGAAGTATTGAACGTCGATAAAAACGCTACTCCAGATCAGATCAAAGAAGCATTTCGAAGGGAGATTTCCAAGTACCACCCCGACAGAGTCGAGGGCTTGGGAATCGAGTTGCGCGAATTGGCTGATCGCAAATCAAAAGAAGGCGGTCGATGCCTGCTTCTGGCACTTTTCGGCCCTGAGTGGCCAAGCTAACGATGTCGGTTCGCCTTCGCATCTTTGATTGTCATTGCGACTTTGCGATGCACTGTGACGGGTGCCACCAGAGCTTGCGCTTAAGCGGTTTCAGTATTTCTCTTCTTCGGCCGTCAGTGGTTTCCAGTGCGTCGGCGGCTCCGGACTGATTACGCGGTTTTCGATGCCCGGGATGCGCGTGTTGGCAGACCAGGACCGACTGCCCTTGTGCCAAAATCCTTCCACATCGCTCGACCAGTGGTCATTGTGCAGCAGAACGAACACCCCGTCTCTAGGTGCGGTGCTGATGTCCCGCCATTCGCTCATTGTGTGGGTCCTTCGTTTGATTCCCTCTGAGGCCGCCGACAGAGGCGGCCTTATCGGATGCGTAGTTCTGCGACCGCCAGAGCCGAAAGCTGCGCCACGTCATGGACACCAGCTTGCGCGATCTTGATGATCTGCTTCGCGATCATTTCCGTTAGAGGGTCGTCGCGATCCTTGACGCAGAGGGTATCCAACGCTTGCTGGTATGCCTCTGTGATGCGGCTAATCTCTTCCGGCTCCCAGGTAGAGTTCTTTAATAGGCGATAGATAGCCATTTCTAATTGAACTTATCTTGGTGCCTGTAGCCCGAGGCCGGCCACTTCGTCATATGAGAAGCTGTCTCGGCTCGGCGGGCTTTGCGGACCAGAAGGTCGCGCTCAACGCCCGGCGGGGTACCTTGAGCCAGCTTGCGTAACTGAGCTGCTTCCTTGGCAAGGCTTTCTTCAAGGGAGGTAGTTTGTGTGAAACGGCGACGCTCTGGCATACGCTGCTCGCATCCATTTGAGGATTTGGCGGGAGCGCGACCGGCGTTCTCATCACCGATAACTGCCACGAGACCGGGCGGTGATGACAAAGTGTGCGCCCTGGTCCTGAGAAGCGCCAGAACTTTCAGTAGTAACTTTCTGCCGGAATCAAATTAGCCGCACTGGGCTAGTGTCATTCCGGCTTTCTCTCTGGACGTTCAATAAGTTCGTAGGTGCGAACGTGGGTGCTTTCCCGCCACGATTCTAAAGCAGCTCCGCAGACCGTGCAGACCGCGTCACCCGTATGCGGTACCAAAAACTTCTCTTCAGTGCGTCTGTACTCGGCGCCGCAATTGCATTGCACAATTGTCGCCATCCCGGGAATATGCATTTCGGACCGTCCAGATGCTGCCCGGCTGCGGCCCATTGGATGGATAGCCAAGATCGGGTTTACGGTGCGCGCAAAGCCCACGCATGGTAGGTGGGGTGCACTGGGGTCAGGTTGGAAAAGTGTTGCGCCAACTTTTCTCGACCGTGCTTCAGATCATCCCCGCAAGGATGAAAATACCGATCTCGACCAGGAAGATGACGCCTGTGACGGCAACCGTAAGAAACACGTCGTCGGCGGTCAGGAAAAACATGGCTCGCCTCGTTTATGGACGAGCCCCCAAAGTAAAATAGATCGGAAATGGCCGCGCAGCTGAGCAATATTGCACAGTTTTGCGATGATCTCGCTTTCGTGATCGCGGGACGAGGATCGGCACAAAATGCTGCTGACAGACGTTGC
>Ga0210406_10002171_pt1 | contig 22797 bp, 20 predicted proteins | sample IncBWC30MmetaG_FD_155454 | JGI IMG/M metagenome (GOLD analysis project Ga0210406, IMG submission 155454) | Forest soil microbial communities from Barre Woods Harvard Forest LTER site, Petersham, Massachusetts, United States - Inc-BW-C-30-M | ecosystem: Environmental > Terrestrial > Soil >...
CGACCGGCCGGAGTAAGACGCAATCCACCAGCAAGACGCGCCGAGACGCAAATTGCGCCGAGATTTTTCAGCTCTCTCATCCCGAGCGTAACGGCGGTCCCGTAATCCTCGGCGCTCTCGGCATCTCCGCACTTCGTTTGTCGGATACCGCCAATTTGCGACGCCAAATAGCGGCCCTCGTCGGGAAAATGTCCACGCATTTCTTGGACGCCTCCATCCGTGACCTTGTTGCTCGCTTTGCGCACCGCTTACCGTAGATGTGGGGGTTGTGTGCTTTTCGCCCCTCCCGACGGTGCGGTCTGACCTACGATCTCGGCGGTGGTTCCCGGACCACATGCAATAAGAAGCGCCTGGCTTTGGCGTGGCTGGCATTGGCCGTGTTCTGCCTGGCGCTCGGCTTGGTTCCTATGCTGCGAGCTCAGTCCGTGGAGCACTCCAGTCGAAAGGTCATTCGGAATCAGAAGCCCGACTATCCCCCAATCCTCAAGAACTCAAGAATCGGCGGGACCGTTCGCCTGACTGCAAATGTGCTTGCCAACGGAACCGTTGCCAACGTCCAAGTCCTGGGCGGCAATCCGATTCTCGCAGAGAGCGCGGTCAAAGCCGTGATGAAGTGGAAATACGCCCCCGGCGCGTCCGCGAGCAACGAGACCATCACATTCGATTTCAACAACCGCTGAACTACGAACCATTCCGGAAGCGTTTTCCCCCAGCCCGCTCCACTAACGGCCGGAGTAAGGGGTGAGGATCCTCTTACCGTCTCCTGCAATAGCAGACACCTGGGCTCCCGCGTCCCGCGGGCGAGCGCACGCAGACCAGTGCCCACGCGGATTGCGCCCTCGGATACTGCACATTGGTAATCTTGTCTGGGTGCCTTTCGATACCTATTCTTGCTGAGTCAGGTCATGTTTTCGCAAGCCCCCAGACTAGGACAGTGCGACGATGGCAAATCTTCTCTGCCGCGGTTGGACCGGTGGCGCATTCAAAAGCGCACTCACTCCTCTCGGTCTGACCGTGCTGCTCGTTCTTGCGCCCGTTTCTCGCTCCACCGCCCAGGTAGAGCGGGTGGATAGAGCAAACCGGAGAGTCGTCCGAACCAGCGAACCCGACTACCCCAAAATTGTCAAACATGCTCACATTGGAGGCTCGGTTCGCCTGAACGTCACCGTGCTCGCGAATGGGGATGTGGCAAAAGTGGAGGTCCTGGGCGGCAATCCGATCTTTGCTGAAAGCGCAACCAAGGCCGTCCTCAAGTGGAAGTACGCTCCGGCCGCCTCGCAAACCAAAGAAGAAGTCCAAATCACCTTCACGCCGGACTAAAGCTGCGGCGCACAGGATCTTCAGACCCAGACTTTGAGGCACCCGTCTTTCAGGTCTCAGATTTCTCGGTGCTCCTTGCATTCTGCGGTTAGAATTTTTGCATGCCTTTGACACAACTCCGCAGAATTGCCCCTGCCACTCGTTTGGAAAACGTCCGCTACGCGATTCGCGACTTGGCATGCATCGCCGACGAGGTCGCGCGGCAAGGACACAAAATCCTACCGCTTAACATCGGCGACCCGCTCAACTTTGATTTCCAAACACCCGCCCACATGATTGAAGCCGTCCACCAGGCAATGCGCGACGGCAAGAATGGGTACTCTCCTTCCTCAGGTGTCAAAGAAGCGCTGGACGCAATTCGCGGCGAGGCAGCCCGCAAGGGCATCACCAACGTTCAGGATGTCTTCGTCACCTCGGGCGTCAGCGAGACGGTGGACATCTGCCTGACCGCACTGCTCAATCCCGGTGACAACCTGCTGACCCCGTGCCCCGACTATCCGCTCTATTCCGCGGTTCTCGCGAAGATCGATATTGGACTCAATACCTATTACCTGAACGAAGAAGACGGCTGGCAGCCCGATCTCGACGACATCAAGAAGAAGATCACGCCGCGGACGCGCGGGGTTGTATTGATCAATCCCAACAACCCCACTGGCTCGGTCTGTACGCGTAAGATGCTCGAGCAGATTGCCGAACTCGCGCGCCAGCACAACCTGATCATCTTTGCCGATGAGATTTACGACAAGCTCATCATTGATGCCGAAAACCAGGACGCCACCCCGCACATCGCAATGGCCGCAGTCGCGCCCGATTTGCCAATCATTACTTTCGGCGGCCTGTCCAAGAATTACCTCGCCCCCGGATGGCGCATTGGGTGGGGCATTGCCAGCGGCGAAGCTTCCGTCATCAAGCAATATCTCGAAGGCGTGAACAAACTCCTGCGTGCGCGTCTCTGCGCCAACCATCCCGAACAGTACGCGATCAAGCCCGCGCTCGAAGGCCCGCAGGATCACCTCGTCGAAGTCAAACACAAGCTGCGCAGCCGCCGCGATCTGACCATGAAGTGGTGCGCTGAAACTTCGCGCGTGAGTTGTGTGGCGCCGCGCGGGGCTTTCTACGCCTACCCGCGCATCGACATCCCGGAAGGCGACGACATCTTCGTCACCGAACTCATCCGCCAGAAGCACGTGACGGTTGTGCACGGCTCCGGTTTCGGCCAGCGTCCCGGGACAAAACACTTCCGCATCGTTTTTCTGCCCGACGAAAAAACGTTGACCGCCGCTTACTCGGCGATTGGCGACTTCATGCGTGAGCGGTATCCGTAAGAAGATTGTGGAGAGTCGGGCGTCTCCGCCCGGCTTGGCGAGACGCCCGTCGTTCCACCATATGACTTGTCACGCGTATTAGAATCGAATAGTTGGACCGAAGGTCACGCGGAGATTGTTACGAGCCCCGTTGTCGAAGTAGATGTCGTCACCGACTTCCAACCGCAGGCCCACCGGTCCCACGAATCCTTCCACGCCGCCGCCCGGGTAAACGGCAAATTTGGCGTCGCCATTGCCAATCGCTCCCAGAGCGCTCTTGAACCCCGTCGGAGGGTTCTGGTCATTGGTGGTGAAGCTGATGAGCCCCGCTTTGCCGGTCACGAAAAGACGAAGCCGTCCCGACCCAGTCTGGAACTTCGGACCGAACAGGCCATGCAAAATGTGCGTCTGGGACCGGACGATTGTCCCGTCGTCAGCTGGGTTGTTGTAGCTGCGATCGAAGTCGTAGGCCATTTCAGCCTCAAGTTGGACAGTCGGCCGGAGGTTAAAAGCAAGACGACCCCCGAGGCCAGCGTAATTCAGGCTGGGATCGGTGCGGTCCACGCGAAAATAATCCACGAACGCGCCCACTTCTACGTGATCCCCTCTTAGGGCTTGGGCAAATACAAATGTCGGGCTGGCAAAACAGAAAACGAGCACTGCAGACAAGACAAGACGCTTCATTCTTTCCTCCGTCTCCGCGGTCAGTTGACCCAAATCGTCAGCCGCGCACTTCGCCCCAAGACGGAGTAGCAGTAGCAAGAAGTGGCGAGCTGATCTCTCGGATAGGATGCGGTCCCGAAGGACGAGGTTGGCACTAGCAGGAAGTCCGACGAAATCAATAACTTACTGTGAGAAGTGGCGCTGGGCGCGGAACTCAACATGAGATTACAGGCTAGAAATATTGTTCATTGATTTAAGAGCGCTCAGTAAATCCCGGGAATCAGCGCCGGCACGTTGCGCGCATACTCCTCGAACTCCGAGCCAAAGGCCTGACGCAGCAGCCGCTCCTCACTTCGAATGCGGATGCAGGTTCCAGCCGCAAACAACACAATCGCAACCAGCAGCGGGATCCATCGACCCGCAGCCAGCCCGGTCGCGAGGAGCATTCCGAACATGCCCGTGTAGATGGGATTCCTTACGAAGCGATAAGGCCCATCCCGAATGAGCGTGTGGCCCTCCACCAGGCGCGCCGCCAGAGCCCATTGCTTCCCCAAACGTCGCGCGGCGGCATTTACCAACCACACCGACGCAACTGCAATCGCCACCGTCAGTACAGTCAGTCCCCACTCCACCACCCGCGACCCGGACGTGACCGGCAAGAACTGTCTCTGCCGCAAGGGATAAAACCCGACGCTGAAGTAGGCGATGGCTTGCAGGAATAATCCGATCAGCGAAGTCCGATCGCGTTTCGCTTCCCGGGCTCGGGGCGGACGTTTCCTCAGCCAGAACGTCAGGGCAAATAGCCACCAGCACACGATGACCACGTAGAACGCCGCTCTTTGAGCCAAGTGCGGTGTTTCGGAAATGGCCACTCTTTCACCTCCGCCCTTTACACCACGCCCGTCGGTGTATCCCGTGGAACTTTCGTAACTCTACACTGACCCGGCGTATTTCCTATACTTGCTCAGTTACTTCTTATACTTCTTACGGGAAATCTTCAATGCGTCGGACGATCCTGTCTTCAATTCTCGTGCTCGCGAGCACGATCGCGTTAGCGCAGAGCTCTTCTCCTGACTCTCTTTACGAGCGTGGGATGGACGCCATCACTGGCGTCGGGCCATCGCGAAATGACTCTCTGGGGATCGACTACTTTCGCCGCTCCAGCGATCTCGGCTACGGACCAGCCCAGATCGCACTGGCTTACTATTACGAAACCGGAACCTTTCTCGCGAGGGACCCCGGCCAAGCCGTCGACCTCTACCGCAAGGCGGCTCAACAAGGCGACCCACTGGCCGGTTGGCTTGCCGGACGACTCTACCTCCTCGGCATCGGCGGCGTAGCGGATCGCGACGCAGCCCAGAAGTGGCTCAAGCTGTCCGCCGACCAGAACAACGCTTACGGCGCCTACTTCCTGGGCCGTCTGATGGCGGATCGAGACTACACCAAGGCTCCAAGGCTCTATAAGATTGCGGCCGATCAAGGTCTTCCCCAGGCGCAATACTTCTACGCCAAAGCGTTGAAAGATGGCCGCGGCATTCCGCTCGACCGCTTCACTGCCTATGTGTGGTACACCATAGCCGCCGATGCCGGTTATGCAGCCGCGGGCCCGGATCTCGGCGAGCTCAACAATGGCGGCTATCTCACAACCGACCAGATCGAGCAAGCGAAAGCGAAGGCGCGCGATCTGGAACAGGTCGTGATCCGCGCCATCACCGCCCGCGGATGCTCCGGATGGGATGGAGAGTTTGACGAGTTCCCTACCCCGCCTCCACCGAAATTGCAACGCTTCTGCCACTAGGCTTCTCGACGTGGGGACAGCCGCCCTCGGCTGTCCAGCGGGGCGAGGCCCCGCCTCCTTATCAAATATAAGAATCGCCACCGAGGATCGCGGCAAAGTGCGCTCGCCCGTAGGGCCGAGGGCGGCTGTTCGTACGCAACAATGCCACCTTGACGAGACTCCAATTATGTATTATTATAATGTCATGTTTGGAGAGGTTGCTCTCGGCGCGTCCAATGTCGTCCACCTTCACGGCGTAGCCTGGGATCGGCCTGCGGACCTCTCCAGCCGCGCGGTGCAAGAGAAGCTGAGCCCGGTCGCCATCCGCGCATTTTTCCGTCTGGCGTCCCACTGGAAGCTGCGCGACGAGGACGCTCGGGGCTTGATCGGCGGCATCTCGAACGGCTCGTTCTATCAGCTCAAACGCAGCACCTCCAAAACGTCGAACTCCAAAACTTCAGACGTCAAGACCCTCGATCAGGACAAGCTCACACGCGTATCCCTGCTGGTGGGCATCTTTAAGGCTCTCAACATTCTCTATGGGACCAAGCTCGCGGACGCCTGGGTCCAACTGCCGAACACAAATCCGATCTTCGGCGGTGAGACGCCGATGGCATATATGTTGAAGGGCGGAGTGCCCTCGATGCTGCGCGTTCGCCAACTGCTGGATGCCCGCCGCGGCGGCCTGTAGTTATCCCCAAGACGATGCTCCCCAAAACCACGCTCATTTCGCAGAACGACACGCACCGCCTCATCCCTAATAAGTTCTACGAGGAGGGCGAGAGCGTGTTGTCGCGGCTCGGACTCCCACCGGCGCAAATGGAGCATCTGTTCCAGCTCGACGACGCCACCAACACGCGGCTGGCGGGCGAAGCCAACCTGCTCCCCGGAATCACTGTGCACGAATTGGTTTTCGGAGTGCCCCACTATCACATCATCAACGCCGCGTTCACCCACGCGCGGCCCGGAGGCAGCCGCTTCAGCGGAGACGACCGCGGCGCATGGTATGCCGGCTTCTCACTGAAGACCGCGCAAGCCGAGGTCGCCTTCCACTATGGCGAAGGATTGCGCGAGGTGAATTGGAAGGAAGAAGAAACAGTCGCCTACCGCGAGTACCTCGCCGACTTTCGCGCCGAGTTCCACGACTTGCGAGACGGAGAACCGCAGAAGAAATACTTGCAGCCCGACAGCTATCGCGCGTCCCAGCAACTGGGCCGCCGTCTGCTCGATGAGGGATCAGCCGGAGTCGTCTACCCCAGCGTTCGCCACGCCGGGGGCACCTGCGTGGCCTGTTTCCGCCCTGCCCTGGTCGGCAACGTACGCGAGGGCGCGCTGGTCACGTTTACCTTTCCCGACGCATTCCATGCACCGAAGGTGAAAGTCTCTCGGTAAAACGATCCCCGAATCACGTAGGCCCGGACGCACTCGTCCGGGCAGGCGAGCGCAGCTCGCCCTCCTCGCGAACACCACTACACCATCTCCGTCCCCCACAAATCGTGCAGGTGCACGATGCCGCGCAAGCGCCGCTCGCCGTCCGCGTCGCCATCCACCACGACCAGCGAAGTAATCTTCATCTCCTCCATGCGCGCCAGCGCAGTCGCCGCGAACTCCTGCGCACCAATGGTCTTCGGCGTCCGCGTCATGCAATCCTGCGCCGTCAGGTCGAGCGCATCTTTGCCGCGCTGCTCGAGCAACCGCCGCAGATCGCCGTCGCTGATCACCCCCAACAAACGTTCGCCCTCGACCACTGTCGTCATTCCCAGCTTCTTGCGCGACATTTCGTAAATCACGTCTGGCATCTTAGTTTGCGCCGACACTCGCGGAATCGCGTCTCCCGAGTGCATCAACGATTCGACCCGCGCTAGCCGTTTGCCCAGCTTTCCACCAGGATGCAGGTTGGCAAAATCTTCTTCCTTGAACCCGCGTCTTTCCGAAAGCGCCACCGCCAAAGCATCGCCCAAAGCGAGCATGGTAGTCGTGGAAGCCGTAGGAGCAAGCCCCAGCGAACAAGCTTCCTTAGAAATCGAACAGTCCAAGGCGACGTCCGCAGCAGCCGCCAAAGTAGAAGCAAGTGTGGCGCGGACACTCTTGCCCGCGTGAACCTCTGCAAGGTCGTCGCAAGTCATAGCAATGAGCGGAACCTGCAGCCGCTTAATAGTAGCCATCAACTGCAGAATCTCTTCCGTTTCGCCGCTGGCCGAAAGCGCCAGCACGACATCGCCGCGCACGATCATCCCGAGATCGCCATGCAGCGCCTCCACCGGATGCAGATAAAGCGCCGGCGACCCAGTCGAACTCAATGTAGCCGCGATCTTGCGAGCGATGAGCCCACTCTTCCCCATCCCAGTCACGACCACCCGCCCCCGGCAGCCGAACATCAGTTCCAGCGCCCGGTTGAAGTCAGCGGCCATCGGACCCGCAAGCCGGTCAGCCAGCGCCCGCAAGGCCTCAGCCTCGATGCGCACCACGTTTTCGCCGATGTGTTTCATGAAGGAGGAATGTTAGCAGAACCGAGGGATCCGAACTGAGGATCGAGTGGCCATGTCTACTCCTCGGCACCGGCGATCACTGATCCCCCGTATGGTTAGTGAAAAATTGCTATTTTCACCAGCAATTCTCAGCTACTGTACTCGCTGTTAACAACAGTTGCGTTGGAGGATAATGTCGGCGGACGGTTCGCATGACCCGATTCAAAGGGCTGGCAAGAATTTGCGGCGTGATCGCCTCGCTATTCATTGTTCTCGGTCTGGTGGGATGCATGACCCGCCGGGAGACACCCAGATGCAAGAAGCAGAACGCTGACGTTGATGCTCGGGTTCAGGTGCTAGAGCAGGCCGTGGCAAAGGTGCCTGTTGGCGCGACCAAGGAAGAAGTGGTCCGCTTCTTCGCCGCAGTCCATATGGCACCATACTTTACCCAGCCATGGAAGGACGGAACTAGTTATGGAACTGGCACGGAATATGCAATAGGGTGCCCGCCATACATATTCTGCGGCGATACCACGATTATTCAAGTGAGAGTGAAGTTTGACGTGAATCAGCGCGTCGCCTCTCACGATGTAAGCGCTGGCTATATTGACTGCCTGTAGTCGTGATTGTTGGCGAAAAATCGCGTTACACCAACAACACCCAATCATCCGATTCAGAAGTGATCGTCCACCGCATGCCCTGGATGTTCCAGCGCCCGCGCCTGGATCGCGCGGTCCCACGGACCGCCTTGCCAGTTATCTTTCTTGTGCTCGGTGTGGATCCACGGCGGCAGCGTCATCAGCAGCCGGCGGCTGAGTGAATAGAGATAGGGTTCGTAGAGAATCCGAAGCTCCGCCAGTCGTTCAGCCGCGTCCGCGCCATCATACAAAGTCACGCCTTTCGAGGCGAGTGCCGACCGCAGTCGCTTCAGGTCTTCTACCGCGAGACGCCCCAGATCATGCGGACTGTATTCCGCATTCACCACCTGAGTGAGATCAACGACGGCATGCCGCGCCATGGCAAACGTCAGTTTCGCCTGATCCGGGTGGATGCCGTCCACACCCATCATGATCAACGAAGTGACATCGAGCATGGCCGTCAGCGCGCTCAACCAGGACTGATTGCCGTGTTGTGACCGGAAGAAAACCAGCACCGGATAGGAAATGTGACTCGACAGGAGATCGGCGCACCAGCGCTCCCAGTCGCGGAAAATTTCATCGAGCACCATTTGCTCGGGACAACACCCCAACCGGCTCAGAAACTCGGCGGCGCTCGGCGGCGACCCGGCGCGGGCATCGAGCAGCGAAATTTCAATCTCGCGCGCGGCAAACGAATTGTAGATAACCGGCAGATATCCGATCACAACTCCGAGGAACGCGAAGCCCATGCCCGCTTCCATCACGGCGAGGGCGCGGGCGGCGGCGTTGTTGGGAGTGATATCTCCGTAGCCCAGCGTGAAAAAAGTTTCGCCGCTCAGATAGAGCACTTTCCCAAACGTGATTTTTTCATTGGCCAGCGTCAGATGTTCGCCCAGCCCGTATTGCACACAGGCGAATCCAAAAATCAGCCCAAGCGCCCAGAAACCTAACAGCGGGAACAGTGACAGCGGTCCAAAGTATGCTAGGAAGCCTTCGCGCCGGTTCGCGGACTTGATATGCTGCCCCACCCGGATCCAGAGGCGCCAGCTTTTCCTGTAGAACCGGGACGAGATGCGAAAAAACGTCCGCTTGATGCGGCGCGGCAAAACCACGGTCTCAAACGCATCCATCAGGATGACGAAGATCAGAGCAATGCCGAAGATTGCGGCCCACCAATGCATAGAAGACGAAGTTCAGATGACGCGGAAATGGTAGCAGATTCAGGTGGTAAGAGATTTAGGGATGGCGCTACGGCGTCGCGTGCGCCACGTCCAGCGCCTTCTTCACCGCCTGCAATTCTTTCAGCACCCCGCGCAGGTTTCGCGTGTCGAGCGCGTTCGCTCCATCGCTTTTCGCTTCTTTCGGATTGTCATGGACTTCCATGAACACACCGTCCACACCCGCCGCCACCGCCGCCCGCGACAACACCGGGATAAACTCAGGCTGCCCCCCGCTCACCGCCGGCTTATCTCCGTCGCTGTTCGACGATGACGGCAGTTGCACCGAATGCGTCGCGTCAAACACCACCGGCGCGAACTTGCGCATGATGGCCAGCGAGCGCATGTCCACCACAAGATTGTTGTAGCCGAAACTCGAGCCGCGCTCAGTCACAAACACCTGACTATTCCCGGCATCGCGGCACTTGTCGACGGCGTGCTTCATGTCCCAGGGCGAAACGAATTGTCCCTTCTTAATATTCACCGGACGCCCGGTAAGCGCCGCCGCCACGATCAAATCGGTCTGGCGGCAGAGGAAGGCCGGGATCTGCAACACGTCCACCACCTCGGCGACGGCAGCCACGTCGGCCACCTGGTGCACGTCGGTGAGCACCGGAATGTGCACTTGGTCTTTCACGTTCTTCAGAATGCGCAAGCCTTCCTTCACCCCCGGGCCGCGATAGCTCCGGATCGAGGTTCGGTTCGCCTTGTCATACGACGCTTTAAAGATGAAAGGGAAGTTAAGCGAACGCACGACGCCCTTGATGATCTCAGCCATGCGCAGCACATGCTCTTCGCTTTCAATCACGCAGGGCCCGGCAATGAGGAACAGATCGCCCGCGCCGACCCGAACGTTATCGATTTGGAAAGACAGAGTCAATTGAGTCACTGACGCACTGAGTCATTGAGTCATTAAATGCCTCAATGATTCAATGTCTCAATGTTTTATCTCCGCCCCACTTTGTCGGGCCGCAGGAACATCTCGACCTCGGCGGCGTCTTTTTGCTCTTTCTTGTTCTGCCCGTATTCGTACGAAGCGCCCACGAACAACTTGAACAGCGGATGCGGCTCCAGCGGCTTCGATTTGAATTCCGGATGGAATTGGCATCCGATAAAAAACGGATGACCCGGAATCTCTACCATCTCGACGTAAGTGCCATCTGGAGTCGAGCCAGAAATGCGCAGCCCTGCAGCCACCATGGGCTCTTCATACTCACGATTGAACTCGTAACGATGCCGGTGCCGCTCGCTGATTTCGGTCTGGCCGTACACCTTATACGCCAGCGTTCCCATCTCAATCTTGCATGGCCATGCTCCCAGCCGCATCGTGCCACCCAGTTCTTCGACGCCCCGCAACTCGCGCAGCTTGTAGATCACGCGATGCGGAGTCGCCGGATCGAACTCACTCGAATTGGCATCGGCCAATCCGCAGACGTTGCGCGCAAATTCAATGCAAGCCGTCTGCATACCGAGACAGATTCCGAAGTACGGCACATGCTTCTCGCGCGCGTATTGAATCGCCTTCAACATACCTTCGATCCCACGCTTGCCGAATCCCCCGGGCACGAGCAAGCCGTCGTACTCTTCCAACTGTGCTTCATAACTCTTGTCGGCAGTCTCCAGACCCTCGGCTTCGATCCAATTTACTTCGAGTTTCAGGTTGTGCGCCAGCGCGCCATGAACCAGCGCTTCCTTCAGCGACTTGTAGCTGTCCTCATACTCCACATACTTGCCGACAATGCCGATCCTGACCACGTCTTTTGGGTTGTAGACACGGTGCACCAGATCGTTCCACTTCGAAAGATCGCGGTCCTTGGCCTCCAGGTGCAGACGGCGCAGGATCAACGTGTCCACCTCTTCATGCGCGAAGACCACCGGCACTTCATAGATCGACGCGACGTCCTTCGCCGTGATCACCGCTTCTTCTTCGACATTACAGAAGAGCGCAATCTTCGACTTGATCTCTTTCGAAAGGAAGCGGTCGGTGCGGCACAGCAAAATGTCCGGCTGAATTCCGACGCTGAGCAATTCTTTGACCGAGTGCTGCGTCGGCTTGGTCTTCAATTCCTGCGCTGCGGCAATAAACGGCACCAGCGTCACGTGGATGAACAGCGTATTATCGCGGCCCAGTTCCTGCCGCATCTGGCGGATCGCCTCGATGAACGGCAGCGACTCGATGTCGCCCACGGTGCCGCCGATTTCGATTATCGCCACGTCGACATCCTGCGCCACCTTCTTCGCCGCCGCCTTGATTTCGTTGGTGACGTGCGGAATCACCTGCACCGTCTTGCCCAGGTAATCACCCCGCCGCTCTTTGGCGATAATCTGTTCGTAAAGACGCCCTGTAGTCCAATTGTTATCGCGAGAAAGTTTGGCGTGCGTGAAGCGTTCGTAGTGACCGAGGTCGAGATCGGTTTCGGCGCCGTCGTCGGTGACAAAAACTTCGCCATGCTGAAACGGCGACATCGTTCCCGGATCGACGTTCAGATACGGATCGAACTTCATCAAGTTGACTTTGAGGCCGCGGCTTTCAAGCAGGCAGCCAATCGAAGCCGCCGCCAGTCCTTTTCCCAATGATGAAACCACACCGCCGGTTACAAAGATGTACTTGGCCGACATCGCTTCCTCGCTCTGATTTTGATTGGAAAATTGTGCGGGCTGGGGTGCACGATCAATTATGACAGAAAGTTTTCTGGAAGGAAATGTGGAAAAAGCAGCACTCAGCCGTCAGCATTCAGCCGTCAGTTCGAACCCTTCCACCCTCTTCCGCTAGAATATCCCATGGCTGACAATCCCCTCTGGAGCGCTCGCGCTCAGGCCACCCGACTGGCCGAGTTGACGGCCGACACCGCCGATCCCGCGAAAGAACTGCCGCTGCGGCGCGACGTCCGCTCGCTGGGTATTCTGCTCGGCCGTGTGTTGGTCGAGCAGGAGGGCCAAGCTTTTTTCGATGTCGTCGAGCAATTGCGCCACCTACTAATCCAACAGCGCGAGCAGCCACCATCAGGCCCCGCATCCACACTCGGTCATACCCTGATGTCCCGCGCCCGTGAAATTATCCGCGGCCTGTCGGTCGAAGACGCCTATCGCGTCACCAAGGCCTTCGCCATCTATTTCGAACTCACCAACCTCGCCGAAACCAACCATCGCAAACGCCGTCGCCGCGCGGCGCGCGTGCTGTCCGGTAAAACTCCCGTGGATAGCTCATTCCGCGGCACCCTAGTCCGCATGAAGTCCGCGGGAATCTCCGCCGACGCCATGTTCGAATCCTTGCGCAAGGTCAAAGTAACGCCTGTTTTTACCGCGCACCCGACGGAAATCACGCGCCATACGATCCGTCTGAAACGCCGACGCATAGCAACCTATCTTGAGCATCTCGACCAGTTGCCCCTTTCCGATTCCGAGGCGCGCGAATATGAATCGCTGATCCTCGCTGAGATCACCGCGCTCTGGCAGACCGACGAAGTCCGCCTCAACAAGCCCACCGTGCGCGATGAGATTCACATGGGACTCGATTACTTTCCCATGGTTCTCTTCGAAACCCTGCCGCGCCTCTATGCGGAACTTGAAGAATCCCTGCGCGATGTCTACAGCGCCGACGCCGAGGTTCCCGAAGTGCTCTCTTTCGGCTCATGGATCGGTGGCGACCGCGACGGCAATCCTTTCGTCACCGCCGACTCCACCCGCGAAGCGCTCGATATGGCGCGCCATGTCATCATCGACCACTACATCGCCGAAACCGTGCGCCTTATCGGGCAATTGAGCATGTCCACGCGTCGCATCGGCGTGTCAGACGCCCTCGCCCAACGCACCCGCGCATACGAGAAAAAACTCGGTGAAAGATATTCCCGTTGGAAACAGATCACCTCGGCCGAACTCTATCGCCACTTCCTCGAGTTTCTGATCGCCCGTTTACGCTTTAGCCGCAGGTCGTCAAAACACGAACACTCGTACCAGTCGCCGCAGCAATTTGAAGAGGACCTCGGCATCATTCGCGACAGCCTTTGCTCAAACCACGGGCACCGACTAGCGGAACTCGTCTCGCCTCTCTTGCGCAAAGTTCAAACCTTCGGCTTCCATCTGCATACGCTCGACATTCGCCAGCACGCCCGAATACAGTCCCAAGCGCTCATTGACGTGGCATCTGCGGGAAGGCCGTCGGCTAGAGCGAGTCAGTCTCCACCCGAACTCTCTGCGCAATCGGCCGAACTTCTCGAAACTCTCCGCTGCATCGCCGAATTAAAAAGGACGCACTCCCCGCGAGCCATCCGCAACTTCGTGATCAGCAACACGCAGTCCGAACATGACATTTTCGCGGTGGTCCGCCTCGCGGCACTCAGTGGTGTCTCTGTCAGTGCCAGCAACGGCGATCCCGGCCTGATGCCCGTGCCGCTTTTCGAATCGATCGACGCGCTGCGCTCCTCGCCCACAATCATGCGCCGGGTGTGGGAGGCTGCCGAGTTTCAACCGCCCCTCAACTCATGGAGGCGCAAGCACGAAATCATGCTCGGCTACTCCGACTCCAATAAAGATGGAGGTATGCTGACCAGCACCTGGGAATTGCACAAAGCGCAGCACCACCTGCACGAGGCGGCCCGCGAGTGGGGAGTGAATTTGCGCCTGTTCCATGGCCGCGGTGGCACGGTTGGTCGCGGTGGAGGCCCCACCCACGCCGCCATCCTCGCCCAACCCGCGGGAGATTTCTCCGGCGAAATCCGCATCACCGAGCAAGGTGAGGTCCTGAGCTGGAAGTATTCCGACCCGGTGTTAGCCGAATGGAATCTGGAAATCATGATCGCGGCCTGTCTGGAAGCAGTAACCATGCCCACGCAAACCGAACCCGAAACCAAGCAGCGCTGGGACGAAGCGATGGAAGCGATGTCGAACGACGCCTTCGCGTTCTACCGGAAACACATCGCCGAAAATCCTGATGTCCTCGAATACTTCGAGCAAGCGACCCCGGTGAACGAACTGGAGCACGCCCGCATCGGCTCCCGCCCTGCGCGCCGCACCGCAAATCGCAGTCTGGAAGACCTGCGCGCCATCCCTTGGGTATTTGGCTGGATGCAAAGCCGTCACGCCGTTCCCGCCTGGTTTGGAGTCGGATACGCCATCGAACGTTTCGCCGCGCGCGGCGCCGGACAAGCCGAACTCCTGCGTGAAATGATGCAGGGCTTCCCGCTGTTCGCGAGTCTGATTCGCAGCGTGGAAATCGCCATGGCCAAGGCCGACTTCGCCATTGCCCGCCTCTATGCGGATCTGGTCACCGAAACGTCCCTGCGGGACCGCGTCTTCGAAATGCTGCGTCAGGAATTCGAGCGCACCCGTCGGACTATTCTCACCGTCACCGGCCAGCAAGAATTACTGGAAAAAAATCCCGTCATCTTGCGATCCGTGCGTCTGCGCAACCCGTATGTCGATCCGCTCAGCCTCATTCAAGTCGATCTGCTGCGCCGCAAGCGCGCCAGCGCGGCGGATCCATCTTTCGATTCATCCCTGGACTATGCCATCGGAGCCACCATGAACGGCATCGCCGCCGGCCTGCACAATACCGGTTAGCCGTGCCCAATCGCCGCGAAGTGGAGAGACGGGCGCCCTCGCTCGTCCTTCTCTGCACCATTAGTTTTAGAAGTTTTAGCCGTCGGCCAGACAGAACAGCCCGCATCTAACCTTTCGGAAGTACTGGAAAAGACCGATAATATTTCCGCGGCATGAAATCATTCTCTGGCAGGACGAGCCTCCTCGTGGCAACGGCCGTATTGGTCTTCGTTTGCCTGCCCCAGTTGTCCCGAGCCCAGGTTCCCGCGCCCGCCCCGACCCAGGCTCACCGCCTCATCCTGAAAGATGGCTCCTACCAGTCCGTCACCAAGTATGAGATTCACGGAGAGCGCGTCCGCTACTTCAGCGCCGAGCGCGGCGAATGGGAGGAAGTCCCGAAATCGCTGATTGACTGGGACGCAACCGACAAGTTTGAGCAAGGCCGGATGCAGGGCAAGCTTGCCCCCGAAGCGGTCGAACTCGACAAGGAACTCGATGCCGAACGGAAAGCCGAACAAGCCCGTTCACCACAGGTCGCGCCCGGTCTGCGCCTTCCCGACGAGGGCGGCATCTTCTTACTAGACACCTATCAGAATCAGCCGCAGTTATCCGAACTGCAGCAATCGGGCGGCGAATTGGATAAGAATACAAAGTCGAATATTCTGCGGGCGGCGATCAATCCGCTGGCCGGCGTTAAGCAGACGATTGAACTTCCGGGAGCGCACGCCAAGATTCAGTCGCACACCTCCGTGCCTTCGCTGTACATCAACATCGACGAGAACTCTAATCAAGGCGCGCCCGCAACTGCGCAGGCCACCGGTGAACCTCCGCCGCTGCCGCCAACCGAACGCTTCAAGATCATTCGCATCCAGGCCAAGGGCGGCAAACGCGTGGCCGGCGCAATCACAATCGCGGTTACTGGGAAGATGAAAACCGACGAACGTTTTGTCGCGGCCACGGTCACAACGATGACCGGAGGCTGGGTAAAGGCGACGCCCACCGAACCTCTGACAGCGGGCGAATACGCCGTCGCCGAGATGCTCGGAAAAGAAGGAATGAACCTCTATGTGTGGGACTTCGGCGTGAACCCTTCCGCACCCGCGAACGCGTCCTCGTGGAAACCGGACCCGAAAGAAGCGCAGCCGAAAGCAGACCAGCCCTCGGATCTTCAGAAGCGAGAGAAGCAGTGAGTTGGAGATCGTTGTCCTACGGAGTGGCGCGTCTCCCTGCGACCTGAGACCTGACAGCTAAGACCTGCGTCTCTACGGATCCATCAGCCCTTGCGACGCAATTCCGATATTGTCGCGGGTCGAGTTCTTCACCATATACATCATTTCGTCCGCCTGCCGGATGATGTCGTGCGGCGTCTGCGCATCGTTCGGAAAGGTCGCCAGCCCCATACTGGCGCGCACGTTCAGGTTCAAGCCCTGCTCGATGCAGAAGGTCCCCGTGCGCACGGAATCCTGCAAACGTTTCGCGACCACCACCGCCTGATCTTTGCTGGTTTGCGGTAGCAGAACCACGAACTCATCCCCACCGTAGCGGAAAGCAAAATCAATCAGCCGCAACTGCGCTTTGATCAGGTATCCGACTTCGGCCAGCAACCGGCTTCCCACCAGATGTCCATGGGTGTCGTTGACCTGCTTAAAGTGATCGAGGTCGATAAAAATCACGCTGAACTGGTAGCCGAAGCGCGCCGAGCGGTAGACCTCGGTTTCGAGCGTTTTATGCAGATGGCGCGCATTGAACAGGCCGGTGCAATCGTCGGTGATGGTCAGTTCCTGAATCTTCTCGACCGACCTCGCATTCTCGATCGAAATCGCGGCGTAGTCGCACAAGGCTTGCAGGAAGAACAGCTCCTGTTCACTCAGCCCCACGTCCGCGTTGACCAGTTGGATCACACCCAGCACGCGATGTTTCGAGCGCAACGGCACGCAGATGACGGAGCGAGTCTGCAATCGCGTGATCTCGTCCAGCCGGGCTGAGAAACGCGGATCGCTCTGCACGTCGGGCACGATCAACGCCTGTCCGTGCTTGGCCACCCAACCGGCAATCCCCTCCCCCACCTTCAAACGCGCCTTCGCCAGGACCTCAGCCGCGGCGCCCACCGCGATAGCGAAATAGAGCTCATCTTTTTCCTCATCGACCATCAGCAGCGACCAGGTATCCGGGCGGAAGTATTCCGCCATCTTTTCCATGATGGTCTGCAGGATCGAATCAAGGTTGAGCGACGATGTCAGCGCCTTGGCGACATCGTGAAAGATGGTCAGCTCTTGCGACAGGCGAATTGGGGATGTGCCCGCTGCCTCCGACATGAACTCCTCTAGTTCGAGTGGTTGGATACGAAATTATAGGTTTGGTCGCGCCGCTCGGGCAACGAACCGAGGTAACCAGTGCCGGTCGCGCCTACCCACCGCTTCAATCTTACGCCCCAGACGTCACCGCCGAGACGCCGTGGGACCAGAGAGAAGGATTTGTAATATGGCGATTGGGTAATTTGGCAACCGGGAACCCGGATCAAAACCTGCGGCTTCAAATTGCAAAAGTAGAAATTACACAATCACCAATTTTCTATGATCTTGCTTCCCGGCAGAGTAGAATTCCGTTCGCCATCCGGCAAAAGCGGGAGAGTAGGTTGCCCTCCTTTGGTCAAAAACTGAAACTGGAGCGCGAAAAGCGCAAGATCACACTGGAGCAGATCTCCGTCTCCACCAAGATCGGAATCCGCATGCTGCAAGCGCTGGAAGAGGATAATTTCAACCAACTGCCCGGTGGCATCTTCAACAAGGGCTTCGTCCGCGCCTATTCCCGTTTCGTTGGCCTCGACGAAGATCAAACCATTGCCGACTACCTGCAAGCTTCCGGCGACGCCCTTCCCGTTTCCCCGGAATCCGCAGCGCACGGAGACGGATCTCGTGAAAATGCAGCGACGCACGAAGGCGCAGCCCGCGAAAATAGAAATAAAGATCAAGAGAGGGTCAGCCGCCTGGAAGCTAGCGCCGACGCCCCTCCTCGCCAGGTACCCTGGGGTGTGTTCGCCGGAGCTTTGCTGGTGGTCGCTCTTGCATTGTCTTTCTGGAGCCATCGCCGTCGGGAGCACGCGAGCGAGGCAGTGCGGCCGACTCCAGCCACCCCCGCGGCGCAGGTATCGGACGGAGCATCAGTTTCCGATTTGCCGACAACTAGCTCGCCAACAAATGGTTCGCCGACTGGAGTACCTGCCCCGTCCGTCGTCCCCAAAACATCTCATGACTTAGCGCCTGCCTCCCCCGCCGCAACTTCGGGTGAGTTTACCGTCGTCATCCAAGCGCGCGAAGAATCCTGGACCACGATCACGGCCGACGGCAAAACTATCTCATCCGAACTTTTGCCCACTGGCAGCGAGCGAGTGGTACGAGGCCAGAAAGAGATCACAGTCAGGACGGGAAACGCTGGCGGCGTCGACTTTCGATTCAACGGAAAGAAGCTCGACACCGGAGGAGACTACGGGGAGGTCAAGACCGTTACTTTCGGTCCTCGTGGAGTCTTATCGAGCACCCCGGCACCGCCCTCGACTCCTTAAAGTTTCGCTCTTTCTTTTCTTCCTTTTACCGCCCACCTTCCACCGTTTAATGCCAACTGGCTCCCACTCAATGTCAGCTCCCTTCGGCACCAGCCAATTCCATTGCGCTTGGGGGCCAATCTCTGATACCGTTTTGATGAAGATTAAGCCAGACTCCGGTCAGAGCCCTTGGCTCCGTAAGCCTCCCTTATCGGACGTAACGGCTCGAAGTTACCTTGAGGAGATACCAGCTTGCCAGCATTGAACCGTTTTCTATTTACCTCGGAATCCGTAACCGAGGGACATCCGGACAAGATCGCCGACCAGATTTCCGATGCCATTCTCGACGCTTGCCTTCGTGAGGATCCGAACAGCCGCGTCGCCTGTGAAACCCTGACCTGCACCGGCTTGGTCGTGATTGCCGGCGAGATCACTACCAAAGCCTATGTCGATTTTCAGAATCTCGTGCGCGGCGTTGTACAGTCTATCGGCTACGACAACGCAGTTTACGGTTTCGACTCCAACACTTGCGCCGTAATTTCCAGCATCAACAAGCAGTCCGGCGATATCGCCATGGGCGTCGATACCGGAGGCGCCGGCGACCAGGGAATGATGTTCGGCTTCGCCTGCAACGAAACCCCCGAATTGATGCCCCTTCCGATTTCGCTCGCACACAAGCTCACTCAGAAACTTTCTGAAGTTCGCAAGAATGGCACCTGCCCTTACCTGCGGCCCGATGGAAAATCACAGGTCACGGTCGAATACGACTCGCCGGGCAGAGTGAAGCGGGTCGATGCCGTAGTCGTCTCCACCCAGCATTCCGAAAGCGTCGGCAACGACGAACTGCGTGCCGACATTTTGAAGCACGTGATCCAAGCCGTTATTCCGGCCCACCTGCTCGATGAGGACACCAAGTACCACATCAATCCCACCGGACGGTTTGTCATCGGCGGCCCCATGGGCGATTCCGGTCTGACCGGACGCAAGATCATCGTGGACACCTACGGTGGCATGGGACGTCACGGCGGCGGCGCATTCAGCGGCAAGGATCCGACCAAGGTGGACCGCTCAGCCGCCTACATGGCGCGCTACATTGCGAAGAACATCGTGGCCGCCGGACTGGCCGATCGTTGCGAAGTGCAACTGGCCTACGCTATCGGAGTAGCTGAACCCGTCAGCGTCTTAGTAGATACTTTCGGAACCGAGAAGATCGATGCCAAGCAGATTCCGGGTCTGGTGCGGGCGAACTTCAAGCTCAAGCCGCGCGAGATCATCGATTCGCTCAATCTGCGCCGTCCGATTTACCGCAAGACTGCAGCCTACGGACACTTCGGCCGCAGCGACGCCGATTTCACCTGGGAAGCAACCGACAAGGCTGTCAAACTGGCCGCCGACGCTGGAGTTAAACAAGAGCCAGTCGGAGCTAGAAAATAGTTCCTAAATTCTCCGTAGAGACGGGGCTTGCCCCGTCTAGCGGGCTAGCGAAAACTCCCGGTTGGGCATCATCGCTCAAGGTTCAAGCGCTTCGGGATTCGTATCAGAGCATCGCTTTAGCGGTGCCGTAATCATCCAAATCCGATGCCCCTTTAGGGGCCGGGCAGCACGAGAAATTTCATTTAGCGTCATCATCCGGGGATAGGGAGAGAAATGGCAACGACATCAATCAGCAGCGACATAAAAGGTTTGGAACTGGCCGATCTGGGCAAGAAGCGCATCGAGTGGGCGAACCAGTCGATGAAGGTGTTGCAGATCATCCGCAAGGAGTTCATCAAGAACCAGCCGCTCAAGGGTATCCGCGTTTCGGCCTGCCTGCATGTGACGGCCGAGACCGCAAACTTAATGATCGCGCTGCGCGACGGCGGCGCCGACGTTGCGTTATGCGCTTCGAATCCGCTTTCCACGCAGGATGATGTTGCGGCCAGTCTGGTTCGCGACTACAACATTCCTGTTTTCGCTATCAAAGGCGAGGACAGCGACTCCTACTACTCGCATATCATGGCGGCGGTCGATCACAAGCCGCAGTTCACCATGGACGACGGTGCCGACCTGGTCTCCGTGCTGCATACCAAACGCACCGCGGAACTGGAAAATGTGATCGGCGGAACCGAGGAGACGACCACCGGTGTGATTCGCTTGCGCGCCATGGCCAAGGAAGGCGTGCTGCGCTATCCGATCGTGGCGGTCAATGACGCTGACACCAAGCATCTCTTTGATAATCGTTACGGCACCGGGCAATCGACGATCGACGGCATCATCCGCGCCACGAATTTCCTGCTCGCAGGATCAAAGTTCGTGGTCGCCGGTTATGGCTGGTGCGGCCGCGGTCTGGCATCGCGCGCTCGCGGCGCCGGAGCGGAAGTAATCATCACCGAAATCGATCCGACGAAAGCTCTCGAAGCGGTCATGGACGGGTTCCGCGTGATGAGTATGGAAGAGGCCGCCAAAATCGGCGACGTCTTCTGCACCGTCACCGGCAACAAGAATGTCCTCGCCAAGCAGCACTTCGCACTCATGAAGGACGGCGCCATCATCTCGAACTCGGGCCACTTCAACGTCGAAATCGACATCCCGTCGCTCGAAAAGCTGTCGTCCTCCAAGCGCACCACGCGCACCTTCGTCGACGAATACACAATGAAAGATGGCCGCCGCATCAACCTGCTCGGGGAAGGCCGCCTGATCAACCTGGCCGCCGCCGAAGGGCATCCCGCGTCGGTGATGGATATGAGTTTTGCCGACCAGGCCCTGTCGTGCGAGTACATGGTGAAGAACCATGCGTCGTTAGAAAAGAAGGTTTACACGGTTCCGGTGGATCTCGACAAACGCGTAGCCAAGCTCAAGCTGGAATCGCTTGGCATCAAGATCGACCGCTTAACCTCGGAGCAGGAAGAATACCTGGCAAGCTGGAACGAAGGAACGTAAGAACCAGGTTTCAGGTGTCGGGTGTCAGGTCTTCAGGGGGGGCGCAAGCCGCCCTTATGTTTTGTGTCAGGGGTATCGCTTGTTTCGTATCAGGGTATCGCTTTAGCGATACCGCAGCCTCCTCAAGTGAGATGCCCTTTTAGGGGCCGGACACCGAATACCTCCGCCACTCAAGTCTTCTGCCGCGAGGCCGATGAACGCCCAAGAGGCGTGCGTATGACCGTTCCGAATTCCAAAGTGCTCTTGGTCGAGGACAGCAAGTTTCTCCGGATGGCAACTGAGCACTCCTTGTCCAAAGCCGGTTACCTGGTCAGCACCGCCGCCGACGGCGAGGAGGCTTTGCAGGTCGCCAATGAGAAACTGCCCGACATCATCCTGCTCGATATGATGTTGCCCAAGATCAGCGGTCCCAATGTCCTGAGAGCCCTGAAAGAAAATCCCGCGACCACGCACATTCCGGTCATCGTGCTCACCAGCCTGTCGCAGAAGAACGAGGAAAAACTCCTCAGCGAAGGCGCGGCCGCCTACTTCGAGAAGTCCGCTCTGGCACTCGACCAGAACTCCAGTCGCCTCGCGGACACGGTAGAGACGGTGCTCGCTCGCGCCAGCCAGCAAAAAGAGCCCTGACCTGAATTATTGCGACCGCGTACAGCGGCCTTGCTGATGGAAGGCCGGGCGCCCCGCCCGGCTGGAAGGGCGGCTTGCCCGTCCTCTTTGTTTGGCGCGGGCATTTTTGCCCGCGCATTATTCTTTGGGGTGGGGACACTCCCGGCCGATGGTCCACACCACGCGCTTTTCTTTGTGTGAGGCAGTTACTAGACTCGGCGACCGGAGATCCGGGGTTTTAACCTGGGTGTTGAATCCTCAAATTCCCATCTGCAATCGGCTTACTGATTTTTTCTACGGCGCCACCTTGAACACCGTGCCGTGACCGCTAGCGCCGCCAGAGTAAGTCGTGCCGTAAACGTTCCCCACGGTGTCCATCACCAGGCCGGCATAAGGATGTGTTCCGTCCGAACCGTTTGCGGCGAAGCTGTGCAAAACGGTTTCGGTCCCGTTCGGGCTGAGCCTAAACACTGTGCCGACGCTATTCGTGCCGCCATCATAGGCCGTGCCGTAAAGGTTCCCCGCCGCATCCATCACCAAGTCCGCTCGAGGGTGGGAGCCGTCCGGGCAGCCCGCGTGCGCGCAAAAGCTGTGGAGCAGAATCTCCGCCCCGCTCGGGCTCAGCTCAAACACCGTGCCCTTTCCGTACGCGCCGCCACCGTAGGTCGTGCCGTAAAGATTCCCGTTCGCGTCCAGAATGAGGCCCGCTTGAGGGTACCTCCCGTTCTTGCAGCCCGTTGCGGTGCAAAAGTTGTAGAACGTGGTTGCAGTCCCGTCCGAGCTGATCTTAAACACTGTGCCCCCAC
>Ga0210406_10002172_pt1 | contig 22785 bp, 22 predicted proteins | sample IncBWC30MmetaG_FD_155454 | JGI IMG/M metagenome (GOLD analysis project Ga0210406, IMG submission 155454) | Forest soil microbial communities from Barre Woods Harvard Forest LTER site, Petersham, Massachusetts, United States - Inc-BW-C-30-M | ecosystem: Environmental > Terrestrial > Soil >...
TCATCGCCGTTGACGTCCACCGCGCGCCGAACCCCACTCATCCCAGGTGCCACGCATCAACATCGCTCCTCAATTCTCACTCGATTCGCGTGCCAGACAGAAACTCAAAGTCACTCCCAGTCACCCTCTCCAACGTCCGCAGGTTGAATGCCCGGTAGTGACTTCCTCTCAAATAATTCCGGCGACACGCGCCGATAATGTCGCATCCCCCTTCCCAACGTCGCCCCACTCACGCCGAACCACGCGCCCACCTCACGCAGACTCGCCGACCTTGAGCGCAGCGCGTACCACGCCACCAATGCCCGCCCCATCACCGCCTGATGGTCGGCGGAATGCAACGCTTCAGACTCGACTCCCAACAGCTTCGCCACTCCCGCGATCAATTCCTCCCGTCTGGCCGGCACCGGCGGATGCCTCACCGCATCTCTCACCTGCGCGCCCAATCAATGCCCACCCACCACCCGCGCATCGAGCGGGGAGCCGTGCTCAAACAGTGTCGTGACGTGCGGCGCCTCTGCCTTCTCCATGAATTCCCGATAGTCCCGCAATCCGAACAACCCCCTGCGCTCCAGGGCGCGCCACACCGCGTCGGTCTCCAGGCGCACCCGCGCACGCGCGCCAACATAGGTGGGCGCCGAGCTGTACGGATAATCGACGGCGCGCCGCGCCAGCCCCGAACGCAGCGCGCACGCGTGCACGCGCCGCAACGCATGCGGCAAGTACTCCGGCGCCACCACCTTGGATTCATAGCGCTGCGCGAATGGGCGCGCGCGCTTCGGGATGGCTCGTTCTACATGCAAGTAGCGCGAATAGCGCCCGCCGAGACGCTGCATGTAAGCCTCCAGCGGCACACCCAGGGTTCGTATCACCAGCGATGCGGTATTGGGCTCCATGCAGTAGCCGAACAACTGAGCGCCAGTTTCCGAACAACACTCATTCAGCAACTTCAAAAATCGGAGTAAGTGCGGAACGCAGGTCCAGCGTTCAGCGGCAGCGCGGTTGAGCACGCTGGGATCAAAAAATATATTGAAGCCCTCTCTACCCCACATATGCACGATATGAACCGCGCCGTGGAAGTCGAGCCGGTGTGGCCGCGACAAGCGATACTCCTTTCGCTTAAAGTTTCCCGTCGATGCACAGGTTCGAACATCCCGCGCATCTTGTCGATAAGAAAACACCGAATGCGAAAACAAATTTTCGCAAAGCAGGTAATTCCCTCTATTGCCGCTGTAAAACTAATGACACAATCCGCGCCGCATTTTTCTTTGAAAGGAAGCACGACATAAACGCGCGACTTGTTCGGTTATTTGCCGAAAATACCAGGCTAAAAATGGCAGATGTTCGGGTACTGAAGATCAATTTGATGGCGCTGCTTCAATCGCATCCCATCATGCTCTAACCCGATTAGATTGTCGGCCATGTATTCAAAGGACCAAAGGAATGGGCACCACCCCGGCAGCACACTTTACGGAAACGCTGGTACAACTCGTGCTACGCGCGCATCACACCGACGAACTTGTGCAGACCGACGCCGAATGGCGGTTGCTTGGACAGATCACCGCTCGCATGTTGTTCTGGTGCGGCGGCGCCATCTATGCCTGCCGCTGCGAAGGGAGCGAAATTCGTTTCGCCATACAAGTCGCACACGCACCCTTGGGCGCAATGGCACACCATATATCGGGCGCCTATGCCATCCATCTGCGCCAAACACGCGGCCTCCGCGGCAGCATTTTCAAGCACTACGCCGCAATTCCACAGCAAGACGACACTTATCTCGACGAGCTGGTGCTATGGCTGCACCGGACCGTCACACTCTCGAGGATCTGGACTAGCGAGGACGCCTACCTCACACCAAACTCCCTGCCATGGATTGACACCGGCCGCGTCTTGAGCGCGCTCAGCATCGGCGCGCCTGGGCCCGCCACGTATCGACGCCGAAAATCAGAACCCATATCACCGGAGGCTATTGAGATCTTCACGCGCCGGCCCCAACGCGCACGTCGGGCAAATCTGTCCGGAGATTCCATTGCCCCTACGGCCGATCACGTCACGCATGCACGCCCCAGCATCGAAGCGATTGCTCGTGTGGTCGCAGGTCTTTGCAAAGTCTCGTATGGCGACATGCTCACCGGCACCCGCAAGCGGGCGGTCAGCAGGTCACGGGTCATCGCAACGGTACTCGCCACCCGCAATGGCGCAACGGCAGCCGCGGCCGCGCGCCTGTTCAACCGCAGCCGTTCGACACTCATCGAGCAGGTAGAACACTATCGAGCTACTCAGCCGGAAATATTCGCGCACGCTGAGTCCGCATTGGAGGCATTCATCGCAGAACAGCGGGAATAGTTGCGATGATGTATGCGCAGCGAAGAAGGCCGCGGGAACACAGTGACGACCGGCAGCGGTAATAGCGGCGTCTCGTGCAAAACCGCCTCCAGCAGCACGCAATCTCTGGGAGAGAATTCTTCCAACACCTTGTTGCGACACGGTTTCGGTAAGTTGATCGGATCCAACGCGTTAATCGACTTTCTCACCATCTCGTGCGCGATCTGTGCCACGTCCGGGTAGTAAGGGCCCTTGTGCGTGCGCTCCCCATATTCCATCGCGATCTTGAGGCACCCGAGCAAGGACTCCGCGCGAGACAAGTTGTCACGCTCGGTCTCAATGGTCTTGAGCAAAAGATTGAGTTCCGTGCCACGGCACTCGTGGGAAGCGGATCTGGTGTTTCTTCGACGATGTTTCATGAGAATCGGCGAGCGGGCATGGTGGGTACTGATATTGCCTCGTACCTGTACAAATATCCAGTTATTTTCTCTTCGACGATCCGGAGGGCCATTACTCTCGCAGCCGATTCAGGTTGAAGTTGCCCTGCGCTACGAAGGGTGGACCTGCGGGTCCTTGATGCGCGGCAGCATTTATTGAGCGTATCGAAAATAGGCACCCCATCAGCAACTAATTGGAGCGCGGGAGATTCTCGACGGCCGGGTCGGCTGCGTCGTCCAGGTCCATAGGTTCGGACAGTTTGTCCAGCCACTCGAAAAATTCGGTATCGACCGTCCCGCATCTGCGGATACGGTCCCGTGTGTCGGGAGTGTCGTCGAGCGGTTTCATAGTGCGAAGGATGCCCGCCGCCGTCGCGGGACGACAGCCGAAAATCTGATGGGTCCACCTACTTTTGCGACCGGTGCGAGCGATGGATAGCTGCAAGTAGCCGCCTTTTTTGATCCTTACGTTTGGCCTGTTGCGTTAATCTGTGCCGCCGATGGAGTCGCTTATTCTTCTGCATGGCCGCATTACTGCGACACTCCGCCATTACTAATTCAACCCAACGAATCCTTCTAAAGCGTCCAGGCCCAAGTTTTTCGATTACTTGCAGCACCGTAGACTTTGGGCTCCGCCTTACTACCTCTCCGATGCGAATTCGTGTGTAAGTACGGCAATCGATCGGCCAGTTTCTTTTATTGTGTACGTAACTGCGCCTCGCAGCCGCTAAGCGACATTCCTTCAAGAATCTAAATGCTAGGTCTGCTCCAAGTGGATGGGCGAGTCGTGCGCGAGCTCTCACTTGTTTCGAGGATATCTCTGGGTCCTTCTTCCAAATCTCGCGCACCCCGGCCCGTACAATAGCCGCGGGAACGCTGCCGCCCGGATGATCAAGCCCTAGAAGACCTCCCATCCTTCGCAGCGTATGTCCCGTCCAACGGCAACCCATTGGTGACTCGATATTTCGATCGTTAAGCTTGGCAGCTGCCCCAATGAAAGAGATGGGCCGCCCGCCCCCGAATACGTTCGGCTGGCGGAATGCCCACTCAATGTGAAGGCGATAGGCCTCCGCTCGCTCCATCTCAGCTTTCCTCAGCGCCGCGTTACCCATTGCTATGACGATGCGCCGCCGCGCCTTCGAGCATCTCGCCAATCCAAATTTCATCCCTTTGGCTTTCGCGACAGCAAACGCAGCTTTGAGTCGCTCCGAAATCATTTTGCGTTCTTGCTCAGCGAGAGAGGCATAAATGTGCAACGTGAAGTTGTCGCAGTCCCGGCCTAACGCTGCAACCACAAAATGTACCTTGTGCTCCATGAGCCCAGTTATGAAGTGCACGTTCCGCGACAGGCGGTCGAGCCTGGAGACTATCAGTGAGCAGCGTATTGCACGCGCCTCCTTTAGTGCCGCGGCAAGCCCGGGACGCATTAACAGCGCATCCTTTCCGGCACCGGTCTGAATATCCTGATACCAATCTTTGACTGCGAACCCTTCGCGCGATCCGAAGGCTTCGATATCATGACGCTGCGCTGCCAATCCTAGGCCGCTTCGACCTTGCTCCCGAGTACCCTATCCGTCCACGGCATATGTCGGCTAACGGACCACGTGTTCATCGGCTGTGACCCGCCGTATCTTGGTTCTTGCCAAGGAGCGACAGCGTCCACGAGGCGGGGCCACCGGCAATCGTTCCATGGCCCGAAATCGTAATCAGAGGATTAGGGTACCGTGCCTGCACACCCCTTACACTCTCAGCCCACTCCGCGACGACAGCGTCGTCAACGTTACCTAGGCCACTGCTTGAAATCGATTTCAGTAAGCAGCCACCAAAGAGCGCTCTGCTTCGCGGCATCCATACGACCACATTGTCCCGTGTGTGTCCGGCACCGGGGAAAATCCGACATTCAGTGCCTGGTAATTCGAGATTGTAGTTTCACATAAGAGAAAGGATATCGAGAAATAGCTGATCTCGATGCATTCTCGAAAACACTACCCCTGGCCTTCGCGAACCTGCCTTTTTTCCGCGTTTCCATTGGTAGGTTTGCTCACACGTATTGTGTTTGGTGGGTTTGCTCGGCAATGCCGACCATCCGGGTCCGCGTACGTTAATTGGAATGAGTATAACTGCCACTAGATACTTCGACGGACGTCCATTGCCAGGCATACGTCGACGGTGGCATAAACGTACCATGCCAAAGCAGATTCAAAGTGAAAGCTCCTCTTATGCCCAACGAGTTAAGGCGCACCGCCACCATACAAAAACATAAAGGAGATGTACTCTGCCTTTGTTGCGCCTGTACTTTCGGAGAGGCCATGGGCAGCCATGTTTACCGAATCAGCGAGAACAAAAGCTTCCACTAGGCAGTGTATTCTTTTGTATAGGCAGCGATAACGGCCATTATCGTGCGCGTGCGCCGCGAGGCGCTAGAGGGGACCCGGTGGCAGTGGGACCGAGTGATCGTCAGCTCTGTGCCCTTATCGGCCTGTCGCGAGAGCCCGCTTTCCGGCGATACAACTTTCAATCCGTTTCCGACAGCCGCCAAGCTCATTAGTCTCCGTTCGATGCTGCCCGAGCAGCCTTCAATACGAGAGTATCACCGATACCAACGTCCAATCGTTTTGCACCGCTACTTTTGATGTGATTGCGTCATCGCATCCATGCAACTTGGCTCAGCAATACGAATTGACACCAAGGTATCGCCAATACCATGGTCCAAATGCGTCGCATTTGTCTTCATGGCGTACTGCACCCGTCGAGAGGTAAAAATCAATTTGTAATGCAACTGAGATCGCGCCGATCTCGAGGAGACCGAAACGATGGCTAAGCTCGCAGAACGGGTCGTGCCGAGCCCGGAAACTACACCGACTCACACCGCGGTTGAACGCATCGCAGCCTTTACGCATGAAGCCCGCCCGGAGCACCTGACGCCCGCGATTCGCCGCTTATACAAGCGAAACATTCTCGACAGCCTCGGCTGCGCGATTGCTGCGCTCCCCGCGGCGCCTTTTAGTGCGCTGCGCGAGCAGGTTGCCGAGTATCGGTCTCCAGGGAACTGCACACTGATCGCCGGAGGTAAGACCGCACCGGATCAGGCCGCGTTCTTCAACACGGCGCTCATTCGTTATGTAGACATGCTGGACAGTTACATGGCGCCTGGTGGGCTGTGTCATCCAAGTGATAACGCCGGTACAGTGCTCGCTGCCGCCGAGTATGCCCAGGCATCGGGTGAGCAATTCATGCTTGCGCTCGCTATCTCGTATGAGATCCAGTGCCGATTCACAGCGGAGGTGTCGTTGATGCCGAAGGGCTTCAACCATGCGACGCAGCTGGCCATGTCGGCGGCAGCCGCGTGCGGCAAGCTTTTCGGTCTGTCGGAAGAGCAGCTGGCGCAGGCTATATCCATTGCGACCGCTGATAATGTCTCGCTCGCCTGCATACACGTCGAACCCGTCTCCCAATGGAAGGGCTTTTCGCCCGCCATGACCGGGATGCGCGCTGTCTATGCAGCATCGCTGGCCAAACGTGGGTTCACCGGTCCTCGAGGTCTATTTGAAGGCCCAAAGGGGCTTGAGCAGGTCCTGGGGCAGACGATAGCCGTTAATTGGGAAGATCCCTCGTTCGAGTTCATTACCCAAACGGTTCTGAAGAAGTTCGAGTCGCTCATTCATGGCCAGTCAGCACTCGAAGCGGTCCTCGATCTGAGGCGCAGCTATAACCTCTCGCCTGCCGATGTCGAACATGTGCGCTGCGATATTTTCCAAGCAGCCTGGGATTTCGCCGGCGGCGGCAGCTACGGCTCAAAGGACCATCCCTGGACAAAGGAACAGGGCGACTACAACATCAAGTACCTGATCGCGGCCGCATTGCTCGACGGCCAGGTCGGCCCCCCTCAGCTCGATACGGCGCGTGTCAGGGCGCCGGACGCGCAGGCCATGGTCGCCCGCATCGAGATGTTCCCTGATCCGAAGCTCACCGCTCGATTTCCCAAAGAACTCGCAGCGCGAGTCACCGTGCGTACGAAAGACGGACGCGTGTTGGTGAAGGAGCATCTCGGATACCAGGGCGGCATAGATAACCCCTTGACGTGGGATCAGGTGGTCGAAAAATTCCACTGGCTCAGTGAGGCGTGTGCCGACGAGCAGCTGCGTGGCAGGCTGATTGATGCTGTGGACAAGCTGGATACGCAGCCGGTGTCGCACCTCATGGCCCTGCTCGCTCAGGTCCGACCGATGCCGGCCTATCCTCGTACCCATCGGGGGATTCAGTAGTCGGGGAAATGCGGGCGGGGTGGCCCTCCAAAAAGAGGGCCTTCCTGGCTTCGCCATTGTGCCTGTTGGCCAAGATGATGGAGCGAATGGCGGGTCCATATTTCCGTCATTTGCTTCAGCAATTTTATCCGTTTCTCAATTTTTTGGAGCATGAACATGAATGAAACCTCAAACGTATCGCCCGCTGCTGTGTCTCGTCGAGACATGCTGGCCGGTACTGCGGGAGTTCTCGCAGTCTCTGCCGTGAGCGCGCGCGCCTTCGCCGCCGGCTCGAAAGCTGAAGCCCCACCCCACAAGCCCACGATGCGAACAGGAGCTACGACGATGTCGTTCATCACAACCAAAGACGGAACAGAGATCTATTACAAGGATTGGGGCGCCGGCCAGCCGATCGTTTTCCACCACGGATGGCCTCTCTCTGCGGACGATTGGGATACCCAGATGCTGTTTTTTCTAGAGCATGGCTATCGCGTCATCGCTCACGATCGCAGGGGCCATGGCCGCTCGACTCAGACCTCCAATGGCCATGACATGGATACCTACGCCCAAGACGCCGCCGCTGTCGCCGACGCGCTGAACCTGAGGGATGCTATCCACATCGGTCACTCCACCGGCGGCGGCGAGGTGACGCGCTATGTCGCACGTTATGGGAAAGGCCGGGTGGCGAAGGCCGTCCTAGTAAGCGCGGTGCCGCCCCTCATGCTGAAGACCGCCAAGAACCCGGAAGGGACGCCAGTCTCGGTGTTCGACGGACTTCGCGCAAAGCTCGCAGCGAATCGGGCACAGTTCTTTCGGGAGGTACCGATACCGTTCTACGGATTCAACCGCCCTGGCGTACAGGCCATCGAGGGAGTTGTCGACAACTGGTGGCGACAGGGCATGATGGGTGCCGCCAATGCCCACTACCTCGGCATCAAGGCGTTCTCGGAAACGGATCAAACCGAGGACCTAAAGGCAATCGACGTTCCGACCCTGGTATTGCAGGGCGATGACGATCAGATCGTACCTTACAAGGACGCCGTCTTGCTGCAGGCGAAGCTCATCAAGAACTCGACTCTCAAGGTCTATCCGGGATACCCGCACGGCATGCTTTCGGTTCACGCCGATGTAATTAATCCCGACCTGCTGGCCTTCATTGAGAGCTAGAGCGTCAACAGGTTAGGTCCAAATCCGTCGCGCGTGGCCGGGATAGTTGCGTGGCGGTGGGATGAACTCGCATCTCCTCACCCCACCACGCGCTGACTGGCGTTGGGTCTTCTACCACATGCCTGGCGAAGCGTCGTCGTGCGCGACGATCCAATACGAAGGTATCGATCGATACCTTCGTGCAATCGATTCGTCTTTATGTCTCCGGTTTGATTGCTTGCATTTTTATTAGGTGACTTATGTATTGGCTATTGATCGGCGCGGCACTCGTTTTGGCGGGCATTGGGTTTTCTCTCGCGACTCTATATATAGCCATCGACTTGCTGCGAGTCGTGGATGAGAAAGGCCAATCGCTTCCCTCGGACGATGTATCCGGCCGGCGGGGCCTAAGCAGTCACGACGCCAGGCTTGATAGAAGCAGGACTACGTTTTCACGGCGTACCCCCACAGGTGACGTAGCGGCTTATCAGATCTTATGAAGAGAAACTCACAGAGAGGTTGGAAATGAAAGTCTTGACGTGCGAAATGGATTCCCCAAGTGCGCTGAAGCGCTGTTTCGAAGACCGGAATGTCGAAACCTCCGGTAATCGATTCCGCTGCGACAGGCGCCGACTCGTTACAGCATTTGTCGCGCTGGCGATTTCCACAGCCTTAGCGGTTATGGCGCGCGCCTCCGATCATCTCGATTCGCCTGCGTCGGTGGCGAATCCCGCGGCTGATATCGCCGATATGTACGCGTGGACCTCGCCCGAAGGTAAGCAACTCAACTTGATCATGACACTCCAGGGTCACGCCTTCTCGGACAAGGTTCAATACGTGTTTCATGTCGACAGCGGCAAGGCTTTCGGCCATACGACCGCCACGACCTCCATTGTCTGCCGTTTTGCCACGGCGAACGCCGTCAAATGCAACGTCGGCAAAGAAGACTCTGTATCAGGAGATCCGACCGACCCGGCCGGCCTCGAGGGGCGCAACCACCGATTTCGCGTGTACGCCGCTCTGCGGGATGATCCATTCTACAATAACATCAAGGGCCTCGTAGGCGCCTACACCGCGGCAAGCACCGCCATTAAGAACGGCGCCCAAGTGGACGGGGCAGGATGCGCGCATTTCGATGAGGCGACCGTGCACGCGATCGTCGATCAGATGGGTCACACCGACGGCGGGCCCGCGCAAAACTTTCTCTACAACTGGACCGTGTCGGCCATTGTGATTTCAGTGGACTTAAGCGCCATCTCCAAGGGCGGCAAGCTGCTCGCCGTATGGGGTACAACCTCCGTAGCCGGCAAGCCGCTCAATCGCATGGCGCAGCCTTTTGTGAAAAATACCTTGCTCGGGGTCGCTCCCTTCTCAACTGACGATCCGAGTGGCGCCCGGCGCGACGATTTCAATGCAGCGCTGCCAACGACGTCGGCAAAATTCATACCTGACCTCGAGAAAACGCTCGCGTTTCAGGACTCGCTCGACGGTAAATGCGGAAACCAAGTGCTCGCGGCATCCGAGGAGACTCCGGCTCGCTATCGGCCACTCGCGAAGTTGTTCGCGGAAGATCGACTTTGGGTCAACAGCGCCTCCAACGTTTGCACTCAGTTCTTCGCGGTTGAACTCGCGAACCTAAAAGGCGAAAAGACGCTGAGTAAGGACTGCGGTGGCCGGTCACCCACGTACGATAATTCAAACGTCTGGAGATCACTCATGATCGCCGGCACGACCACCGGTACCACCGACGGTCTGCACCAAGATGAGCACCCGCCGTCCGCGACCGAGTTCCCGTTCCTTGCACCGCCGGACCCGAAGGGCGTGAATCACTAACGGCCGTGGAGCGGGAGATCTTCGTGCCGTGTTCCGATAGTGGCTTCGCCGTGCCTGGATCTCGCAGCGCGTGGGTGGTAGCGGCCTGCCTCGGGTCGTTGCTGCCCATGCCCGCGGCGGGGCACATGGGCACGGGTCTACCGGGTGGATTCGAGTCTGGCTTCATCCATCCCTTCAGTGGAATTGATCACCTGCTGGCGATGATTTCGGTGGGTCTTTGGGGCGCGTTCTTAGGTCGACCGCTGATCTATGTCCTACCTATGGTTTTCCCCGCGATGATGGTCGTGGGGGCAATCATGGGCATGTTCGTGGTGCCGTTGCCTCCCGTGGAAATTGGAATCGCATTGTCGGTGCTTGTGCTCGGCGGCTGCATCGCGCTCTCGGTGAGAGCACCTGTATGGGCTGCGTGCGTCGTGGTGGCCATCTTTGCCGTGTTTCATGGCTACGCGCACGGCAAGGAACTTCCCTCGGCTGCAGATCCTGTCACCTATAGCGTAGGTTTTGTTCTGGCGACCGGCCTGCTACACGTATCCGGGATCTGCATCGGCCTCCTTAACGATCTACCCCGCGGCATCGTCGCGACGCGCAGCATGGGCGGGATCATCGCTGTGCTGGGCGTTTGGTTTCTATATCGCGCGATCGGCACATGAGGGGAGGGGTAGTGCCGCCCGCTTTGCTTTTCCTGGCGCTCGGCCTAGCACTCGCATTCACCCCCCGCCGTGCTTGGGGTCCGAGCTTGCTCGCCCTCGTGGCCACCCTGGGAGCAGGTGCCTTCGTGCGCGTGCCCCAGACATGGCTGGAGGGCGTTTTTTTTGGTTGCTGGATCAGTGTGATCGTAACGGCAGCGAGCGTGCATCTCGGCCGCGGACTTAAAGCCTGGGCCGCCGTTGCCTTGTCGATCAACGCCGCCGTCTGGACGAGTGCCGTGGTCTCTCTGTCGGGATCGAAACTGGATCCGCTCAAAGCGCTGCCATGCGTGTTGATTGTTTTGCCGGCAGCGTGGGTTGTCAGCAGATACGCTTCAATTCCCGTCAAGGTGGTGTCCAGTTGGGTCATTGCAGTCGCGATTCTCGCGGCCACGTTGCAATTGCTCCCAGTGACTCCCGGTTACCTGCCGGATCACCTTGAGTAAGCGCAGTTGAACTCTCGTCACGTGGCAATGGTGTTAGGGCTGTTGGTGTGTGGCCATGCGTCACTCGTCGCCGCGCATGACTTCTGGCTGCAGCCGAACGAATACTGGATCAGCCCCGATGCGCTCACGCCGCTGACACTGCAGGTGGGTCACGGACCGTTCCGGCAGCGCTCGCCCATCTCAGCGAGAAGAATCACGCGCTTCCAAGCCATTGCTCCCACGGGCGTGGTGGTCGACTTGCATGAGCAGCTTCGACTAGGCGAGGCCGCGGAGGACGGTGACTTTCGGATTACGACACCGGGTGCCTACGTTCTGGTGCTGCAAACGGACGACCGCGCACAGACGCACCTGCCTTCCATCCGCTTCAACGATTACCTCAAGGTCGAAGGGCTGACACCTGCATTGGAGCAACGAGCGCGGCTGCACCAGATGGACCGGGACGGTTCCGAACGCTACAGCCGTTGTGCAAAATCCATCGTGCAAATCGGGCCAGTAGGTGAAGGCCCGCAAGGCCAGGTCAACAAGCCTGTCGGTCTACCGCTGGAAATCGTGCCGGAAGCCAATCCCTACGGTGTGCCGCGCTCTGCGAGCTTCCCGGTGCGTGTGATTTATGCGGGGCATCCGCTAGCGGGTGCGCTGGTTAAGCTTACCGATCTCAACAATGACGCATCACCGTTCGAGGTGCATCTGACCGATCACGACGGGCGCGCAAACTTTACGATGCCGAACGCAGGTTCCTGGCTCCTGAACGTGATATGGACGAAGGCATTACCCCGTTCAGAGGAAACGGACTTTGAAACGGTGTTCGCCAGTTTGAGCTTCGGCTTTCCGTCCGATCATCCTTAGGGCTCTGCGGCGAAAACTGATGTCTGCGATGCGAAACAGCGGTCACTCGACTGCTGGATCGCTTGCAGGCGCATTGATGCTCGGTATCGGATTGTCCGCGGCAGCCAACCCCCAGTCCCTTGATATCGGCCGGGACATTGCCGGACCTGGCGGCCATCGCACTGGATACGAACTCAATATCACTTACCAGGTTTTGAGCTGGCTGGAGCTTTACGGGAGTTTTTCGCAGGATCGTGCGCGTTTCACTTCGCCCTATGCCGATGGCACCGGACACGTCGGCTACTATTTGCCCAATGCGCCTTTCGCCACAGGCTCAATCGCGGCGTATATCAAGGAGCAGGGCGCTTGGAGCGGTAGCCTCACCTTGCGCTATTTGGGAGCCTATCCCTTATAGTCAGATGATGTTGTGCGAGGATCCGGCTATCGTGAATGGAACGCCGACGTTCGCCATGCGTTCGGCACCGGCTGGGGAGCCGCGCTTGGCGTGTACAATATCCTCAATACCAAGAGCAACGCCGCAGAGTTTTGGTATGTTGATCGTCTGCCCGGTGAGCCGGCGTCTGGGGTTGGCGGCGTACACGTCCATCCGCTCGAACCGATATCCGCGCGCTTCACGGTGTCCAAGACGTTTTGACACTTTTTGCGATGCTTGCGTTGCCGCCGCCCCGACCAATATTTCGCACGGCTTCTCGCTCAACATTTTCATCGGTGAGCATGCCAAAAGTGTGTTCGCGCTGCGTCCTCTGACAGATACCAAAGTGCTATGGACGCTCGCCAGTGAGGCGGTGCAACCTCAACGCATAGGTAGATTGCTTCACAGGAGCTATCACAATGAAAGCGGCCCAGATTCCTAAGCCGGGAGCCGACTTCCAGATTGTCGAACGGGATATTCCCGAGCCAGGTACAGGAGAAGTGCGCATCAAGGTTCAGGCCTGCGGCGTGTGCCACAGTGACGTGTTCACAAAAGAAGGTCAATGGCCGGGTATTCAATATCCACGGGTTCCAGGACACGAAATTGCCGGCGTCATCGACAAAGTCGGTGCCGGTGATTCCGAGTGGAAGAAGGGGCAACGCGTCGGCGTTGGCTGGCACGGCGGCCACGACAACACGTGCTTGCAATGCCGGCGTGGCGATTTCCGCAATTGTCGCAACCTAAAGGTTCCAGGCATCAGCTATGACGGAGGATATCAGCAATGCATGGTGGCTCCTGTGGAGGCACTGGTGGCGATGCCAGATACTTTGCGTGACGCGGAAGCAGCGCCGCTATTGTGCGCGGGAATTACCACCTTCGATGCGCTGCGGCGCAGCGGTGCCCTGCCGGGCGACCTGGTTGCCGTGCAGGGTATCGGTGGCCTGGGGCACCTCGGAATTCAATTCGCGAACAAATTTGGTTACAAGGTCGCAGCGATTGGACGCGGCTCAGAGAACGCGGCGCTCGCGAAGAAACTTGGTGCGACCGTGTACATCGACAGCAAATCGGGTAACGCAGCCGAGACATTGCAGGAGATGGGCGGCGCACAGACGATTCTTGCCACATCGCCGAGCTCGAAAGCCATTTCTGAGCTGATCGACGGTCTGGCTCCGAACGGCAGGCTCATGGTAGTCGGTGTGGATCCTGCTTCCATCGAGGTCACACCGATACAGCTCATTAGCAAAAGTCGAACGATTCAAGGCTATGCATCTGGGATGCCGCCCGATTCCGAGGACACTCTGCGCTTCGCCGGACTCAACGGCGTGCGGCCCATGATCGAAACATTTCCGCTCGAAAGAGCGGGCGAGGCCTACGCGCGCATGATGAGCGGCCACGCGCAGTTCCGGGTCGTTCTGACGATGTGAAACGGATCGGCCGCGCGGGGCGCGTGTTCGTGGTACGTGCTCCCAGGCTCAAGGCACAAGCAACGTACGGCATTCAGCGCTCGTGAAGAGTCATTCGACGCGATGGTGAAGAACTCCTCACAACGACGTGTCCGCCGAGCGGCATCGAACGCCAACCGATAACTTGTCGAGGAACACTATGCGATCCATCAAATCGCTTTCCTTTCTCAGAGCGTCACGTGGACGTTCCGCTGCGGTTCTGAGCATTGTCGGTGGGCTGTTGGCGCCGGGCGCATTCGCCGTGCCTGCATCCATTGAGCTCCCGGGTGATCGAGTATTTCCCGAGAGCATCACATCGACGAAAGACGGTACCCTTTACGTCGGGAGTGTGGGATCCGGTGGCGTCATTCGAGTCAAGCCACACACTGTGAAAGCGGAAGTTTGGATAAAGCCCGGCAGCTTCGGCAGTCGATCGATTCTCGGAGTGCTCGCAGATGAGCGATCGAATACATTGTGGGTCTGCTCAAATGATATGTCGGCGGTCGGGGTCGTGATTCCGGGCACCGAGACCGGCAGCGCTCTGAAGGGTTTTGACCTTAAGACAGGCAAAGGAAAGATCAGTGCGAAATTGCCGGGCGATCACACCATGTGTAACGACATCGCGATAGGCTCCGACGGTTCCGCCTACGTGACGAACACAGCTGCACCTCAGATCTTGCGGTTGTCGCCGAGAAGAAAGCAGCTCGAGGTATGGGCCAGCGATCCCCTCCTCGCGCCGCCCGCTGGTGGCGCCGGTTTGGACGGCATTGCGTTTGGGGCAGACGGCAACTTGTATGTAGACACTTATACCCCCGGACAGCTGTTCCGGGTCGATGTGACCGACGGTAAGGCAGGCAAAGTTACGAAACTCAAACCGTCCCGGCCGTTGGTCCTTGCCGATGCCATTCGACCGAGTGGAAACAACGAATTTCTTATCATCGAGGGCGGCGGTCGCTTGGATCGTATGCGCATCAACGGGGACGACGCAGCGATCGAGACAATTCAGGACGGCTACGCCACTCCAACCGGTGTCGCCGTCGTCCGCAACACCGCATGGGTCAGCGAGGGTCAGCTTTCGTACCTCTTCGATCCAAGCAAGACAGCTCTTACGCCGAGCTTGCCGTTTCACATCTACTCCGTGGCACTGCCGAATCACTGATACCAAAGCATACTGACGCTCTCGTCTTGGCTGACGTATTTTCAGTTCATCACTTCAAGGAAATCCGCCTCAACCCTGGAGTCTCGATCTATGCGACGCGCAAGCTACTTCACCACCTTAAGTGCCACGCTTGCGTGGGTCGGAGTGGTCATTCTGTCGTCCACCGCTCAGTCCCCCGTATTCGGCGCACCGGAACACCCCAGTTCGGTCGACGATGAACGCATCGCAAATGCGGAGCGCGACCCTGCGAACTGGGTTACGTACGGGCGTACGTACAGTGAGCAACGTTACAGTTCGTTGCAGCAGATCACGGTCGACAACGCCAGGCAACTGGGTCTCGCCTGGTTTGCCGATCTGGACACGAATCGCGGTCAGGAAGCGACGCCGCTCGTCATCGATGGCGTAATGTATGTTTCGACCGCGTGGAGCATGGTCAAGGCTTACGAGGCTAAGACCGGTAAACTGCTCTGGTCTTATGATCCGGAGGTACCGCGCGAGTTCGGTGTTAGGGCCTGCTGCGATGTGGTCAATCGAGGTGTCGCTGCCTGGCACGATAGGATCTTTGTCGCAACCCTCGATGGGCGGCTCGTGGCCCTCGATGCCGCCACCGGCAAACCGGTCTGGACGACTCTAACCGTCGACAAGAGCAAGCCGTACACCATCACGCAAGCACCGCGGGTCATCAAAGGCAGAGTGCTCATCGGCACGAGCGGCTCAGAGTACGGGGTGCGCGGCTACCTCTCAGCGTACGACGCGCAGACCGGCAAGCTGGACTGGCGCTTCTACACGGTGCCCGGCGATCCATCGAAGCCTTTCGAGAACGACGCTATGGCCATGGCTGCCAAGACGTGGTCGGGAGAGTGGTGGAAGATGGGGGGTGGCGGCACCGTGTGGGAAAGCCTGTCATACGATCCTGATCTCAATCTCATTTACTTTGGCGTGAGTAATGGTCTGGAGTGGAATCGCACGCTACGCAGCGCCGGCAAGGGTGACAACCTTTTCCTGGCGTCGATCGTTGCGGTTGACGCCGATAGCGGCTCGTACGTCTGGCACTATCAAACTACGCCCGGCGACGAATGGGACTACGATGCAGTGGAACAACTCATGCTTGCCGACCTGAAGATTGGCGGCGTGAAACACCACGTGCTGATGCAAGCCAACAAGAATGGCTTCTTCTATGTGCTGGACCGAAAGACGGGGAAGCTTCTGTCGGCCCGCAACTTTGCGCCGGTCACGTGGGCTCGTGGTGTTGACCTCAAAACGGGTCGTCCCATCGAGAATCCGGGCAGCCGTTATGATGAAACCAACAAACCCTCCAACCAGTTACCCGGACCGAACGGTGCACACAACTGGCAGTCGATGGCTTTCAATCCTCATACTGGCTTGGTCTACATCCCCACACAGGTTTTGCCAACGACGTACGCGGCCGACCCGCACTTCAAACCGCAACCAATCGGCTACAACCTCGGCACGTCCATTGAATTTGAGGATCAGGTGCGCGGATACCTCCTTGCCTGGGACCCCGTGCGACAACAGGAAGCGTGGCGGGTGAATTATCGCGGGCCCTGGAACGGCGGTGTGCTCGCCACTGCCGGAAATCTGGTCGTAGAAGGATCCGCCGCCGGGGAACTTGCGGTGTACCGCGCCGACACAGGCGACAAGCTGTGGTCGATGGACGCGCAGTCTGGGATTGTCGCAGCACCCATGACCTTTGAGGCCGGCGGTGAGCAGTACATTGCAGTGCTCTCCGGTTGGGGTGGCGCCTTCCCTCTTGTCGCGGGACGTGCTGCCGGTCAGTCAGGCAACCTCCGCAACGTCAGTCGAGTGCTGGTATTCAAGCTTGGCGGAACTGCCGCACTTCCCGCGCTTACACCACAAACACTCGTCCTTCAGCCCCCTCCCGATAAGGCCGAGCCGGCGACCGTCCTCCGTGGGCAAGACCTGTTCGGTCGACACTGCGGCATGTGCCACGGGCAGGCCGCAATATCGGGTGGCGTCACACCGGACCTGCGCGCCTCGCAGTTCCTCGTGAGTGATGTCTGGTATCAGATCGTGTTGGACGGACTACTCAAGGGTGCCGGCATGGTTTCCTTCAGCCCTGTGTTGGATCGTAACGACGCTACGGCGATTCGCGACTACGTGATTCATCGCTCGAACGAGGACCGAGCAGCGGCTCGCACCCAAGCCGCACGCTAGCTTCGCGGTCTTGCGCGCGAAAGTGCGAGCGATAGAGCTATGGCAACATCGGTGGTGTGTCCAAGCTGCCCGCAAACATGGCGCGGCTCGCGCCTGGCCGCCTGATCTACGCGGACAGTGCAAAGTGCCTGGCCTGATCAACGCTCGCGTTGCGTTTAGAGTCCTGGACTGAAGTCACCTTCGTGCGTCATGCAAATCAACGTTCGATTGACGGAACAACGTAGCAGTCTCGTGACCAAATACGATTGACAAGCAGACATTCTGAACGAACGCAGCCGCGTTTGTGAATCGTCTTGACAATCTGCTCAATGTGATTCTTTCGGTGATCAACCACGGAACAGCCAACGTCTCCTTAAAGCTTTTGGATTTCATGCTTGTGATCTCCACGGTACGACATTCATAGAAGCGATCACACCACGTGGCGGCGGACGAGGCGATTGCACGATGGGGTTGGTCAATACGTTGGGATAATTGGGCGACCAGCGCTACATCGATGTAGCGGTCTTTGGCGAACTAATGCGGCGCGACGCGCCTTCTTGCGTACAACTAGCTGCTCGATCATTCTTTTCCATCACTGCTCTAATGCATCGGCCGCGGAGGGCCACGCAACCGCGCTCTGTGCTGTGCCGCCGTCATCGACAGCAGTGCCGCAAGCTCGAGCGCGCGACGTGGCTCGGCTATCTCAAGGACCCAGATGAGCCGACGTCAGCGCATGCGCCGCGCATAGCTACGCAGCCGTTGGGCCGGAATACGATCAAGGCCCTTGCGCGGTGTCATGGCTCGGATCACTAGCCATGCGATAGGCACCCCCTTGCTGCGACCACGAGCTGAGGCACGCCCATCTGGGGTAGTATTCACTTCACTTGAGTAGTTTCCAGACAAGCTATTTCGACGCTTCGCCAAGTTTGCCGGTGTATTCGGCGAGTCGCTTCTCGACGTCTGGCTTCTTTTGAAGCCCCATTTCCATCAGCTGCTGTACCCTTTGCTGTGCTTGTGGACGTTGGACAGATGCAATAAATGCGCCCCAATTAGCCTTTAGCTCTTCGTTGGACGGCAGGCTCGAAGAATTGACCAATCCCTTGATGTCCGCGATGGTCTGCTTATCAAATTTTGAAATGCGACGAGCGATCGAATCCACAAACTGATCCAAGTCAGCGTCCGGAAGCGAGCGATTGACATAGCCATACCGCTCGGCGAGATCCCCATCGATGTCATTGCCAGTAAGCAGTACTTCAAGCGCTCGACCACGTCCTATCAGGCGAGGAAGGCGCGCCATGGGCCCCCCTCCGGGTACCAAGGCGGCGCCGACCTCCCACTGAGACAAGATTGCTTTCTCTCGGCTGGCGAAACGCATGTCACTCGCGAGCGACAACTCGCTGCCGACGCCGGTGGCGCGACCTCGAATCAAGACGATTGATACGACAGGTGCTTGAGTAAGGCGCACGAAGATATCAGGCAAGGGAGGCAAACCAGTGGGTCCCGGCGCGAGGTTCGTTGTGTCCGACAGGGGCGCGACGAGATCGTAGTGCGTCAGAAAGAATCCAGGCACCGCGCTATCGAATACCACTACCTTTACCTGTGGATCCGTCTCGAGTTGTGTGATCGCCTCGTTTAGCTGGGGGATGGTCTCCGGCCCGAAGATGTTGAAAGGCGGGCTGTCGAACGTAATGCGCCAATATGCTGGCGTGAGCCGCTCTACGCGGACCTCTTGCCTCGGCGCGGCGCCCTGCTTCATCGGTGACTCAGCGAACACGGCCCCTCCGTGCAGAAAGCTTGTGATCGCAATTCCGAAGACCAGCCGCGTGAGTATATGCAGATAACCTTTCTGGCGCATGATCGATTCCTCGCTAAGGTAATAACAATGTCTTTCTGACGGAGAACATCACACCAGGAATCCACGCAGATATGGAAGCTACTAAGGTATCGACCGACACCATGGTTTATGCGACTGCTAGATCTGCACTCGATCGGGCCTTGCACGGAACCTCAGACGGAAGGCGGCAAACGTCCTGCCCGACTCCGTGAGCATTTGCGGCAGGATACGTTGTATATTTGAACTCGATCCCGCTTTCAGAACGCTACGAAGTCCTCGCCACTCTCTACTAGACCCGTGCTGGTATATTGCACGTCCGCGCTGGCGGTACCAGAGTCGATAGTGAGCGCCCAAGAATCCTTAGCACCACCGCTCGGTCTATTGAGAACTCAAAGGGCATAGTTGAAACCGACGAGATAATCGCTGCAGCGGCGCCTCTCACACCCGCGGAAATCCCGTAAAGGATCAGGTCCGAAGCGCTGAATTGGGCCAACGCGCTAAATCGCTTATCTTTAGATTGGCAGGAGAATTAGAACAACTCGCCTTCCAAGCGGAGCGGGACGACCGTCGCGCCAGCCCTTCGGCACATTGCCTCGTAATATCGAAACTTCTCGGGGAATCAAAAATGACTGGGAAGCCGAAGCAGCGGCGAAGCATCTAAGGTTCAGTGTCGATCAGGCAGATTGCCTAGTGGAGAGTGACCGGCGCCTCTTGACAGTCATCATGAACAATGTGGTTGGCAATGCCGTGAGGCACACAGCCCAAGGAGGAGTGACGGTTGCATCAACGATCGAAGGTCAATATTTGATTCTAGCAGTGTCTGACACCGGCCCTGGAATCTCCGACGAAAGCTTACGCCGGTCATTCAGTCTCTCCCCACGCGTAGGCGGACTGAATGAAGGGATGGGCCTCGGACTGTCCATTGCACGAAAGACCGCAGAAATATTGGGTCATGAGTTCGAGGTATCGACCGGCATGAATGGCGGCACCTGCGTTCGACCGTATATACCCCTTGCAGCGCACCGCAAATGCGACTCGCCGTTTGATGGCGCCGCTATGCTCTGAGCGGGTCGAGCAGGCGTAGCTGAGACGCTCCCGAGAAAGCCGCCCCTGCACGGTTTCTGGACGACTTCACCATTGTGGAGTCCTCACACGCGAGCGTCGATTTGCCGATTAGCGAGAGGATTTCGTTGGCGGTGTACCAGACTCCGGCGTGACGATACTGAGCGCTAGCGCGAACAGATGGTGAACAATGGGCAAACTCGATCTTTTCGATGCAACGGAGTCTCCCCTGCGAGGAAGTTTGAATGACAAATTAGAAATGGCTTATCTACGAACGCTATCTGATGCTTTTGATAGGTTGTCAGCTGCAAAGTCCCAGTTGACCAGCTTGTCAATCATGGCGTCGACGTAATCGGCGCGTTTGTTCTGATAGTCGAGATAGTATGCGTGCTCCCAAACATCGATTGTCAGCAGTGGCGCCAGGCCTTTTGTCAGTGGATTGTCGGCGTTACTCGTTTTCATCACTTTCAGACTGATGCCGTCGCTCACCAACCATGCCCACCCACTGCCGAAATGACCGATCGCGATATTGGAAAGTTCTTTTTTGCAAGCTTCTACGCTGCCGAACGCGGCTTCCATTTTCTCCTTGAGGGGTGCTGGCGGTTCCCCACCGCCCTTCGGCTTAAGACCGCGCCAGTAAAACGCGTGATTCCAAGCCTGGGCCGCATTGTTAAAGATGTTCGCACGGTCGGCATTGTCCGCGGTAGCAAGCACGATCCGCTCAAGCGGAATATCCGCAAATTCTGTCCTGATGATCAGTCTGTTCGCGTTCTCAACATAGGCTCGGTGATGCTTTCCGTAGTGAAAGCCAACTGTCCTTCCGGATATAACCGGTTCCAATGCGCTTTCCGAATACGGAAGAGGTGGCAAACTCAAAGGTGAAGCGATTGTCGTGGTTGTATTCACGGATGCTCCTTTAGCATCGGAGGTTCGCATCATCGGGAATCCGTTGCGGACACTCGACTGGCCCGGCTAATCTCCTCGGCCAAAGACGCCACAAGGGCCGCCGCCGAAAGCTCACGAACAAGCGGCGCCCCCTGCCCCGCCCATTGAGCGCCATATCCCGCTTCGTGCGACCCCTTTGCGGCGGCGTTGAGCGCCTTGCCGGCATCGTAAGCAATCGGATACGACGGGATTCGCCGCGGCGACACAGTCGCCCCCAACACGGTAAACAAGTTTTGCAGGCAGCGCGCTGGCCGGCCCGAAATTGCGCGAGTCATAACAGTATGACTGGCCGCCTCGCTGGTCAGAGCTTGGCGATAACCTGCGTCGGCATCGGACTCGTTGCAAAGGATGAAGGCTGTGCCCAGTTGAGCCGCAGCCGCACCCAAACGTAATACCGCCGCGATACCGGCGCCGTCCATGATGCCGCCCGCCGCAATCACCGGCACGTCAAGTTCGCGAACCAGCATGCGAGTCAGAGCAATTGTTCCGAGACAGTCGTCTTGGGCATCAGGATCAAATACGCCGCGGTGCCCCCCTGCCTCATACCCCTGGGCAACTACCGCGTGTACTCCTGCTTTGACGGACGCGTGGGCTTCGTGGGCATTCGTTACGGACGCCAGCAGAATGATACCTGCCTGTCGTAGTGCACGCAGCCGATCTGCACTGGGCAGGCCGAAGTGAAAACTAACTACGTGCGGTTTTTCTTCCAGTAAGGTGGCAAGCATCGCGTCATCTTCCAGAAAACTCCGGTAGATCTCTCGGATGCGCGTGGGAGGTTTGGCGCCGAATCTCTCAAAATATGGGCGAAGGTACTCGAGCCACGCCATCTCACGACTATCGTCCTCGATCGCAGGTTGGTGGCAGAAGACATTCACGTTTAGCGGCCGAACGGAGCGCTCGCGAACCTCAGCGATCATCCTTTTAGCGTCCTCCGCTTGCGATGCGCCGAGCCCGATAGATCCGAGCGCGCCTGCGTTGGATACAGCTGCGGCCATAGCCGGCGAGGAGACGCCTGCCATCGGCGCTTGGATGATTGGCAAATCGATACCCAGCATTTCAAGCAGCGACATTTACTGACTCCCTACGGACAGCGCCCGCGTATCGCCGATCAATTGGCTCGCAGCACGATGGGTTGCCATTGCGTAGTGAACTCCAACTTCGCTGATATGACGTATCGTCATTGTCTCTCGCGAACCAGGTAACGCCGACGGTTTCGTATTGTTGATGGTCAGCAGCCATTCGCTCCATTGTACTTTGGTATCGCGGATTTCTTGTCGGCCCCACGACCCATCTTGTGGGCAAGGACACGACATGCCAAAAGTGGAATTCTCGAATCAAACGCGCATTCAGACTCTAGAACGGGGGTCTTTGCGATGACCGACGAAGTGATACCAACGTGCAATAGATTCGTCTGCCGGATCATTGCTTAATCGCCAACGGCTCGGGGGAGTTTGTCATCGACGGCTGGCACGACTCTCCCAAGGACTCAGCCCGTTAACTGGGCCGTGATGTCCCCGCGGTCATTAGGAGAAGCCACTTGCGTCAGAGAACACCCAGCGGACTTGGTCGATGAAAACAGTGAGTGTCGATGAGCTTCCCGTTTCACGTTTGTCGTGCAGCTCAAATACTTCACAGCGATCGAAAGACTCGGAGCAGGCTCAGGCAGGATACTTAGTCAGACGGGCCATGTCGCTTTTTGAAACCAACCGCGCAATGGCGTGGCGCTGTCTCAGTGATGCCTCTAGCCTCCTCGGCACCGAATCGCATGAGACGATTACGCTGCAGTCACTCGCGCC